>OGZK01002339.1_pt1 | contig 16505 bp, 18 predicted proteins | sample 1576791 | NCBI WGS metagenome assembly OGZK01 (sample SAMEA3541556, study PRJEB24748) | human gut metagenome | biome: human gut; feature: human-associated habitat; material: faeces | place: China | collected 2012
CGTTTACAGCGTGGACTACCAGGGTATCTAATCCTGTTTGCTCCCCACGCTTTCGAGCCTCAGCGTCAGTAAAAGCCCAGCAGGCCGCCTTCGCCACTGATGTTCCTCCTAATATCTACGCATTTCACCGCTACACTAGGAATTCCGCCTGCCTCTACTTCACTCAAGAACCTCAGTTTCAAGTGCAGTCTATGGGTTGAGCCCATAGTTTTCACACCTGACTTAAGATCCCGCCTACGCTCCCTTTACACCCAGTAATTCCGGACAACGCTCGCTCCCTACGTATTACCGCGGCTGCTGGCACGTAGTTAGCCGGAGCTTCCTCCTCAGGTACCGTCATTATCGTCCCTGAAGACAGAGGTTTACAATCCGAAAACCTTCTTCCCTCACGCGGCATCGCTGCATCAGAGTTTCCTCCATTGTGCAATATTCCCCACTGCTGCCTCCCGTAGGAGTCTGGGCCGTGTCTCAGTCCCAATGTGGCCGTTCTACCTCTCAGTACGGCTACTGATCGTCGCCTTGGTGAGCCGTTACCTCACCAACCAGCTAATCAGACGCGAGCCCATCTTTAAGTGATAAATCTTTGATAGAAGAAACATGCGGATCTTCTATATTATGCGGTATTAGCGTTCGTTTCCAAACGTTATCCCCCTCTTAAAGGCAGGTTGCTCACGTGTTACTCACCCGTCCGCCACTGATCCGAGAAGCAAGCTTCTCTTCACCGTTCGACTTGCATGTGTTAAGCGTGCCGCCAGCGTTCGTCCTGAGCCAGGATCAAACTCTTTAGTAAGTTTGTATTTTAATACCTGTTACAGTATTTAAAATCTATCCTGTTCAGTTTTCTAAAAACTGACTTTCAATTTTTTAGTCTTTTCTTGACTTCTTTAATTATTCTCAGCTTCACTTTATTCAAGCTCTGCTCGGAATTTTCAAGGGTTTCTTTTGGTCGTTCATTGTTCAATTTTCAAGATTCCGTTTCACTCAAAAGCTTTCTTTTGAGTCAAGTCCCTCTTGCGAGACAGCTTATTTATTATATCACATCTTTTTGAGTTTGTCAAGTACTTTTTTCAACTTTTTTCAAATTCTTTTTTCGATGTGTCCCTCAAGCTTTTTAGCTCTCGGTTTGTTTGTCTCTCTCGGAGAGAGCTTTTATATCATATCATATACAACTGCTCTTGTCAAGCCTTTTTTTTGCTTTTGGATAACTGCACAGCGTCATAGCATTTCTTGTTAAATTTTGTCAGCAAAGTGCATAACAAAGGAGTGCTTTCTCTTTCAATTATACCTGCCCTATATCTATTTTATAAAACACATCTCAAATCTTTTACTGTATTTTCCTTATCTTCCGCAGCATTTCTTATATTTCTTTCCGCTCCCACATGGGCATGGGTCATTGCGCCCCACCTTTGACGACGGTTTTATCCCCGGTATCATTTGCGCCTTTACTTGGGCAGGCAGGTCTGATTCCTCGATCTGCCGCACCATATCACTGGCATTAAGCTCACCGTTCTGCAACATATCCCTAATATTAGGTCCAAACGATATTTCGGGTATTGTATGTTTCCTATACTTTCTCGACAGCTCAACCGGAGTATATCCCCTGTTTGCAGGCAGACGTGTATTGTTGTTAAGGTCATAAACCAGTCCCATAAATTCGTTCAGCTGACTTTCGCTCATGGGCATCTTCATACGTTCCGGCATATCCGCTATTTCACCCGTTATGTCGGCGTTATCTGCACAAGTGATGATAGTATAGCAGTCAGCCGCAAGTTTCTCCGCCTGACTTTTGTTTTTTCTCAGCTTTTCACGCACAAATTTTTGAAGTGTCCTCATCTGCGGTGTCTGCGGGATATAAAGATCGTCCCTGTATTTCAGCGTTTCTTCCTTTGAAAGCACACAAAGCGGCTTGCCTGCCTGAGCATCGCATAATCCATATACGCAAGATTATGCTCAATTTTTTGTATAGTTTTTAATTGGTGCTTAGTATCATCATACTGCCTTGGAAATCTGCTCATTCATTTTCCTCCCCATAAAATCCTATCAGTTCACTGTACAGTTCGCCTATCTCATATCCATATCCCCAGCCTATATCCTGTGCCTCTTCGTTCAGTCTGTCAAGGCGCATTCTTACAGAATGCAGGAAATCACTCCCGCCCGACCGCTTAACATTTTCACAGAAATCGGCAAATACCGAAATAAGATTGCTGTAAAACGCTTCATTGATGTCGCCGTATTCATTGGTATATGCTGTTCCCAACTCAACATAATAAAGTTCAAAGTCAAAATAATCCTCTTTATTTTTAGCCGTCTTTTTAAATCCCGACAGGACTGCTTTAGCATTTCTGAGACTAAGTGATGCTTTTGAAAAGAAAATATCATACAGCTGCTTCTTGGCATTTGCCAACAAAGCTGCCTGCACCTCTTCGCCGCCAAACTCCGCATCAAGCATATTTCGGCACATTTTGTCATTTTTATACAGCCTGACAATAAGCTCCGCAAGCTCTTTTTTCTCCATGGCATTGAGCCGCTTTTTCAGTTCCGTAATTTTCATATGTATAACCACCCTTTTTTAATCATTATATCATAGCTCACAGCATTTTACAATGCCTATTTTACACACATTCTCCTTGACAACCACCCGTTCACCTGATATAATTAAACTATTATAATGTCAAATATAATGTCAAAATTTGTCGTATTATACGGAGTTGGTAACGATGTCACGCAAAACTGCTTTTGTCGGCTTTTCTTACATGGCAGGGCTTTTGCTGGCGTCGTTTTTCTCTGCCCCGCTGTCCATAGCCATAGGAGCCGTGCTGCTGGGCTTCGGACTGTGTACCGTTTTCTTCTTCCGTCCCAAGCATTCAGGCAGCTTTTACCGCAGCGCAGTGTGCGCCATCGCCTGCTGCGTAGGGCTTTGGATCTACAGCGGATATGACATGACCGTCTGCCGGAATATCACTGCCAATATTGGCAACTTCAGCGGAACGGTCACAATAGAGCAGTCCACAGTATATTCCGAGGAAAAAGCCTTTTATATCGCCCATTGCACCTTTCCCAACGGAGCTTCGGGCAATATGGGATTTTTCGACCGCCGTTCCGACCTTGTAAAAGGCGATAAAATCACTCTTTCAGGTCAGCTTTACGCTCCCGAAAACACAGGCTTTTTCAATTCAGCCGACTATTACCGCTCAATGAACGTTTTTCTGCTGATGAAAAGCGTCCGCACAAGCGGATATGAGATAAAGGAGCACAACTTCTACCGCACTCTTGATGATTTCAGGCACAATGTCTCCGATACTATAAGAAAATACGTCCCCTCGGAAGAAGGCGAGCTGCTTATCGGAATGCTTTTCGGCAGCAGCAAATGGAATATGTCCGACAGAACGGAAAATCTGCTGTACCGTGCGGGAATAGGCCACGTCGCCGCCGTTTCGGGACTGCATATGTCAGTTGCCGCAGGAATTGCCGCCGCTCTGGCAATAGCGCTCCGCCTGCCGAAATGGGGGCAGTTCATATCAGTGACGGCAGTGTCATTGCTTTTCGCCATGACCGCAGGCTTTACCCCCTCTGTTGTCAGAAGCCTTATAATGGTAATGTTCGTCTGGGCGGCAGGCATATTCAACAGGCGCAGCGACAGCCTTACCTCCCTTGCCGCCGCAATTATAATAATGACAATATCCTCGCCATTTATCGTGAGAAGCACATCTTTCCTGTTGTCCGTTTCGGGAACCATAGGCACAGCCGTGCTTTCGCCCATGTTCATAAACGCCTACGAAAAGAAGATGGAGCGCAAAACAGACCTGCCCTATCATGTGGGAGCGCTTACCTCCGCACTTTGCTCCTCATTATGCGCAGCTGCGGCAGTTTTCCCCGTGTCAGCCCTCACATTCGACCAGATATCAATAGCCTCTCCCCTGACAAATCTTCTGCTGTCGCCCCTATGCACCGCAGCCATTGCAATAGCCGCCATAGGCGCACTGCTCTGCATACTCCCATTCACATTCATAAGCGGCGGACTTTTCCTTGCGGCAGGACTGATATGCCGCCCCATACTTGCCGTTGCAAAGTTCATTGGCAGCAGCGATATCATAATGATACCCACAGGCACAGAGCTTACCGCTCCCCTTGTGGCAATAGCCGTAATATCCGCAGCATTGTGCCTGATACTGACCCATGATAAGATGTATTTTGTGCTGACCTGCCTTTCAGCTGCACTGGTCAGCGTTGTCTGCATAGAAATATATCGGCTCATTCCCACGGGATATACCGAGATAAGCGTGCTGACAGACGGCAGCGGCTGTGTAATTGTCGTTAAGAATGACAGCTGCTCCCAGATATATGACTATATGGGAACACGCAGCGGAGCAAAGGCAGCATACAGGTCAATAGCAGGCTCAGGCGGCTCTGCTGCGGCGTTTGCGGCAGTCACAAAGCAGTGCGCATACTCCGAAAGCGTGTATAAAGGACTGTTTGAGGGCATTGCCGTTCTTTCTACCGTAACAAAAAGCGGCTTGACTTATTCGGCGGAAGATAATATAATTAAATTCGGCAATACCGTCTATTATCCCCATGAAAATTACAGCATTATCGAAACGGACGGGGTGAAGATCTTGTGCGTTACGGGAAAGGCCGAGCTTCCCGATGAAAGGTTTGACCTGTGCATCTACAGCTGCTCGGCTGATGTTTATGCCGATGCCGCCTATTATACAGTGGCGGACAGCGATTTTAAAGGAAAAATATCACCATTCGGCAGCACAGGCACGGAATACATAGCGGATAACGGCGTACTTTACCCAAAGGAGGGCGTATCGTGGCTTCGGTGAACGAAAAGGAGCTTACAAGGATAATAAAAAGCGGCGAACTGTCAGGCGTTTACTACCTTTACGGCACCGACCTGTACAGCGTTGAGAAATACAAGCGTGAAATGGTCAAGCGCACCGTCAAGGCAGGCGACGAGACCTACAACCTCCATGAATTTGAGGGCAAGGACATTGATACCGACGGCCTCAGCGAGGCTGTTGACGGCTTCCCCATGTTTGCGGACAAGCTTTGCGTCACCGTCTGCGACCTTGACCTTGAGGAAGAGACAAAACAGCGCCCGGGTCACAGAAAGCTTGATGAAACACGCATGAAGCAGCTGACGGAGACCGTCTCCAACGTGCCCGATACCACCGTGCTAATCTTCTACACCGCAAACATAAACGTCTGCGGCGGCAAAAAATACCCCACCCCAAAGAACAAGAAGCTCATCGACCTTGTTGCCAAAAAAGGCACGGTCTGCGAGATAAACGTAAAATCACGTAGCGAGTCCGTAAGGATAATATGCGCCGAGTCCTCAAAGCGTGGCTCTGCCATGGACGACAAGGCGGCAGGTCTGCTTTTTGACCGCTGCTGCGGCAATATGACCATGATAATGAACGAGCTTGACAAGCTCACCTCCTATGCGAACGGCAAAAGCATCGACGTTCACACCGTAGAGCTGCTTACCCCCGACAGCGGCGATGCCAAAAGCTACAGCCTGGCGGACGCAGTTGCGGCAGGCAATATGAACCGTTCCATGGAGCTTTTCAGGGAGCTTATAAACGATCCCGAGAACACCCCGGTGTATCTGCTTTACGTGCTTACAGGCAGCATGAACGACCTTTACAGAGCACGCCTTGCACTGGACTATAACCACGGTCTCCCCGAGATAATGAAAGACTTCGGCTACTCGCCCAGTGTGGAATTTCGTGTAAAAAACGCCCTCTCCTCCGTCCGCAGAACGGATATCCGCCACCTGAGGAAGTGCCTTGAGATACTTGCAAAGGCAGATATTGATATGAAGTCAAGCGGTGCAGACCCGGCAGTCATACTGGAAAAAGCAATAGTAGAAATGCTTGCACGATAAAACATATAAGGAAAAAAAATCAAAATGATAAACATAGAACAGGCCGTTATAGTTGAGGGAAAGTACGATAAAATAAAGCTCTCCTCCGTGATAAACGGCGTAATAATCTGCACGGACGGCTTTCATATTTTCAAGGACAAGGAAAAAATGAAGCTTATCCGCCATTATGCCGAGAAAAAGGGCATAATAATCCTGACAGACAGCGACGCTGCGGGCTTTAAGATAAGGAACTACCTTAAAGGCTCCGTTGGCGGCAACATCATAAATGTATATATTCCCGATATTTTCGGCAAGGAGCGCAGAAAAGCAGAGCCTTCCAAGGAGGGCAAGCTGGGCGTTGAGGGCATGAGCGAGGAAGTCCTGCTGGAAGCTTTCAGAAGAGCGGGCGTTAATGACATAGGCGGCGCCCCGAAAGGCGGCATAGACAAAATGCTTCTTTATGAGCTGGGCTATTCGGGTGCTCCCGATTCGTCAATGCGTCGCAAAATGCTGCTTGAAGCCCTTGACCTGCCGTCTCTGCTCACCGCAGGGGCAATGGCAGATATCCTTAACACCATGATATCCCCCAAAGAGCTGGAAGAGCTTACGGAAAAACTTTTTTCCTCTGAAGAAAGGACTGATATATAACTTGGTTTTCTCACAGCTGACTTTTCTGTACTATTTCCTGCCTATCGTAATGATAGTCTATTTTTTTGCGTCTGATAAGATAAGAAATGTGCTGATCTTCATTACGGGGCTGTTTTTTTACGCATGGGGCGAGCCTTTTTATGTGTGCCTTATGCTGCTTTCCACAGCCATTGACTACACCGCAGGCAGGCTAATGGCAAAATATGATGACGACAACAAAAAGCGAAAAATTTGCCTGATAGTTTCCGTCTGCATGAACGTAGGTCTGCTGGCGATATTCAAGTACAGCGACTTCCTTATCGACAGCTTCAACGGAGTTTTCGGCACAAGCATCACAAATCCCGTGGTGCTGGTAAATAAAGCGCTTAACAGCCTGTATCCCTTCGGACTGAACGAAAAGCGTGTGGAGCTGCCCATAGGCATATCCTTCTACACGTTCCAGTCAATGTCATATACCATTGACCTGTACCTTAGAAATATCAAGGTGCAGAAAAGCTTTCTGAACTTCGCATCATATGTCTCACTGTTCCCCCAGATAGTCGCAGGCCCTATCGTCCGCTACGAGGACGTGGCAAACGAGCTGGAGTCAAGAACAGTGAACATCGCAAAAATAAGCGCAGGCATCGGACTTTTTGTAAAGGGACTTGCCAAAAAGGTGCTTCTCGCAAACAACATCGGCATGGTCTGGACGCAGATAAAGGCAATGGACTACAGCACTATTTCGGTGGCTACCGCATGGCTGGGAATAATCGCCTTTGCATTCCAGATATATTTTGACTTCTCGGGCTATTCCGATATGGCAACAGGTCTGGGCAAAATGCTGGGCTTCGAGTTCCCCAAAAACTTCGACCACCCCTATATCTCAAAGAGCATAAGCGAATTCTGGCGCAGATGGCACATCACGCTGGGAAGCTGGTTCAGGTCGTATGTGTATATCCCCCTTGGCGGCAACAGGAACGGCAATTTCAAGACCTACCGCAACCTGTTCATAACCTGGGCGCTGACAGGACTCTGGCACGGAGCCAGCTGGAACTTTATCCTCTGGGGACTGTTCTTCGGCGTGCTCATAATCATCGAGCGCCTTGGCTTCGGCAAGATACTTGAAAAGCTTCCCTCGGCGGTAAGTATGCTCTACACCTTTGTTATGGTACTCTTCGGCTGGGTGCTCTTCGATACGGACACTCTGGCGGACGCAGGCAGATATTACGCCGCAATGTTCGGCGCAGGCGGCAGCCTTGTTGACAGCTACGCAAGATATACCATCGCTTCAAATGCAGTTATGCTGACGCTTTGTATCCTTATTTCAGGCGGACTGGGCAGCAGGCTCATAAGCTTCTGCGAGGAAAAGAACAAGCGTGCATCGGCAGTGGCAGGCGTTGCCGTAAAGATAGGCGGGCTGCTCATCTGCACCGCATATCTTGTGGGTGCTACCTACAATCCGTTCCTGTATTTCAGATTTTAAGGTGAGGTTTTATGGCAGACAAAGAAAAAAATACCCGTTCCGCCGCTTCAAAGGAACGTTATTTTCAGGCAGGCGTGGCTCTGGTGACAGTGCTGCTGTTCTTCGGCATACTCATAGGACTGGGCTGCGTCACAACATTTTCCGAAAAGGAAAGCTTCTCGGAAAACCAGAACAAAGCGCTGGCTTCTTTCCCGAAATTCAGCGGCAAAAGGCTCTTCAACGGCAGCTTCACAAGCGGACTGGAAACATATGTCTCCGACCATTTTGCATGGCACGATGAATGGATAACCGCTCAGACCTATTCCGAGCTTGCCCTTGGCAAAAAGGAGCGCAACAACGTCTATTTCATGAAAAACGGCGGACTGGCGGAAAAAATATCCGAGCCTGATATGACCGTCGTGGGCAAGAGCATCAGCGGCATACAGCAGTTCGCAACAGATAACGGCATAATGCCCTACATTATGATAGTCCCCACCCAGGCGGAGATATACAGCGATATGCTCCCCACGGACGCACCAAATCCCGATCAGGCAGAGTTCATAAATAACGTGTATTCGCAGCTGGACGGCTATGCCGTGCCGATAGATGTGTATTCTGTCCTCAGCGCCAACCGTGACGACTATATCTACTACCGCACCGACCACCACTGGACAACACAGGGCGCATTCCTCGGCTATACCGCTGCCGCAAAGAAAATGGGAATATATCCCCTCTCCGAGGATTTTTACGACGTGGAGCACGCCAGCGACAAGTTCAGGGGAACATTCTACTCAAAGGTGCTGTACAACGGCATAAAGCCCGATACCATCGACATCTGGCACCTGTCGGAAAACGAGACACAGCCCGAGGTCGAGATATACTCCACCTTTGGCGAGGAACCTACCATACACGACGGAATGTACTTCCGTGAGTATCTGGACGTAAAGGATAAATACAGCACATTCTTCGGCACAAATCAGCCGATGATAACCATACGCACAGGTCATGAGGGCGGAAAGCTCCTTATGTTCAAGGACAGCTACGCACACTGCTTTGCCCCCTTTATGACCGAGCATTACAGCGAGATAACCATGGTTGACCTGAGATATATCCAAATATCCTATAAAGAGCTTATAGATGTTTCGGACTACGATCAGGTATTGTTCCTCTACAATGCTTCAACATTTATGTCGGACGAAAATATAAAGAAGCTTTCATATTAAAGTAAAGAGCTTTTGCAGTGTATGCCGCAAAAGCTCTTTGTTGTTATTCACAGTTCTTTCCTGCCGCAGCAAGCATCTCATTCATGCTGCGCTCAAAATCCTCAGCCCTCATAAGAGCAATGCCCTGAGCATCATCGCCCAGCACCACAAGCCTGTCGCCGCTTTTTATGCCGAACAGCTCCCGTGCCGCCTTGGGTATCACTATCTGCCCACGCTCGCTGACAGTCACCGTACCCCAGATGTGCTTTCCCTTTGGTGCGGGAGCAACGGTCATGCCCTCCTGCTCTGTTCTGAAATTCAACAGGGTATCTATTGTCGTGCCGTAATATTCCGCCAGCAATGCGCACTTTTCCACATCAGGTACAGTCTCGCCCTTTTCCCACTTGGCATAAGCCTGACGGGATACGCCTGCTATCTCCGCCGCCTCCTCCTGGGAAAGCCCGTGAAGATCTCTAAGCACCGCAAGATTTTTACTAAGCATATCATCATTCCTTTTCCGAAAGACTGTTCACAGCGTCGATATATTCCCTGCTGTGAACGGTATGTATCACATGGTCGCCGGTCTCCGTCTCGATAAATGTGCAGTTTTCTATGTATCCCGCAGCCCTGTTTGCCTGCTCAGCAGAAGCGGCGCAGAGATATACACCTGTGTCCGCAATGCTTTCCTTGGCGTGGATATATACGCACGGCACTTTTATATCCGAAAGTATCCTGCTGTGGGAATAGCCGTGGTTCCATGATAAGTCATAGAAATGCTCGCCGTAGGCATGGTCATAATGTCTGGCATACTCAAACACATTCCACACGGAGGAGGGCATAAAAAATATCTTCACAGCCTCGTCAGGGTGCTTCTCATGATATTTCTGAGCATAGTCCGCTATGGAGGGCATACTGTCCTTCATATAAAGCTGCCCCCAGTAGCAGTGCCGCAGATAATATGCTTCCCAGCACTCCGACTTGTCCGACAGGTCATAGTCATGAAGAGGCTTGTAGGTGTCAAGATAAGCAAAGCTGTTCTCCCAGCCCTCGCCCTCAACGGAGAAAACAGGCGGATCCTCCAGCACAGCTCCGGCAATATTTTCACCGCCGTATGCCGCAATGTAAGCCGCCGTCAGCGCTCCGTTTGAATGACCTGCCACAACGGTCTTTTCGCCTATGACCTCGTTTATGAAGGTAATGATATCATCGCCGTTCACGTCCAGATAATAAAGGTCCTCATCATGTGAAGAACCGCCGTGACCATACACATCAACCGCATAAATGTGCCACTTTTTTGAAAGCTCGGGCATAACAAGGGCATAGTCCTGCCATATGCTCATCTGACCGTGGATAAGCAGCAGCGTGGGCTTGTCATTTTCGACCTCCCCGTAATTTATCACCCTGCCCGACGGCAGCGTGAACTGCTTTTCAACAGCATTCACCGACTTCAGCGCCTTTTCATACCTGTCATACCAGTGCAGATTTTTATAGCAGTACGCCCCGAAGCCCACCGCCGCAGCGGCTATCATCACCGCAAGAACCACAAGAACAATTATCACAGCTTTTTTCATAATAAAGCCCCTTTCGGAAAAGCTCTTATGATAATTGTACTATCGTTCCGCCTGCATATCAACCATACACACTTTACATATTTATCCGATTTTTGTAAGCTTTGGTTGCATTTATTATATCAGAGCCGTGGGGGAATGTCAATAATGCACATAAACAAAAAGAGACCGCCGCAGCTTGTGCGGAGGTCCCTCTTGATTTTCCTCAGATATTACTTCTTAAAGGTCTTGATACCCTTGGGAGCCTTGGGCTGATATGTAAATACCAGGCAAGCAGTGTTAGCGGATTTTACTGCGCTCTTTTCAGCAGCCTTTGCAGCGATCTTGAGAAGTGTCTTTTTCATAATTTTTTCCTCCTGTAAAATAAAATTGTGTCCTCAGCAAGCCTATATCAGTAAAACTTTCTGAGATTGACCGTCATCAATGCGGCAACCGCCGCAAATGAACATGATAAAGGGAAGAATACAGCGTCATACCCAAAGATGAAAGCCGCCGCACCTATCAGCAGATACGCAGCTGCGAGTATAACTGCCTTTTTGCGGTAAATGACCTTTTCCTCATCGGTAAGTGGGTTATTTTCGCTTTCTGAGGGAGAAAAGACTGCTATGACCGCAAACGCAGCCGCATCAACGACCGCAAGAACAGGTCTCAGCGCTCCTATATCCGCTCTGCACACCATTGCCACCGCCAGATACAATATGAGCGACACCGCCATACATCTCATAGGAGTTTTGCAGTGATATCCGCCCGCATATTGTCGCAGGGACAGGTAAACGATTGAGAACACCACACCTATAAAAAGCGTATCCGTCACAATGGCAGTCAGCAGGATAACAGAGTAAAAGACGACCCTCAGCAAAAACAGCTCCATGCCGTAAGCGTAGATATCCCGCTCTGACTCGGATATGAGCTTTTCGCTGAGAAGCTTGTCCGCAAGCCTGTTTGAAAGTCTTTCGAGCATCTTTTCTCCCTCCCTTCCGCTTATCTTGTTATAATTATATCCATAATTTTCCTTTTGCGCAACAGCGAAAAAGTACTACTTTTGTCGAAAAAAGTCAGTTAATGCAATATTATGTCACATTTAATAAAAATATCCTTTTTGTACAAATAATATATAATTTTATTGTATATATTTAAGGTACATATTCAGACCCTATCTGGGTATTTCAGAGAATATTGTGTTCATCTGCGGAAAAATCAGAAAAATTGCTCGGAAACTATTGCAAAAAATAAAAAAATAGAGTATAATAAAAATATAGAAGCGGTGTCTAACCGCATAATAAGCTTGGAGGTATAATATAATGTCAAGATTAGTTTCCGCTAAGGACATGCTCATCAAAGCACGTGACGGCAAGTATGCTGTTGCTCAGATCAACATCAACAACCTTGAATGGACAAAGGCTGTACTTCAGACTGTTCAGGAACTCAAGGCTCCTGTTATCCTCGGTGTTTCCGAAGGCGCTGGTAAATATATGTGCGGTTTTAAGACCGTAGAGGCTATGGTAAGCGCTATGATGGACAGCCTGGACATCACTGTTCCTGTTGCTCTTCACCTCGACCACGGTACCTTTGAGGGAGCAAAGGCTTGCATCAACGCAGGCTTCTCTTCCATCATGTTCGATGGTTCTCACTATCCTATCGCTGAGAACATTGAAAAGACCACTGCTCTTGTTCACACCTGCGACGTTCTCGGTCTCTCCCTCGAGGCTGAGGTTGGTTCCATCGGCGGCGAAGAAGACGGCGTAGTTGGTATGGGCGAGTGCGCTGATCCCGACGAGTGCAAGGCCGTTGCAGACCTTGGCGTAACAATGCTCGCAGCAGGTATCGGCAATATCCACGGCAAGTATCCCGCAAACTGGCCCGGCCTCCGTTTCGACGTTCTCGAAGCAATCAAGGCTAAGACCGGCGATATGCCTCTCGTTCTCCACGGCGGCACAGGTATCCCCGACGATATGATCCAGAAGGCTATTTCTCTCGGCGTTGCAAAGATCAACGTTAACACCGAGTGCCAGCTGGTATTCCAGGAAGCTACCAGAAAGTACATCGAAGAGGGCAAGGACCTTCAGGGCAAGGGCTTCGACCCCAGAAAGCTCCTCAACCCCGGTTTCGAAGCTATCAAGGCAAAGGTTGCCGAGAAGATCACTACTTTCGGCTCCGTTGGCAAGGCTTAATCGGATCTCAGCATAAAAATTACGGCGTATCTCATTTGAGATACGCCGATTTTTTGTCACTTAGAATATTTACTTAAAAATTACCCTTATCAAATTCATTTGCTATAGCCCATCCTAAAGCTTCTGTTATCGAAGCTGCTGTTGTAGCGTTTATCACATTACCTATTCCAGGCACCCAACCAATCAGAACCTGTGATACAGTTCTTCCTACAGTAGATGCGGCAACTGAACCGATTGCTGCAAGCGCCGTGCTATCACTTAATGATTTGCCAAAAACTTTTCCCAAGGCTATAGTCATGGTCAGCTGTATTGGAGTGAGCACCACATTATCGCTTCCCGGTATCTGTGCTAAACCTCCTCCAACAGCTGCCGCAGCGGCACTCGCTGTATGAATCGCTACACGACATTTTGCCTTTTGCTCATCAGTCATAATAATCAGCCTTTCATTTATTTATATCTTGCGCCGCATGCAGGATTTCGGCACACATTATTAAACACCGTATTTCTGCCGCACCTTGCACACCTTGTACCCTTTCCGCCTTTTCCGTCATTTGCGGGAATAATCATCTCAAAATTGCATTGCGGATTAGTACACTTTCTTCCTGTTGGCGTTTCAAAAAAAGTTGCCTTTTGGCATTTGGGACATATTTTTCCAGGCATATTTATCCTCCTTTATTGTGCCTAATATAACACTCTTTAATTTATTATAATTCAATCAGACACATAAGTCAATAATTTTCAGTCAAATGTGGTACAATAAACAAAAAAGAGGTGTCACATATGGCTAAATATAACAGGATAAAAGATTTGCGTGAAGATTGCGATAAAACACAGCAGGAACTTGCCGATTACCTTGGCACCTCATCTCAGCATTACGGGAAATATGAATTGGGCAATGCCGAGATCCCCTTTGAACGTGCCATAATGCTTGCAAAATACTATAACGTAAGTCTTGATTATATCGCAGGGCTGACCAACAATAAGCGTGGACTTTCCCAGGGGAGCCTCAGCGAAAAGCAGCAGGAGCTTATCGAATTTATCGGCAGGCTTTCCGATGAAGAAAAAGCCAAGCTTGAAAAGCTTCTGAAAATAATATCGGAGATATAAAAAAGTGACACTCAACGTGCCACTTTTTTATTATCCTAATATCTTCCCGAACGCACATTACCATAAAGCACTGCATCGCAAAGATAAAGAATATAAGCTTGTCTGCGGCAGGGTCGAAAAAACCTGCGTGCAAACAAGCCCGCTCATACTAAGCACCAATTAAAAACTATACAAAAAATTGAGCATAATCTTGCGTATATGGATTATGCGATGATTTTTTGTCTATAGTTTTATTGGTGATTAGTATCAGTCCCCCGCTGTTCAGCGAAACAGTATAGACGGTCATGCAGAAAACCATCATCTTTCCACATAAAATAAAAAAGCCGCCTGACATTTTGTGCTGTACTTCGTTTTGGAACACAGCATGCCTGTCAGGCGGCTTATATTATAATATCACATTTTCACGTCAGATGTCATAAACATCTGATACTAATTCTTACTTATATATCTCTTCCTTGTCAATAAGCGCAAAGCCGCCGTCGCTGAGAGCCTTGGCAGCAGCGTCATTGTCCGATACACGGATAACGAAATCCGCATTTCCCGCAGACTGACCTGTTACAGCGTAAAGGTACTTGATGTTTACATCAGCCTTTCTCAGCACTTCCATAGCGCTGTAAAGTGCGCCGGGCTTGTCGGAAACGGAGAACGCAAGTACCTCTGTGATGTTTGCGGTAAAGGAATTGTCCTTGAGGATCGTCAGAGCCTTTTCGGGAGAGTTTACGATAAGGCGGATAATACCGAAATCAGCAGTGTCAGCAACGGTAAGAGCCTTTACGTCAACGCCCTCTCTGCCGAGAAGTGCCATAACATCGGCAAGTCTGCCTGTCTTGTTTTCAACGAAAACGGAAATCTGTTCAACAAACATAGTCAGCGCTCCTTTATGAAATTACTTTGTAAACTTGTTCTTGATAGCACGCTTGTCGTTAACTCTTACTGCCTTGCCTGTGGAGCGTGCAAGTGTCTTAGGCTCCACAAGCTTAACGCTTACGCCTACGCCGATAGCGGAGTCGATAGCAGCCTTGACCTTCTTCTTGTAAGCCTCAAGGGTCTTGATCTCGTCGCCGAACATATCCTCTCTCATCTCGACCTGAACTTCAAGAGTATCAAGGTTATTGACACGGTCAACCTCCAGGAAGTAGTTGGTAGCCTTGCTGTCAACGCTGAGAAGAGCGGACTCGATCTGTGAGGGGAATACGTTAACGCCTCTGATGATGAGCATATCGTCGGTTCTGCCCTGAGGCTTCAGCATTCTTACGAGGGTTCTGCCGCACTCGCACTTGTCGTAAACGAGAGTAGCGATATCTCTTGTTCTGTAGCGGATAAGAGGAAGTGCTTCCTTGGTGATGCAGGTGAATACCAGCTCGCCCTGCTGACCTGCGGGAAGAACTTCAAGTGTATCGGGGTCGATGATCTCGGGGATAAAGTGATCCTCGCAGATGTGCATACCGCACTGACATTCGCACTCGCAGGAAACGGAGGGACCCATTATCTCGGAAAGTCCATAGATGTCGTAAGCCTTGATGCCAAGACCTGCCTCTATCTCCTTTCTCATCTCCTCAGTCCAAGGCTCTGCGCCGAAAACGCCTGCCTTGAGCTTGAACTCGTCCTTGCTGATGTTGTTTTCCTTCATAAGCTCGATAAGGCTGATAGCATATGAAGGTGTCATGCAGATGATAGAGGAACCGAAATCCTTGAACAACTGGAGCTGTCTCATGCTGTTTCCTGCGGAAGCGGGAATAGCGGTAGCACCCAGCTTCTCAGCACCGTAGTGGAGACCAAGACCGCCTGTGAAAAGGCCGTAGCCGTAGGAAATGTGAATGAAATCGTCCTTTGTTCCGCCAACGGATACCAGCGCTCTTGCTGCGCACTCAGCCCACATATCAATATCATGTGCTGTGTAGCCAACGACCGTCTGCTTGCCTGTTGTGCCTGAGCTTGCGTGGATACGTACAACGTCCTTCATGGGGGAAGCGAACATTCCGTAAGGATAGTTGTCTCTCAGGTCCTGCTTGACGGTAAAGGGAAGCTTCTGAAGGTCTGCGATACTCTTGATGTCCTCGGGCTTAACGCCTGCTTCGTCCATTTTCTTGCGGTAGGGTGCTACGTTTTCATAAACACGTCTTACAGTTCTGGAAAGACGGTAGGACTGGAGAGCCTCCAGCTCGCTTCTGGGAGCACATTCGATCTCGGGCTTATAGTAGTTCATGGGATTTTCCTCTTTTCATAGAAATATTTATAACTTACGCATTTCTGCCCAGTCCAAAGGCCTTTTTGTTAACTTCAAGCACCTTGGCGGGAACGCACTGTTCAAGTGCATCGTTCCATACCTTGTCGCCGAAGTCCAGAATGTGGGAGATAACTCCCATAAGAACAACGTTTACAGCACGGCTTGTTCCTGCCTGCTCGGCAAGGCTGAGAGCGTCAACTGCGATAACGTCCTCACCAAGCGATTTGAGCGTGTCAACGATATTTGCGGGATACTGTGCCGCACCTGTGATA
>OGZK01002354.1_pt1 | contig 16417 bp, 10 predicted proteins | sample 1576791 | NCBI WGS metagenome assembly OGZK01 (sample SAMEA3541556, study PRJEB24748) | human gut metagenome | biome: human gut; feature: human-associated habitat; material: faeces | place: China | collected 2012
CGGGTAGCAGTCTCATACTCAACGTGAGCGGTGTTGATTGTAATACCGCGCTCTCTCTCCTCGGGAGCCTTATCGATGTTAGCGTAATCAACAAACTCAGCCTCGCCCTTCATAGCGAGAGTCTTGGTGATAGCAGCGGTAAGAGTGGTCTTACCATGGTCAACGTGACCAATGGTACCAATGTTTACATGGGGCTTAGTTCTTTCGAATTTAGCTTTTGCCATTTGGAATTTCCTCCCTTTAATTGGTTAAATAATTGTCTCATGCATCAGCATAAAACTATTCTATCAATTTACACCTGAAAATTCAAGTGCTTTTTAAAAATTACTTGTCCTTGATGACAGTCTCAGCAATGGACTTCGGAACCTCGGCGTAGTGGCTGGGCTCCATGACATACTGACCGCGTCCCTGCGTCTTGGAACGAAGGGTGGTAGCGTAGCCGAACATGTTCGACAGCGGGATGAATGCATTGATCTGCACTGCGCCCGTACGCATCTCGGTGCCTTCGATCTGTCCGCGGCGGGAGTTGACATCGCCGATAACATCGCCCATATAGTCCTCGGGGACGATAATGGCGACCTTCATGATGGGCTCCATGAGCACGGGAGCTGCCTTCTTCATCGCATCCTTGAACGCCATAGAACCGGCGATCTTGAACGCCATTTCGGAGGAGTCGACCTCGTGATAAGATCCATCGTAAAGAGTGACCTTGACGTCAACAACATTGAAGCCTGCAAGAACGCCCGACTGCATTGCACCCTTGATACCGGCCTCTGCAGGTCCGATATATTCCTTCGGGATAGCGCCGCCGACGACCTCGTTGACGAACTCGTAACCCTTCTCGGGGTTGGGCTCGATGCGGATCTTGACGTGACCGTACTGTCCGCGGCCGCCCGACTGACGCGAATACTTGGTATCGCTCTCTGCGGGTTTGGTGATGGTCTCGCGGTATGCGACCTGGGGTTTACCGACATTAGCCTCGACCTTGAACTCACGAAGAAGTCTGTCAACGATTATCTCAAGGTGAAGCTCGCCCATGCCGGCGATGATGGTCTGACCCGTCTCTTCATCAGTGTAGCACTTGAATGTCGGATCCTCTTCGGCGAGCTTTGCAAGCGCGATAGCCATCTTCTCCTGGCCTGCCTTGGTCTTGGGCTCGATAGCGACCCTGATAACGGGATCGGGGAACTCCATGGACTCAAGGATTATCGGAGCCTTGGCGTCGCAGAGCGTGTCGCCGGTAGTGGTGTTCTTAAGACCTATAGTAGCAGCGATATCTCCGGCGTAAACGCAGTCGATATCCTTTCTGTGGTTGGAGTGCATCTGCAGGATTCTTCCCAGACGCTCGTTGCAGTCCTTAGTAGCATTGTAAACAGTGCTGCCGGTGGTGACTGTGCCCGAATAAACTCTGAAGAAGCAGAGCTTACCGACGAAGGGATCGGTCGCGATCTTGAAAGCAAGAGCTGCGAACGGCTCGGAATCCGAAGAATGACGGAACTCCTCTTCACCGGTCTCGGGGTTCGTGCCCTTTATCGACGGGACATCCGTCGGAGCGGGCATGTAATCAACAATAGCGTCAAGCAGCTGCTGAACACCCTTGTTGCGGTAAGAAGTACCGCAGCATACGGGAACCATCTTATTGGCGATAGTAGACTTGCGGATGCAGGTCTTTATCTCATCAATGGTGAGCTCCTCGCCGCCGAGATACTTCTCGAGCAGCTCATCGTCCTGTTCGGCGACGTGCTCAACGAGCTCATCATGATACTTCTGTGCAAGTTCCTTCATGTTCTCGGGAATATCCTCAACTCTGACGTCGAGACCCTTGTCATCATAGTAGACATCAGCCTGCATCTGAACAAGGTCGATGATTCCCTTGAAGTCAGCTTCCGCGCCTATGGGGAGCTGAATCGGAACTGCGTTACACTTCAGGCGCTCCTTCATCATGTCTATAACATTATAGAAGTTAGCTCCCATAATGTCCATCTTGTTAACATAGACCATTCTCGGAACCTGGTACTTGTCCGCCTGTCTCCAGACGGTTTCGGACTGGGGCTCAACGCCGCCCTTTGCGCAAAGAACGGTAACAGAACCGTCCAGAACACGCAGAGAACGCTCAACCTCAACGGTGAAGTCCACGTGGCCGGGAGTGTCGATGATGTTGATTCGGTGGTTCTTCCAGAAGCAGGTAGTCGCAGCGGAGGTGATTGTTATACCTCTCTCCTGCTCCTGCTCCATCCAGTCCATTGTCGCAGCACCATCATGCACTTCGCCGAGTTTGTGGGTCTTTCCTGTGTAGAACAGGATACGCTCCGTTGTGGTGGTTTTGCCTGCGTCAATATGCGCCATGATTCCGATATTCCTGGTCTTTTCCAGTGAAACCTCTCTCGGCATAAAAACCTCCGTATCTCGCCTTTGTGCGAATAGCAAAATATATAGGTGAAATTACCACCTGAAATGTGCAAATGCCTTGTTGGCCTCTGCCATCTTGTGAGTATCCTCACGCTTCTTGAATGCCGAACCGGTCGAATTGACGGCATCCATGATCTCGTTAGCAAGTCTCTCCTTCATCGTTCTCTCGGAACGCTGACGGGAATAAAGGGTTATCCAGCGCAGACCGAGGGTCTGTCTTCTCTCCGGACGAACCTCCATGGGAACCTGATAGGTTGCACCGCCGACTCGACGAGCTTTGACTTCGAGAACGGGCATGACATTCTCCATAGCAGCCTCAAAAACCTCAAGCGGTTCCTTACCGGTCTTCTCACGGATAATGTCGAAAGCCTCGTAAACGATTTTCTGAGCGACGCCCTTCTTACCGTCGATCATGACGTTGTTGATAAGGCGTGTTACGAGCTTTGAGTTGTAAAGCGGATCGGGCAAAACGTCACGTTTTGCTATCTTGCCTCTTCTTGGCACTTCGCTTCCCTCCTTCATAGTAATGATATCATAGGTACTCGAGTGACAAAACTCTCGTGGTGTCAATGGGAGGCATGTATTTCAATGCACTCTCGCATTGGAGTAATCACCTGCAAGAAGATTCTGTCTCTTAAGCTTTCCGCGTCATGCGGAATTACTTTTTGGCAGCCTTCGGACGCTTAGCACCGTACTTGGAACGGGCCTGCATTCTGCCGTTGACGCCCTGTGTATCGAGCGTTCCGCGGATGATGTGGTAACGCACACCGGGAAGGTCCTTAACACGGCCGCCGCGGATGAGAACAACCGAGTGCTCCTGAAGGTTATGACCGACGCCCGGGATATAAGCCGAAACCTCGATGCCGTTGGAAAGACGAACTCTGGCGATCTTTCTAAGAGCCGAGTTGGGCTTCTTGGGGGTGGTGGTCTTAACCGCTGTGCAAACACCGCGCTTCTGCGGAGAAGCAGTGTCGGTCATGACATTTTTCTTGGAGTTGAGACCCTTCAAAAGCGCGGGGGCTTTGGGTTTCTTCTCAAGAGTTTCTCTTCCGTTTCTCACAAGCTGATTAAACGTTGGCAAGCAGTACATCTCCTTTCTAAGATTTATATATGAAATCCGCGCTTCGGGCATAATTATCCCAAAACACAAGACATCACAATTTAAAATTATACCGCTGAAGGTTCTGTTTGTCAACCTTTTCGGTTCGTCAAATGACAAAATATTCGGCGTTTATCGGGGCATTATATATGATTTTTGTCCAATAAACGCATCTCTTTATAGTCACCGCTGCCGGAGTCCCCCGCAAAAGCGGCAGACTCCGGCTCGATGGTTGTTTATTATTCTGCTTCTTCCTGGTTCTCCGCCTCTTCGAGTTTCTCGGCAAGGTCGCTGAAGATGCCCGTAGTGGGAAGCACCTGAACATCGCTGTAGCACTTCATGCCGGTACCCGACGGCAGGAGCTTGCCGATGATGACATTCTCCTTGAGACCGAGCAGCGGATCGCTCTTGCCCTTAATGGCGGCGTCGGTGAGGACTCTTGTCGTCTCCTGGAAGGATGCGGCCGAGAGGAAGGACTCGGTTGCAAGAGAAGCCTTTGTGATACCCATGAGCACGGGCATGCACTGAGCCTCTGCGAGCTCCTCGCCTGTCTCCTGAGCCTTGGCGGCGACGCGTGCGTTCTCCGCCTTGAACTCGAGCTTGTCAACAACAGCGCCGGGCAGGAAAGTCGTGTCGCCGGGATCGGTGATCTTGACCTTCTTCATCATCTGACGGACGATGACCTCGATGTGCTTATCGTTGACGTCAACACCCTGCATACGGTAGGTTCTCTGAACCTCGCGGATGAGGTAATCGTGAACAGCCTCGACGCCGAGGACTGCGAGAATATCATGCGGGTTGAGAGCGCCTTCGGTGATGGTGTCGCCCTTGTTGATGTGATCGCCGGGCTCAACCTTGACGCGCATACCGTAGTGGATGGGATACGCCTTCTCCTCGAGGGTCTCGGGATCGGTGACGATGATGTTTCTGACCTTCTTGATCTCGCGCTCGGAAACCGTACCGGAGATCTCACTGATAAGAGCGAGGCTCTTGGGCTTTCTCGCTTCGAACAGTTCCTCGACTCTGGGAAGACCTTCCGTGATATCGGACTGGTCTTTCGCGCCGCCGGTGTGGAACGTTCTCATCGTCAGCTGTGTACCGGGCTCGCCTATCGACTGAGCCGCGATGATACCGACTGCTTCACCGACCGTAACAGGCTCGCCGGTTGCAAGGTTCGCGCCGTAGCACTTGATGCAGACGCCGTGCTCGGACTGGCAGGTAAGCAGCGAACGAATCTTTATCTTTGCAAGGCTGCCCTCGGGCTCTTCGCCCGCGGCGACCTTTCTGTCGTGGTACTCGTATACCTTGTCGGCGACGCGCTTTGCGTCGTCCTCGCTCATCATCTTATCCTTGCTCATGATGAGCTCGCCGGTATCCTCGTCGACAAAGTCGTTGAGCAGATAGCGGCCGGTAAGACGCTCGGTGAGGCTGACTATGCGGCGCTTTCCGTCGAAGATATCGTAGACATCCGAGCCCTCTGTGCAGCCGCAGTCCTCCTCGCGGATGATAACATCCTGCGAGACATCGACAAGACGTCTGGTGAGGTAACCCGAGTCCGCAGTACGAAGTGCGGTATCGGCAAGACCTTTACGCGCACCACGCGACGAAATGAAGTATTCGAGTATATTAAGACCTTCACGGTAGTTGGCTCTGATGGGGATTTCAATCGTCTTACCTGCTGTATTCGCGATAAGTCCGCGCATACCTGCAAGCTGACGTAGCTGGCTGTCGTTGCCTCGTGCACCGGAGTCAAGCATCATGTTGATCGGGTTGTAGGGATCGAAGTTCGCCTTGAGTTCTGCGGCAACTCTCTTTGTGCAGTCTTCCCAGGTCTCAATGACCATGTTCGTGCGCTCCTCGTCGGAGAGAAGACCGTTCTCATAGTTGTCCATGATCTCGGCGACGTCCTTCTCGGCGTCAGCAATGAGTTCGCCCTTGCGCGGCGGTATGGTAGCGTCGCAGACAGCGACGGTGATACCGCTTCGGGTCGAGTACTTGTAGCCCTGAGCCTTGATCTTATCAAGCATATCGGCTGCTATCGAGGTGCCGTGAATCTTGATGCATCTGTCGATAATTTCGCCGAGCTTCTTTTTATTGACGAGGAAATCGACCTCAAGCTTGAAGTCGTTCTCCGGATCGCTTCTGTCAACAAAACCGAGATCCTGCGGGATAGGTCCGTTGAAGATAACGCGTCCCATGGTGGTGGAGACGAGCTTTCTGACGGGCTTGCCGTCAATCTCCTTAGTCATGCGGATCTTAATTCTCGCATGGAGTCCGATGGTGCCGTCGTCGTAAGCCATGGTAGCCTCATCGACATCTCTGAACACCTTGCCCTCGCCGGGCTCGCCGGGCTTTTCAAGGGTGAGGTAATAGGAGCCGAGGACCATGTCCTGCGTGGGAACGGTGACCGGGCGTCCGTCGGAGGGCTTGAGGAGGTTGTTGGCGGCGAGCATAAGGAAGCGCGCCTCAGCCTGAGCCTCCGCAGAAAGCGGAACGTGAACTGCCATCTGGTCGCCGTCGAAGTCGGCGTTGAATGCGGTACAAACGAGGGGATGAAGCTTGATAGCTCTGCCCTCGACAAGGATGGGCTCGAAAGCCTGGATACCGAGTCTGTGAAGTGTGGGAGCGCGGTTGAGGAGCACGGGGTGATCCTTGATAACCACTTCGAGAGCATCCCAGACAACGGGATTCTGACGCTCGACCATCTTTCTTGCGGACTTGACGTTGTTCGCCTTGCCGGTCTGGACAAGTCTCTTCATGACGAAGGGCTTGAACAGCTCAAGAGCCATCTCGGTCGGCAGACCGCACTGATAGATCTTCAGCTCGGGGCCGACGACGATAACCGAACGTCCGGAATAGTCAACACGCTTACCGAGCAGGTTCTGTCTGAAACGTCCCTGCTTACCTTTAAGCATATCGGAGAGCGACTTGAGCGCTCTGTTGTTCGGACCGGTTACAGGTCTGCCGCGGCGGCCGTTGTCGATAAGAGCATCGACAGCTTCCTGAAGCATACGCTTCTCGTTGCGGACTATTATCTCGGGTGCGCCGAGCTCAAGGAGCTTGCGCAGACGGTTGTTTCTGTTGATAACGCGGCGGTAAAGATCATTGAGGTCGCTCGTTGCAAAGCGTCCGCCCTCGAGCTGAACCATGGGACGAAGCTCCGGCGGGATAACCGGAAGCACGTCGAGAATCATCCACTCGGGTCTGTTGCCGCTCTGTCTGAACGCCTCGACAACCTCAAGGCGTTTGAGAGCCTTGGCCTTCTTCTGACCGCTTGCGTTCTCTATCTCCTCGCGCAGCTGCGCGGAGAGCTGGTCGAGGTCGATTTCGGCAAGAAGCTCCTTGATAGCCTCGGCGCCCATGCCTGCCCTGAAATCGTCCTCATACATCAGGCGGTACTCGTCGTAATCCTTCTCGTCGAGAACCTGATACTTTTTAAGATCCGTTGTGCCGGGATCGATAACGATATGCATCGCAAAGTAGAGAACTTTCTCAAGGTTGCGCGGCGATATATCGAGGATAAGACCCATTCTTGAGGGTATTCCCTTGAAATACCAGATGTGGGAAACGGGAGCTGCAAGCTCGATGTGACCCATTCTCTCGCGGCGAACCTTGGAGCGGGTTATCTCAACGCCGCAGCGTTCGCATATCTTGCCCTTGTAGCGGATTCTTTTATATTTGCCGCAGTGGCACTCCCAGTCCTTCTGGGGTCCGAATATCCTTTCGCAGAACAGTCCGTCCTTTTCGGGCTTGAGTGTGCGGTAATTGATGGTTTCGGGCTTCTTGACCTCGCCGTAAGACCAGCTTCTGATCTTATCGGGAGACGCAAGACCTATTTTTATGGATTCAAAGGTATTGTTTTCCATCCGTTGACTGCCCCTTTTTAAAATATATTTTTAAGGTGACTGTTCTCAGTCGTCGTAGTCGTCAAGCTCGCCTTCGCTGTCGGAGAAGATGTCGCCGTCATAGTAGTCATCTTCGCCCTCGGCATCGTCTGCGAAATCGGCGCTGTCATCGTCGTCCTCGTCGGAGCCGACATTGAAGATATCGCCCTCTTCGTTTTCCGTGCCGTAGCCGCCTGCAGTGCCGGCGTCGTTGACGGAGGAGAATGCCTTATCGTCTGAAGGTGCAAATCCGAGTTCCTCGTCGGTCTGCTTGAGGTCAATCTCCTCGCCGTCCGCGTCAAGAACGCTGACATCAAGGCAGAGGGACTGAAGCTCTTTGACGAGAACCTTGAACGACTCGGGAATGCCGGGCTTGGGAACGTTGTTGCCCTTGACTATCGCCTCGTAGGTCTTGACACGGCCGACAACGTCGTCGGACTTGACTGTCAGTATCTCCTGGAGGGTGTAGGCAGCGCCGTAAGCCTCGAGAGCCCAAACTTCCATCTCACCGAAACGCTGGCCGCCGAACTGGGCTTTACCGCCGAGGGGCTGCTGCGTAACGAGCGAGTACGGGCCGGTGGAACGTGCGTGAATCTTATCGTCAACAAGGTGGAACAGCTTGAGGTAATACATGACGCCGACGGTAACGGGATTGTCAAACTGTCTGCCGGTGCGTCCGTCGTAAAGCACCGTCTTGCCGTCCTCTCTGAGTCCTGCCTGCTTGAGCGCTTCGCGGATATCATCCTCGTGCGCGCCGTCGAAGACGGGAGTCTCGACCTTGTAGCCCAGATGCTTCGCGGCAAAGCCGAGATGCACTTCGAGCACCTGACCGATATTCATTCGGGAGGGAACGCCCAGGGGGTTGAGCACGATATCGAGCGGCGTGCCGTCCGGAAGGAAGGGCATATCCTCCTGAGAAAGTATTCTTGAAACAACACCCTTGTTACCGTGGCGGCCTGCCATCTTATCGCCGACGGAAAGCTTACGCTTCTGGGCGATATAGCAGCGGACGACCTTGTTTACGCCGGGTGCGAGCTCATCGCTGTTCTCGCGGGTGAACTCTTCGACCTTGACGACGATGCCGTATTCGCCGTGGGAGACCTTGAGGGAGGTGTCTCTGACCTCTTTCGCCTTCTCGCCGAATATGGCGCGGAGCAGTCTCTCCTCTGCGGTCAGCTCGGTCTCGCCCTTGGGCGTTACCTTACCGACAAGGATGTCGCCGGAGTGAACTTCGGCGCCGACGCGGATTATGCCGCGCTCGTCAAGGTTGCTCAGAAGATCGTCGGAGACGTTCGGGATGTCCCTTGTGATCTCCTCGGGTCCGAGCTTTGTATCTCTCGCTTCGATCTCGTGTTTCTCGATATGAATCGAGGTGTAGACATCGTTGCGAACCATCTTTTCGTTGATGAGAACCGCGTCCTCGTAGTTGTAGCCTTCCCAGGTCATGAAGCCGACAAGGGCGTTCTTGCCGAGGGATATCTCGCCGTGATCCGTTGCGGGACCGTCGGCTATGACGTCGCCCTTTTCAACGCGCTGGTTGAGGGTGACTATCGGACGCTGGTTGACGCATGTGCCCTGGTTGGAGCGCATGAACTTGATTATATCGTAATGGTCGAGAATGTTCTCGTCGCTGAGAATCTCGATCTGCTCGGCATCGACCTTTGTTACGCGGCCGGAGTGCTTTGCAAGCACGACAACGCCGGAGTCGACAGCCGCTTTATATTCCATACCGGTGCCGACGATCGGGCTCTCGGTCTTGAGCAGCGGAACCGCCTGCTTCTGCATGTTCGATCCCATGAGGGCTCGGTTTGCGTCGTCGTTCTCGAGGAACGGAATCATCGAAGTTGCGACGGAGACGACCATCTTCGGAGAGACGTCCATATAGTCGACCTTCATGCGGTCGATCTCAAGGAAGCCGTCCCTGTGTCTTGCGTTGACTCTCTCGTGGACGAACATTCCGTTCTCGTCGAGCGGCTCGTTCGCCTGGGCGACAATGTAATCGTCCTCGACATCGGCTGTCATATACTCAACTTCGTCAGTGACGCGTCCGGTGGTCTTGTCTACCTTTCTGAACGGGGCCTCGATGAAACCGTATTCATTTATGCGCGCGAAAGTTGCAAGGTAGGAGATAAGTCCGACGTTGGAACCTTCGGGAGTCTCGATGGGGCACATTCTGCCGTAATGCGAGTAGTGAACGTCTCGGACTTCGAATCCTGCACGGTCTCTTGAAAGACCGCCGGGACCGAGGGCGGAAAGACGGCGCTTATGAGTCAGTTCTGCAAGGGGGTTGATCTGATCCATGAACTGCGACAGCGGGGAAGAACCGAAGAACTCCTTTATCGCCATCATGACAGGACGGATGTTGATAAGAGCCTGAGGAGTGATGTTCTCCTCCTTCTCCTGAGCCTGGAGAGTCATTCTCTCGCGGACAACTCTCTCCATTCTCGACAGACCGATTCTGAACTGATTCTGGAGCAGCTCGCCCACGCAGCGGATACGTCTGTTGCCGAGGTGGTCGATGTCGTCCGTGGTACCTATCTTGTTTGCAAGGCAGTTGATATAGTTTATCGAAGAGAAGATATCGTCGATTATAATGTGGTTCGGGATAAGGTCGTCGTGGCGAAGTCTGAGCTGCTCGAGAAGAGCCTCTTTGTCGTCGCCGCACTCGTCGACTATCTCGGTTATTATCTGGAAGCGAACCTTCTCGTTGATGCCGGCTTCAAGAAGCTCTTCCTTGGTCACGCCCTCGGGCACATAGTCCATGGGATCGACCATGCCGTTGGAGATGATCTTGACCTTCTTGCCCTCGACGTCGGCTACCGCAACCATAACGCCTGCGCGCTCGATCTCCATAGCCTTCGCCTTGGTAACAACCTCGCCTGCCTCGGCAAGGATCTCGCCGGTCAGCGGAGCGATAACGGGCTCGGCAAGCTTGCAGCCTGCAAGGCGGGCGGCAATGGCGAGCTTCTTATTATATTTGTATCTGCCAACGCGCGAGATATCGTATCTGCGCGGATCGAAGAAGAGATTGTCGAGCAGCTGCTGGGCGGACTCAAGGGTCACGGGCTCGCCGGGACGCAGGCGCTTGAAGACTTCCATGAGCGCTTCGCCCTGGTTCTTCGTCTCGTCTCTCTCGATGGTGGCTTCGATTCTCTCATCGTTGCCGAAGAACTCGCGGATCTCATCGTCCGTACCGAGTCCGAGTGCTCTGATGAAAGTGGTGATGAATATCTTTCTGTTCTTGTCTATTCTTACATAATAGACATCGTTTATGTCCGTCTCATACTCAAGCCATGCGCCGCGGTTGGGGTTGATTGTGCTTGAGAACAGCTCGATACCGGTCTTGTCGTGGGTCATATCGAAATATACGCCCGGCGAACGGACGAGCTGGGAGACGATGACTCTCTCTGCGCCGTTGATAACAAAGGTGCCGCTGTCGGTCATGATGGGGAACTCACCCATAAAAACCTCGGACTCCTTTATTGCACCCGTCTCCTTGTTGAGCAGACGCACAGTGACGCGCATGGGGGCTGCATAGGTAGCGTCGCGCTCCTTGCACTCCTGCACGGTGTGTTTAGTCTTCTCGTCAATGCGATAGTCTATAAAGGTCAGCACCCAGTTGCCGGTGTAGTCGGTGATTTCCGCTATGTCGCGGAACACCTCCTTGAGTCCGGTGTCGAGAAACCATTTGTACGAGTTCTTCTGAACCTCGATGAGATTGGGCATCTCCATGACTTCTTCGATCTTGCCGAAGCTCATGCGCGTGGTCGTTCCTTTTTTGACGGGCTTAACATTCAGCATAGGCCAATTCACTCCGTTCTTTTTTCATCCGTTTCGTGTTATCACCATCAATTGACAGAAGCAGATATCCCATTTTTCGGGGCTATACACTTTTGTCAATTGACGGCTCGCGCAAGCTCTTTTGAAGAGCGTTGAAATGCAATAATGAAGCGGTTTTCCGCGTTTCGGGAAAGCTGTAACAAGCCCTTAGCCGAAAAGGCCGGGCACACAACGCTCCATTATAATTGTGCAGTTTTACATTTTACACTGCTAACCACATTTTGTCAAGAGGAGATACGGCTTTTTTCAGAGCAAATTCAAACTTTTTACAATATCCGTCACAATCCCGCTCCATTAGCTCTTATCGGCGCGGAATTTGTGCAATTCTGACCGCCCGCAGGCTAAATATAAGGTATTATATAAGCAAAAATCGGCGGGGCTGAATATTACAATTTAAAATACCGATAATATTCCATGATTTCGCATATCGTTTTTGACTTGAAAGCCGATATGTGATATAATATCTGCAATTTTCAGTTTGTCGGAGGAAGAGCATGACCGGTATTGTTGATGTCGGCGGCGGAATGCGCGGAATTTTTTCCGCAGGCATTTATGACCGTTTTATTGAAGAGGGAATAAACTTCGACCTGTGCATAGGCGTCTCGGCGGGCAGCGCGAATCTCATTTCATATGCCGCCGGACATCATGACCGAGTCAGGCGTTTTTATGTGAACTACGCTCAGCGCAAGCAGTATATGAGCTTCGACAATTTCATACACAGCGGCTCATATATCGGGCTTGATTATATTTACTCCACTATTTCAAACTCCGACGGCGAAGATCCGCTGAACTATGATGCTTTTACAGCGAACCACACGGATTTCATAACCGTAGTCACCGACGGCGAGACGGGAGAGCCGATATACTTTCCTAAAAACAGCATAAAACGCGACGATCTGACGGTCATAAAAGCCTCATGCTGCCTGCCCGCAGTGTGCAAGCCGATAGTTATCGACGGCAAGGACTGCTTCGACGGCGGGATCTCCGACCCTATCCCCTTTCAGAAGGCGTTTGACATGGGCTGCGACAAAGTTATAGTTGTCATCTCGAAGCCCGTTGACTATCGCAAATCTCCGCAGAAGCACATGCAGATAATCAAAGCCGCGCTGAAAAAATATCCGAAAGTCTTTGACCGCCTCGCCGTAAGGCACGAGGTATACAACCGCCAGCTCGAAGAGGCAATAAAGCTTCAGGAGCAGGGCAAAGTGATTATCTTAGCTCCGCAGGACTGCTACGGCGTAAACACGCTGACCCGCGAGCCCGCCGCCCTCGAAAAGCTCTACGAAGAGGGTCGCCGCTGCGCGGACGAGCACCTCAGCGAGATAAAAGCTCCCGGCGAAAAAACCGCATAATAATGGACTGCCGCATTTAGCGCAGACCAAAGAGCAAAAGATAAAAAGGTCATAATTCACGGCTGACAACGCGGATTATGACCTTTATTTTTTCGTGCTGTGTCCGATAACGCAACACACGGATTCAATATGACGCGCAATGCAAAGATTGCATTTCACAGATTTGATAAAAGTTTCGGTTTGCTGTGCCGTAAAAGCATCAAAAGATAAAAAATTCAGAAATTCCAGAAAAAACTTTACTTTTTAGCGGTAACGGTGTTAAAATAGAGAAAAATCACGCGGCGCAGACCGCGGCACAGGGGATGATATCTTGGACAAGATAGATGTTAAGATAATCGAATGTCTCAAGAAAAACGCAAGAGAAAACGCTTCGGTAATCGGCTCGCAGGTCAACATGTCCGTCTCGGCCGTTATCGAGCGCATCAAGAAGCTCGAAGCCAACGGCATAATCAAGCAGTACACCGTCGTGCTCGATAGCAAGAAGCTCGGCATGGACATCACCGCGTTCATCTCGGTGAGCATGGAGCATCCGAAGTACAACAACAATTTCAACGAATTCGTCAAGACCCACAAACAGATAACCGAGTGTCACTACATCACCGGCGACTTCGACTTTCTTCTCAAAGTCAACACCGAATCGACCGGCGGACTTGAATCGCTGCTCAACGAGATAAAGAGCGCGGGCGGCGTTTCGCTGACAAAGACGCTCGTCGTTCTCTCGACCGTCAAAGAGGACTACTCTGTAAATCTCGAATAAACGGCATCAACACAAAAGACCTGCTTTCTATTCTCTATATAGAAAGCAGGTCTTGTTTTTATCAATCAAGCGGCATCTTTGGGAACAGCATTATTTTAAACCACTCGACCGCGCGCCAGAAAAATTGATCTATCTTCTGCGACGCCTGCGCGTGCGATGAGAATTTGTCTTTCTTTACGAGCGTTCCGTCTTTCTCGACCATCTCAATGAACACCGGGTGCGCCGGAGAGCCGCTGTTGGGCGAATGTATCGCCATAAGAAGCCTGCCGTCGTTTGCAGTGAATATCATCCCGTGGCCGCCGTCAAGGTCAGCACTTTTGCGCCTCTGATAGAGCGGGATGCTGTTGAAGTGCCAGCTACCGCGGAGCTGACCGCTCAAGGAGAAGAGCGAGCCGACCGAATAGCCGAGCTTCGATCCGCTCGACCAGAGCATTATGAGCGTCCCCTGCTGCGTTTTATACAGAAACGGTCCGTCAGTTATGTTACTCGCCCAAACGCAGTCGTCGGCGCGGAACAGGGTCTCCGGCTCGGTGACAAAATGCGTCAGATCTGGGCTGAGACGGGCAAATGATATATCCCCCACCCCGTCGGGCATACTGGTCCACTCATGGACAAAAATCATATACGGCACTCCATCCTCAACATAGAGCGTGCCGTCGATGCTGTCCCAATCGTGCGGAGTGATGTGTCCGTCGCTTATCTCTTCGAAAGGTCCCAACGGGCTTGACGAGCGAAACACAGATGTTCCTCTATGTCCGGTCGATGCGCTGCCATATGATGCCAAAAGATAGTAGCTGCCGTTATAATAATGACATTCGGGCGCCCAGAAGCAGTTCACTCCGTCGAAGCCGTCCTTCGCCTCAAAGACATTGACGGGACCGTACCATGTCTCAAGGTCGAGACTGACATAGCAGCCGTAGCCATCAACGGTCGATGCGCCCGTGCCGTACATATAATATATGCCGCCGTTGACCAGAACAAACGGATCGCGGATAACGACATCGCGGACATTGACGCTGTGCGATGTATCTATCCCGAGAGCCCTCAGGTCGTCGGTGCTTCTGTTTTCCTGCGCGTATGCGCCCGGGACAATAATACTCATGACCATAACAACCGCCGCCAATGCCGATAAAAACCGTTTCATTTTGCAGCTCCTCTCCTCTGTTTTTTCAAGTATATCATATATATTATTTGCTTTTCAATACAAAAACGCCCCGAAGACAAATTCTTCGGAGCGCGTTTTTTTACATCAACTGTTCTATAACCGCCGAATAGAGGCTCTCGGGGTCGGCGAGGATTTTATCCCGGACGCTCTGCGCCTGCTCCATGTCCGCGACATAGAGGGTCAGCGTCATAAGGTCGTTGAAAGTGAATCTGACATTGCACCCGTTTTCGAGCGGGATTATCTCGACCGGCGTCTCTTTCATGCGGCGTTCCTGTTTGAGAAGCTCTTCCGCGGTCGCGAGCGCCTTGTCGCGCACGGCGCGCGGCAGTTCGTCCTCGATATTCGCCGCCGTCTTTCCCGCTGCGGTGAGGCTCAGCAGTTCGTCATCGCTCTCGTCAGCTTCAACGCTTCCGCCCTCGATAAGGCTTTCGAGCGCCTGGCTCGCTTCAAAGTAGTTCGCCAGTCCCTCGCGCTGAATGACCTCCATCAGCTGGCGGCGCGACAGTCCCCGCTCGGTGTTCTTGAGCAGAAAAGCTATCAGCACTTTTATTTCATTACGGTTGCGCAGTCCGCCCGGCTCAACGCCCGCGGAAAATGCATCGTATCCGTCCATAGGGTCTCCTGTTTCGTTTGAGATTCTCTTACTTCTTCTTGCTGAAATCTATCGGGGCAATGGGTTTGCCGTAATAGCCGGTCGTCTTGAACTCATCGCTGATGAAGTTCTCGCGGCTCCACGCTCTGCCCCAGATGTTCGCCCAGCCTTCGCAGTAGAGTTTATAATATGATACACCGTCCTCTTTGCGCATTCTGACGAATTTGGGGACGTTGCACCAGATAAACGACGGTATCGCTATCACAAAAGCCCAGAGAGGTCCGAGCAGAAGCGACTGAATGGTGTGGCCGTACTCGTGCATGCGTGTGTCGTGGACTCTGTCCGCCGGGCGGTCGGGATTCATGAAAATGAATATTCCGAGCGACACGCCGCCGAAATTATCGTGCGGGACATATGTAACAAACGCGTTGTTGAAGCGCTCAAGCTTATACTTTTTTCTCAGCGCGAGAAAGCCAATTCCGCCGACAAGATTCTGCGGCAGAGCCCAGGTGAACTGGACTAAATAGAAAAGAAATTTTTTCATTATTATCCACTCCTTGCAAATCTTTATACATTATATCACACAAAACGCGATGTGTAAAATTTTTTTACCACTCGTCGTTTTCGTCGGCGAGCACGGCATAGGCGCAGCGCACTCCGTCAACTCCGGCGGACACTATTCCGCCCGCATATCCCGCGCCCTCGCCGCAGGGGTAAAGTCCGCGGATATTTGACTGATATATCTCGTCGCGCAGAATGCGCACGGGCGAAGACGAGCGGGTCTCGGGCGCCGTGAACACGGCTTCGGGCATGGCGAAGCCCTTGAGCATTTTATCCATCTTCAAAAGCGCATCGGCGTATGTATCCGTCACTTTCTTAGGCAGTATCTTTCTCAGATCGCTCATCACAACGCCTGTCGGGCAGCTCGGATGAACCGCGCCGAGGCGGGTCGAGGGTCTGTCCGCAAGGAAATCACCGACAAGCTGCGCCGGGGCGGTGTAATCGCTACCGCCCGCAAGAAACGCCGCGTGCTCGATCTTTCTCTGCATATCCATTCCCGCGAGCGGATGGTCGCTGCCGAAATTCTCCGGCTCGATACCGACGAGCAGCGCGCTGTTAGAGTTTTCAGCGTCGCGTCCGTATTCGCTCATGCCGTTGACGACTATTCCGCCCTCTTCGCTCGCCGCGTTGACCACCGTGCCGCCGGGGCACATACAAAATGTATAGGCTCCGCGCCCATGCTCCGGGTGGCAGGCGAGCTTATAGTCCGCCGCGCCGAGCGCGGGGTGCCCGGCGAAGTCGCCGTACTGCGCGCGGTC
>OGZK01002363.1_pt1 | contig 16383 bp, 4 predicted proteins | sample 1576791 | NCBI WGS metagenome assembly OGZK01 (sample SAMEA3541556, study PRJEB24748) | human gut metagenome | biome: human gut; feature: human-associated habitat; material: faeces | place: China | collected 2012
TGCCCACACCGCTTCAGCGCACTTGTACAGATACTCTTTCAGCGCACTTCCGGTCAGGCCGCTGCCGTAGTCGTTCAGTACCGGCGTCCGGGTCCAGAGGCAGAAATGGAAATAAGTGTTCGGTACGCTCCCCGCCGTTTCGGCATCCGCCGCCAGCAGCGCCAGAGCAAGCTTCTTTGCATCGGCAAAGGTCGAGCCTTCCAGGTGGTAGTATTTCGGGCTGCTGGCCGAAGTGTATCCGTATGACTCGAATCCGAACTCATAGCACGAGGGCAAAAAGACCTTCCGGCTCAGCGTGGTCACCGTGTGGCTTCCTGTATAGCTGCTGCCGCTTCCGGAGTAGCCGGGCGTGTAGTAAAATTTTGTCTCCGTCAGAATGTCTTTCAGCGCCTGTGGGGCGTCCTTCAGGTATTCGCTGTTCAGGTAGACGTCAATCAGGCTGTCGGCATACGTACACCATGTTGTGTTCCATTTTTTCCCGGTGATACCGTGCCGCCGGGCAAGGAGCGTCCGGCCTTCGCCGTTCAGCTCTTTCTCGTAGTCCTGCGCTATGACCATGAATTCTTCCGCCGCTGCCCCGTCCTTTTCCACCAGTTTTGTCACCGCTCCCACCGCCAGTTCCTTCAGCATCGGGAGCTTCGCCTCTGCCGTTATGACGATGTTTCCCGTCACATCGGGGATGGAGACGGTCATCTTTTTCTCGTTCCATGCGGTGGCTGTCACGTCTTCGCCGCCCATCGTTACCTTGATGGATATGAGCCAGTATCCCTCGTTCAGCGTCAGAGCCGCGGTGTACGCCTTGCCGCTCTGGACGACCACGTCCGCCCGGCTCGTGCTCAGCCCGTTCAGCCGGTTGGATACCGCATACATCACGATGGCAGGTTCATCCCCGCCGCTCTGTCCATTCTTTTCCACCGTGACGCTGCACACGGCGCTCTTTCCTCCGGCGGCAGCAGTAATGATGCAGCTGCCGTCCTTCAGGGCTGCCAGCGTGTTCACGGCCTTTCCGTTTTCTACGGCGGTCGTCTGGTCTTTCATCACGGCCAGCGCCGCATTGTTCGTTGTCCAGCTCACCGCTGTCACGGTGGACTGGGTCGGCGTCAGAGTCGCGGTCAGAGTCACAGACTCGCCCTGTTTCAGCTTTACGGACGGTTTGTCCAGCGCCAGCTTTTCCAGCGATACAGCCACCGACCGCACTCTGCGCTGCGCCAGCTTTCCGCCTGCGATGGCCGTCAGGAGCACTGTGCCGCCTTTCACGGCGGTCAGAGTATTTTCCCGAAGCTGCACGATGCCTTCCGGTTCGGCCATCCACTCCACGGTCTGAGGTGCGCTTCCGGGTAGCACCGTGGCTTTCAGGGGGCAGGACTCTCCCACTTTTATGCTCAGCTCTTTGCTGTCCAGCCGGATGCTCTCCACTGCCACCGGCTCTGCCTGCTCCGGCGGGGGGCTGTTCCAGCGCTGCTTCAGCTGCGCTATCATGTCCCATGCGCTGGCGTCGGAGTAACGCATTCCGCTCAGCGCTTCAAGCAGCAGCGCGTGTTCCTTTGCAGCGCATCGGTCGGCCACCCACTGCCGGTATCGGGCGGCTCTCTGTGCTTCCAGCGCTGCCCGGGCTTCCTGCTCAAGCACCAGCTGTAAATATTGATACCGCAGCGGCATCGCCGGTCCGTCTGCGCCAGTTCCCTCGCCGTTTTCCAGCGTCTGGTAGCACACATATTTCCCGGGCATGGTCATCTCGCGCCGGCCTTCGCCGTCCGTGGCCATCAGCATCCAGAGGCCCTGCCGCGCCGTCGTGAAACGCCTGTCCACCGGAGCGTTATTATTTCCATCCAGCAGCATCGGCTGCGGCACAGCCCCGCCCTCCTGCTCGATGTGCAGCGTCACGGCCAGCCCGTCCCACTCTTCCGGCAGCTCGAATTCGAGCTTTTCCACGTATACGGCGCCCACGCCGCCCAGGTACAGCGTCTCCGGCTCCGCCCGCCAGCCTGTCCCGCAAAAATGGTCCTTCACTACTTTTACTTTCACTTTGAAGCTCCTTCCTTTGAGAAAGGCTCCCCTCGCTAGGGGAGCTGCTTTGCAGCGCCGCCGTCAGGCGGACTGCAAAGCTGAGAGTTTTCCTTCCGGTCCGCTGCCGCTCTCAGTAGGGCAAGCACTCTATAAAAAGCCTACCACGTCCCCCGCAGCAAAACTACTGCGGACTTATTCATACAAACAAAAAGAGCAGGCGCCCTGGTTCATTACCAAAGCGTCTGCTCTTATCTTATTTCACCCCCTCCCACCAGTTCTTCTCGTCCTTCGCCTTCTCGGCCTTCTTGTCCGCAGCGCTTACCCACTGCGCAAAGTTCTTTTCCTCGTACAGCGGGTTTTCGTCTGCGTCCTCGAGGGCCAGCAGCTTCTTCTCCAGCTTCTCCCGGTCCCGGTCGCTGCCCGCCAGATACTCCTCCTTCACGGCCTCGGTGATCTTGTCCTTGATGCTGCTTTTCTTCTTGCCTGCCGTCAGCAGCCGGTTGATCTCCGTCTGCACGTCCTCCGCCCGGCCATTTTTCACTTCGTCCAGGAGCGCGTCGTATATGCTGCCGTCCTTGCTGCCCGCCAGCAGTTCGTCTGCCTTGCCGTCCACCGCCTTGTTCACAAGGTCGATGAGCTGCGCCCGCCGGGCCGCGTCCGTTTTGCCCTTGGCCCTGTCTGTCACAGGGGCGACGTCCAGCCCCTCCCGCAGCTTCTCAAATACGGCCTTTCGGGCCTTTTCCTCGGCCCGGGCCTTCCCGGCGTTCCGGGCCTTGGCCGCCGCCAGCACGTCGGCGTCGTACTGCTTCAGCCGCCTTGCCAGCTCGCCGTCCACCTTGTCCGTCTTATTCATCTGTTCCAGTTTCTTCATCGCCGCCGCAGCCTCCTCGCTGTCCCCGCTCTGGATGGCGTTGTACAGCCGGTCGTACTGCCCGGTGGCCGAAGAGGGTGCAGAGTTAAAGCTAAACCCTTCGCCTCTGCCGATGGCCTGTGCATCCTCCCAGTAGCCTTCAAACGCCTGCATCACCTTCCGGATGTTCGCCGCCGGGACGCCGTAGAGTTCAAGGCCGCACTGGATGTCCTTCAGCACCGCCTTGTTCAGCTTCTGGTGGTGTGCTGTCAGCTCTTCCTCGCTCATCTCGCCAGTGTCCGTCCGCAGCAGCTTGACGGTCTTGGTAAAGGCAGCAAACAGGTCGTTCACCGCGCTGATGTTGGTGGCGCTCACCACGTCATAGTCCTTGCCGTCCCGGGCGTTGGTCAGGGCGCTGTAGATCTCCGAGCCGTACAAAAAGTTTCCGGCCGCACTTTCAGTGTACAGGTCGAAAAACCGCTTGCCCACGCTGGCCGCCGTGATGTCGCCGTTCTCGTCCTGCTCCTTGTCCCACCGGTGGAGCAAAAAGTCCGCGCCGATCTTCATGAGGGCAAACACCGCCGTCTGCACGACCTGGCTTGCCGCCGCCTGGCGCAGGCCCTGTCCGGCCCGCTGTACCTCGGCTTTGTTTTCCGCGCTCTGGTCGGCAGCGTACCGCGCCTTCTGAGCCTTGTAGTCGCCCACGGCGTCGGCCAGGATGCCGTAGTTCTGGAATCGCTGGGTGGTAAACATGGTCAGCGTCTTTACAAACTCGTTGTCGCTGCGCTGGATGCCCGCCCGTTGCATGGTGGTGTAGTTGGGCTGCGTCTCCTCGATGACCCGCTGGTACATCTTGTTCACGGCTTCCCAGTAGGCTTCGCTGCCCTTCTCCGCGGCACCCTCGCTGAATTCTGCCGTATGGTGCTCCACATACCGCTTCGCGCCCTCCCACAGCGCCGCCACCGTGATCTCGTCCATGCCGGTGATCCAGCCGGTCACAGCAGGCATGGCTTCCGACGCTTTGGCCACAAGGTTTTTGTGCGCGCCGATGGAGCTCATCTCTCCCCGCTTGGTGCCGCGCAGGCGGTATTGCAGCAGGGCGTCGCCGTGCTGGCGTATCTCTGCTTCCACCGCGGCCCGCTGCTTGCCCGAGAAATTCTTCACGAAGGGCAGCACCGCCGCCATGGTGTCTGCTCCCAGCACAGCGCCCGCCGTGGGCAGACTGGCCGCCTGCGCGATGGCCACGCCCGGGTTCACGGTCAGGATGGCCCCGGCGTAGTTGCCCCGCATCCGGTCGAGCGCCCGGCTCATGGTGCTGCTGCGCTTGCGCCGCGTGGTCTGCAGGTCGGTCAGCAGGTCGTTGATGTAGTTTACCGTCTCCTTTCCCCACTTCTCGCCGATGATCTTGTCCTTCAGCACACCGATGCCCTCTGCCGTCTCCACGGTGCTGTTCAGCACCCGCTGCACGTCCCGGATGGGGGCCGCAAGGCCCGCATAGGCTGCCGTGTCCCGCAGGCTCCGCTTTACCACGTTCTGGCACTCTTCCAGCAAAATGGGCTTGTCACTCTTCACGCGCTCCTTCAAAAAGCCCCTGCCCTCGATGGTGGCATCCATCTTCACGCCCTCAATCTCCGTCGCCAGCGTGCTCCGGTCTACCGCGATGGGGTAGTAGTTCTTCACGGTGGCCCGGTCGTAGCCCAGCAGCTTCATGCTGGTCTCGTTGATGAGGTTCGTGGTGTACCGCCCGAAAAATTCCTCCATGTCCTTGCACCAGTTTCGGTCATAGTCCGTCATGGCGTCCTGTACCGTCTGCAAAATGGTGTCGGCCATCGGGACACCATCGGCGTTCACCAGCGTCCCCAGCATCACGGTCTGGCTGCGCTGGTAGGCTCTCTCGATGTTGCCCTTGGCGTACTGGGCAGCGTCCGGCAGGGTCAGTCCACCGGTCATCAGGTGGTGGCGGCTGTCCTCGTTGCGCAGCAGCATGTACAGGCTGCACAGCTGTGCGTGGTTCAGCGGCACGGCATTGCCCTTGCTGTCCTTCAATCCGATGTCCACCAGCTCCGCCCCCGGCCCGGCAAAAGCTTCCACCTCTTTCAGGTGTTCCTTGCCGGTCACGTTGGCAAACAGGCTTTCGCCTTCTACCAGGATCTCCGTCTGCCGCCGCTGGCCGTCGTTCAGCATCTGCCCCAGCTTCTCCATCTGGCCGTTTTTGGTGTAGCCGCCCAGGCGCCGGAACATTCTCGTGCCGCCCAGCATGTCCAGCTGGTAGCGGTTCATCGCGCCCTTCGCCTTTTCGAATTTCTCTCCGAAGCCGTTGCCCTCCGAGTTCAGCACCTCGCGGGCGGCCTTCATGGCCATGCCGTCCACCTCTTCTGCCCTCGCAAGGCTCAGGGTCTTGTTCTCGGTCCGGATGATGTGCAGTGTGCTGGCCGTAATGGCCTTCAGCATCCGCAGCTGATCTACCGTCATGGGCAGATAGGTGCGGTTCTCCGTCTCCCGGATGCGCTGGCGCAGCCGGTCCCGCAGCTGTTCGGCCTTGTCGCCGTCCGGCAGGGCCTTGGCTTCTTCCAGCTGCTGCCGCAGCCGGTCGAGCTTTGCCTGCTTGCTGGCGTTCATGTCGTCCCGCAGTGTCTGGATGAGGTTTTCCACGCCGCTGTTCTCCCAGTCGGCGTGGATGCTGACGTCCATCTCTCCACTGCGCCGGATGCTGTCCTGCAAGGCGGTCAGCTTGGTCAGGGCGTTGTTGTTCAGCACTGCCGTGTCTGCCAGCTTCGCCACCTCAGCGGCCTGCACGATGAGGCTCTTCTGCACATATTTCCCGGGCTTCGGTCGCAGCACCATCTGGTTGAGCTGGGCGGCATTGTTCCGGATGCTCCGTTTCAGTTCGTCCGCCTTCCGGGCGTCCCGGGCTTTCTGCACCCGCTTTTCGGCCAGCGCCTTGGCCACGGCAATGTCTTCGTCCCGCTGCTGGCGCGCCGCCTCGATGGCAATGGCATTCCGCTTGGCCTGTTCCTGCTGCCAGGCTTCGGCCTTCCGCTGGTTCTCCTGTTCCCATTCCAGAATGTCGTTCTCCTGGAAGATGAGCTGCCGTTCCGCCCGGTCGGCTCTCTGCTGCTCTCCGGCCACCTGCCGGGAAAGGTCGTTGATCTGCGAGCGCAGCTGCTGCCGCTCCAGCTTTATCTCATCCAGCATCTCCTGCCGGGCCAGCTTCATCCGTTTTTTCTCGGCCTTCCATTCCCGGTCGTAGGCTTCCCGCAGGGCGGTCAGCTTCTCGTCGAGGCCCGCCGCCGTGCTCACCTGTGCGCCCAGCGTTTCCAGATTCTCGTTGAGCTGCTGCTCCGCCCGGCTCACACTCTTGACCTCGTCGCTCTGGCTGCGGCTGTTGGCCCGCATCCGGTCGGCAAAAGCCTTCCGCTGGGCCTGCTGCACGCTCTTCAGTCCCTTCGTCACCTCAGCCGCCCGCTCCTCGTTTCCGGCAGCCATGGCGGCCACCTCCCGGTTATGCTTTAAGATACCCTCGAACACCGCCTCGGCGTCGGTCATCTCCGGGTGGCTCATGATGTCGCCGATCATCCGGCCCGCCAGTTCCACCTTTGCGTCCTCGTATTCGGCAGCGTCCGCAAACCGGCTCATCATCCGGGGCTTGATGGTGTCGTGTACGTTCATCAGCACGTCGAGCCATTCCGTGCTCTCCATGCTGGCTGCGCCCGCCACGCCCGCTTCCTGTGCCGCCGAGCGGAAGAGTGCTGCCGCGCTCTCCTTCACGCCGCCCACGGCCCGGGTGTCGTTCACGATGGCCTCGTACTGTTCCGCCGGGTTGCCGTCCCGGTATCCCTCTGCCTGCCGCAGCTTCACGCCGTGGCGCCGGGCCTCGGCGACCGCCTCTGTCCAGCTTCCGTACCGCTTCACAAGCTCGGCCTTGGCCTTGCCGTTCTTGTCTACCGTGTAGGTCAGGTCATGCAGGTCGGGGTACTGGTTCCACAGCTCCGTGTTCCGGTAGGTGGCCTCATCCAGTACCTCGCCCGCCAGCGTCTCGGCCAGTCCCTGCGCCTTGGCCATGTCCGCGCCCTCCGAGCGCAGATACTCCACCAGCGCCCGCGTCTCGTTTGCCAGCTTCGTCCGGTCGGCCCTGCTGCCGTTGGTCTTCGTCCATCGGATGGCGAGGCTCTCGAGGGCAGCGTCCGAGAGCCGGGTGTTCTTCGTCAGGCCGAAGAACTGGTTCAGGGTGTCAAAGGCCGCAGCCTTTTCTGCCAGTACCCGGCTGGCCTGCCGCTGCTGGTTCTGCTTGGCGTCCCGGTCGGCCTGTTCGGCCCGCTGGTAACGGAATCGTGCCAGCTCACTCTCTGCCGGGAGTTCCCCGGTCTTGTAGTATTCCCGGATCTCTCTTACGACCTTGTCGGCATCCACCTTCCCGCTGTACTCCTTGCTGGCAGCCACCCGCCCGTCGGTGGTGGAGATGTCGATGGTGAAACGCCGTTTCTCGCTGCCCAGCTGCTCCACCATCGCGCGGATCTGTCTCAGCTGCTGTTCGGTCGGTGGAGTCTTTGCCGCAATGTCAACGCCCGGGGCCTCAGCCATCACACGCACATTGCCATCTGCCAGAAACTTGTTCAGGGCCTCCGTGCCGTTTGGCACCTCCGCCGGGCCGAACACGTCCAGTATTTCTCTGTGGTCAGTGTCCCGGGTTCCGTCATTCTGCGCAAAATTCAGCATCCGGCCATCAGGCAGGATGTACCCTGCCCGTTCAAAACGGTCTGTCGTTCCAAACTGCTTCACGGCCAACTTCCGGCGGTACTCAGGCTTTCCGCCCGCCGCCTTGGCCTTGGTATCATACACCTTCTGCTGCTCCTGCTTCACGGCCTGTCGGGCGTTTTCCACTTCGGCCTGTGCCTGCCGCAGCTTATCGTTCACTTCGCCGATGCGGCTTTCCAGTTCTGCACCGCGCCGGTTGAACTCCTTGCGCTTTTCCAGATAGCTTTGGTACTCTTCGCTGGCCCTGAATGCCTTGCCCTTTTCCGAGAACAGGCCATAGGCTTTTTTCTTTTCTTCGATAGCCCGCACTTCGTTGCTTTCCTGCCAGTTTGCACGCTCTTCCTTCAGGGCGCGGCGCTGACGTTCCAGCTCCCGGCTTTCTTTCTGAAGCTCACTCTGATTTCGCCGGGATTCGCTTAGCTGGAACCTCACCGTTTTCTTCACAGCCTCGTCGGTTCTCTTGCTTTCGTCGGAGGTTCGTGCTATACTTTGTTTAGAAGCCTCCGGCAATCTGCTGGCATCATGACTTTGTGTTTTGGTGACGGTTCCACCGGAGGCTTCTACCGAGACCTCCGGCCCGCTGCTCCTCGAATCTTCGGATTCTATGTGGGCTTTGCCGGAGGTCTCTATTTTTATGGGCTTAATGTCCACAATATCATAGAATATCTCCCGCTGGTCCGTTTTGATGGCCGTCAGCACATCCGCCTCATAGGCGTTCTGCCCGACTTGGATCTTGATTTTTCCCCGGTTGAATGCTTCCGCATTCTTGTGGTTCGCAGGCTCACGGTATACTTCGTCTGCCGTCCGAATGATCTCGTCCAGATTGGCTGCTATCCGCATTTTATCTGCATAGGCATTTGCGCTCTCCCACTGCAATGCTTTCGTATACTTTGACCAGACAAATTCTTTGCGGCTTTCTTTCGTATTTTCAATCGTCCAGTCGTTCCGCTTAAAGCCGTTCGGAAAACGCTCCTTGATAGCCTGCTTGACCGTAGACTTCCACTCTTCCTGCGGGACATCCTTCAGAATATCTTCGTCGATTTTGATATAAGTCTCTCCGGCCTTATCCTTCAAAATCGAAAATCGTACCCCCTGTTTTTCCGCCGCGCTCTCGGTCTTGAGGGCTGCGGCGTTTTCTTTTGCCGCCCGCAGGTTGTCCATGGCCTTTTCTGCGTGGGCGAAATACTCGTCCTGTAAGGTGCGCTTTTCGGCCTCGGCCAGACGCTTCGCCTTCAGGGCGGCGCGGTCGTCCGGGTCTGCGGTCAGCACTTCCTTTGCCCGGCCGATAAGCGTGTCCAGCATCTGCCGCACCTGCTCCATCACCTTGTGGATGGCGCCGCTCTTGCCTGCGTTCTTCTCTGCCTGCCCGCGCTGGAACGTCACCCAGCGCTTGAAGCTCTCCTCGCTGTCAAAGATGCCCCGCCATGCGTCGGCCACCAGCTCCTCCGCTGCCTGCTCATAGGTCAGGCTCTGGGCGCTGTAATCCCGCAGTTTCGCCCGGATCATCTCGTCCAGGCTTTCGTAGCCACTGCTCTTCGCCAGATATTCCAGCGCGTGCTCCTGCAAAGTCCTTGCGCCCTCGGCGTCCAGCGCGTTGTACCAGTGGTAGTCCTCGTGCAGCACGGTGCCGAAGATGTCCTGCGCGTTGTCTCCGAAGAAGATCCGGGCCGTCTCGGTGTCCACATAGGCCCTGATGCTCCGGTCGTTCTGCAGCACATTGTACAGGATAGCATCCGTGCCGGTGGCCGCTGCGTTCAGGCTGATGATCTGGCTGGCCGGGTCGCTCTCCTGCCGCATCGTACCCTTGGCGTATACCTCGCCCCTGCCGCTGGTGCTCTCGCTGCCAAGCGCGCCGCCCAGTTCGGTCATCTTTTCGGCATAGAGCATCCGTTCGCCCTTACCCTGGGTGTAGGCGATCTCAAGGGCCGTCCGCCCGGCGTCGGTGCTCAGGATGTAGTTGATGTCCGCCGCCGTGCCGCTCATGCTGCCCGCCAGCTCCAGCGCCTGCGCAAAGGTGGCAGCGCCGCTCCGGCCCAGCCGGTACAGCGGCGACGCTGCGGCCGCATACCGGTCAGCGTCCACCCTGTCCGGCATATTTTTGCTGATGGTCTCGGCTGCCTTGTCCGTCACCCGCCAGCCTTCCAGCGCCCGCTGCACCTCGGCCTCCCGCTGGGTCTTCGGCGCTTCCGGCCGGAGTCCCAGAGTCTCCCGCAGCGGGGCGTTCTCGTAGCTGTCGGTTTCACCTACAGCGGCAGCCGCTTCACGCACGTTGTCCGGCGCAGCCGTTTCCGGCATGACATCGGCGGTTTCTGCGGGAGCATCCTGTACTGTCTGCGGCACACTCGCAGCTTCGCTGGGCAGCTCTGCGCTCTGTACGACAGGCACCGCTTCGCTTTTCGCCTTCTGCTGTGCGGCGATCTCCCGCAGCATCCGGCGGGTCGCGCCCGCAGTGTCGGGCAGCGTCACGCCGTAAGCCTGCTCAAAGGCCGCACGGTTTTCCCGGTTCTCGGCGTTCGGTGTAAACAGCCCGATGGTCCTGCCCGTCAGGCTGTCGCTCGCCGCCACTTCGGCAAACTGCCGCACCGCCGGGTTTTCCGACTGCGCAGCAGCCTCGTTTACGCTGCTGTTTACTCCTTCCGTCTGCGCCTGCGGCGCATCCGCCCGCTGCATACTTTCAGTGGAGTTCCGTTCTCGCGCGGCGTCAGCCGACGGGAACGGTGAGAGGTTTTCTTCCTGCCCGCTGATGTTTTCAGTGGCCGCAGGCGAAGTCGGCTGAGAGGGCTCCGCTGCCCGGGCCTCCCATTCCTTCTGCTGGGCGGCAGCCCGCTTCATCCGGTCCGTCCGGTCGTAACGCTCCGCCTCCCTGTCCAGCGCTTCGCTCATGCTGTGCAGCCCTGAGCCCACAGCGCCGCCCAGCGCGCCGGACGCACCGCCGGAGAGTCCGCTTTCCAGCGCGGTCAGGAAGGTGTCCTTGCTGAAGAGGTTCTTCGCCGCCTCGCTGTCCCCCAGCGCAGCGTCAATGGCCATGTCCGCATAGGTCTCCGCAAAAGCCTGCATCGAGTTGTCGATGCCGCCCGAGATGGCCGCAGCCACCGCCGGGTACCGCTGCGCCAGCTCCGAGCTGCCCGCCAGCCCCTGCACCCAGTCCGCGATCTGCCCGGCCATCGTGTCCTTGGCGTAGTCCGAGCCCATGGTCTTTGCAAGGTCGGCTGCGCCCACCGAGTTGATGGCCCAGCCTGCACCAAACTTGGCGAGGCCGCCGCCCAGGGCCTTACCGGCGCTTTCGCCCTTCTCCGCGCTCTGTCCCATGGCCTCCGCCGCGCCCTGGGCGCTCAGCATAGGCAGGATCCACGCAACGCCATCGCCACCTGCTGCAATGGCCAGATTCTCCGCCGCGCTGGTCACAGCCCCCGCCACGGCCCGCTGGGCCGGGCTCAGGCCGCTCTGGGCCGCCGCCGTCAGCTTCTGCCCGCGGTCATAGAGCTGGTAGCCCACGCTCTGGTTCTTGTCGATGCCGTCGCTCACTTCCAGCCCCGCCAGCTTCTGGCGCATCTCCCGGATCTCCTTGGAGTTGTACCCCATCGAGATCAGCTCCCGGTTCCGGCTCTCCGGCCAGGTGGGCTTGTAGTCCATGTCTATGTCGGTCAAAAGGTTGAAAAGGCTCTGAGCGTGCTCGTCGCCCTTCACCTCCTGCTCTACCTGTTTCCAGTTCTTCAGGGTGGCGTCGATGTTCTTTCCCGCCTGTACGCCGTACTCCGCGCCCAGCACCGGGGCAGCGGCCACCGTGTCTCCGATGCCGCCGATGGTGTTCGCCGCCCGGCGCACATCCCGCTGCCATGCGGGGATGGCGTCCAGCGCAGCGTTCATCTTCCGGGCCTCGTCGATCTGTGCCTGTGTCCAGCCGCCCTTTTGGATAAGGTCGGCGTCCGTGTACGCGCCGTGGGTGTTGTCCACCCGCCGCACCGCGTCGGCCAGATTCTTGTTGTCCCCGGTGTCCATCCACTGGTTGATCCGGTCGAACTCGTCCGGTACGCTGTCCTTGGCAAAGCTGGCTCTCAGCTCCTGCGCCCGGCCGGTGCCGTAGGCCATGGCCCCGCTGCCCACGTTCTCCAGCACGTTCCCGCTCTTCGCAGGTACGCCCCACTTCCGCCCCATGTCCAGCGCCTTTTCAGTGGCCGCAGGCGCAGCCTGACTGAGAGGTTTCTTCCCGGTCGATACTCTTCCGGCAAGGCTGGTATCGTTCCTCGCATCCACCTCCCCCATGTCGCTTATGTGCCGCTCGGTGTACTGCTGTAAGGCTTTGTCCCGGGTGCGCTGCTCCGGTTCTGCCTGACGTTGTGCTTCCTTTTTGTCAAACTCCCGGCTCCACTGGCTCAACTGCTCCTTGGTGACGCTGCTCTTCTTTGTGGTGGTGTTCTGCGCAGTGCTGCCCGCCCCACTCACCTTGTCCGGGTTCTTTGCGGCAAATTCCCTGCTCCATTGTGCGAGCTGCTGTTTGGTTACTGCCATTTGTTTGTCCTTTCTGTCTTACCCTGCCAGCTCAAAGGCTTTCCAGATTTCGTCGTCCGTGTATCCCTGATACTTCAGGCTGTCAAAAATAGTCTGATCATCCGAGCCGTGGTTCCTCTGGCCCTTGATGGCGTTCGCCGCCACCTGCGCCCGCTGCGGGACACTCGACTGGCTTGCTGTTCTTCCGGTGCTCTGGTTCTGTCTGTTACTTGTCCCAGTACCCCACTTGTTTGCCGGGTCTCCTTTCCAGCTCTGCCCCGTCAGACCTCGGTTCGTCTCCAACAGGTTCGGGGTGTCGTCCTTTATCCAGCCCGCATCCGTCAGCGTCCGCTTGTAAAAATCGTACAGCGGCTCATTTCCCTTCATAGAGGAAAATGTCTTTGCCATACTTTGCAGCTGACTGTTCGTCCAGCTGCTCCCGCTGCCTTTCGTTCCGCTGCTCCTTCTGCCCGAAGAGCTGCCCGAGCCGCCTGCGCTCTTTGTTGCCAGCGTCGTTGCAAGCTGCCGTCCTGCGATCGTCCTGTAATTTCCCACAGAGTTCGGATCCAGGCCGTACAGTTCCAGCACCGCCCGTGCAGCCTCGTCGCTGCCGCCGCCTGCCAGCCCGGCTGCGGTCGTGAGCGCACCCGCCTTGTCTGCGCGGGTGATGGGTGCGCCGCTGTAATTGTCGAAGATTCCAGTGTCCAGACCATACCGGCCCAGCACGGCGTTCGCGGCATCGCCCGCCCCCTGCTGGTACAGGTTGAACGCCTGCTCGTAGGCATTCAGTGCATCGCTCTGGCCGGTGCGCTCTTTGTTGTACTCCCACTGTTCCCGGGCAAATTCGTTCTCCCACTGCTGCTGGGTGTAGCCCTTGTAGGTGTCGTAGGCCGTCAGCCCGGCTTTGCCCACGTTCTTGGCCATCTCCCACAGGTTCGAGAGGAAATCGCTTTTCTCCTGCGCTGCCTGATCTGCCCGGCTCTTCTTGTAGTCCCGCCAGTCCTGTGCATTGGCCACGGCTCCCTGATGCTCCGCCGCCTCGAGGCTGTCCTGATTCTGCAGCGCACTCAGCAGCCCCGAGAGGCCGTTCTGCTTCAGCTGGTACATGGTCAGGGCCTTGTCCCGCAGTCCGGCCAGCCCGTCGTCCACGTTGGCCATGGCCTGCTGGTATCCCTGCCGGGCCACGCTGCCCGCATAGCTCGAGCCGTACCCGCCGCTCAGCGCAGCCGCACCGGCAGCGGCATTCTCAGCCGCAGCTCTGGCGTTTGCCTGAGCACCGGCCCGGTACTGCCGGTAGAGTTCGCTGTCCGTGCCTACATCATAGCCCGCATTGCTGGCCGCGCCCATGCTGTCCAGCGCCTCATTGATCCGGTCGGTATACCTGCTCTGGTACACCCCCGGCATCGCGTTCTCCGCGTCCTTCAGCGCCGCCTGCGCGTCCTTGTATCTCTTAAAAACTCCCATCTTTCAAATCCTTTCCTTGATTCTTGACTGTCCGGGTTGCGGCTCCCAGCGTCTGCCGCGCTGCCGCTTGCATCCCGCTGGCCGCAGCCCCAACAGCTCCTCCCTGCTTCCTCCACTGGCGGCGGTCGTCGCCGTTGCCCTCGCTAGGGGAGCTGGCGCCGCATGGCGCCTGAGAGGTCCTTCCGAGATAGTGCTCTCCCGGGGAGTTGCTTTGCGCCGCGCCGTCAGGCGTGACGGAGAGGTTTTTGACCGCTCAGCCCCTTCCCGGGCAGGGCGTTTTTCTTTACATGAAAAGAAGGGGCAGCAGGGTCGCTCCCACGCTCACTACGGTGTTCCAAAATCCCGAGCGCCGGTTCTTCTTTGCCTGTGCCTCGCTGGCCGCCTGATTGTATGCGTTCTGGTAGTAGTTGCGCTGGTTCTCCCAGTTCTGGTAGTTGGTCTGGTATTTCTCGTAGTCCTGCGCCTCGGCCTGCTGGTATCCGCTCAGCTGGTTCTGCAGGTCGCTCTTTTTCTGGGTGTACTGGTTCAGCGCCTGGCTGTACAGACTGTTCGTGGCGCTGCTCAGGCCCGCCATGGCATTCTGGTAGGCTCTCTGGCCTGCCTGGGTGCCGTAGCTCGAGCCGTACCCGCCCGAGATGGCGCTGGCGTTGGCCTGCGCGTTCTCATTGGCCAGCTTCGCCTGCCGGGTGTAGCTGTTCTTGTACTGCTCGTAGGCCGCGTCTCGGGTGGGGTCGTAACTGAAACCCTTCATCCCGTCCAGCTGGCCCATCACGCCGTCGATCTTGTCCTTGTACTGGCTGGTGTAGTCGCCCGGCTTCTTTGCTTCCCACTCCTCCAGCTGCGCTCTCGCATTACTCAAATTGCTCATAGTCCATATCCTCCTGTCCTCGTAATCGAGGCCCGCTCTTTTGCGCCCTGTCGGGCCTCAGGTGTTCCGCTCAGACTTCCCCGGCCTGCCAAAGGCTCACCCATTCGGGGGAGCTGTCGGCGCAGCCGACTGAGAGGGCTATTTCAGCTTCTCCTGTAAGTCCCCCGAGAGATTCTCGGTGTCAATATTGCTCAAAATATATTCCAGCTGCTCCTGCATCTGGTACAGATAATTCCTCAGCTCCCGGGCGCTGGCCGTATCCAGCCCCTCCAGCCTCGGCATGGAGATCTTCGAAAGCCCTACGATACTAGCCACGTCTCGGTACACCTCCGTTCACTCTTCCGCCCTCGCTGCTGCTCAGCGTCATGGCGATGCTCCTCACTGCGATCTGCCCTTTTCCGGTCAGGCGCAGCCGCATGGTGTCGTGACGGGTCGGGACGAAGGGCAGGTTCACTCTCACACGCTTCCCTGCGGTGTCCACCCGGCCCATCTCCTGCCACTCGCCGCCGTCGAAGCTGGCCCAGAGCGTCACCACGGTCCGCTCCATCGCGTCCAGCCGCACCGTCACCCGGCTGCAATACTTGTCGTCCGGGCTCCCGAGTCCGATGTCACCGGTCACAGCCTCGTATTCCACCGTGTCCTCTTCGCCGCTGACCTCCCGGCTTCCGTCTGCGGCCCAGATGGCCTCTTTGTCCCAGAGATAGAGCTGTCGCCCGGTGCTGCACATGGCCCAGCCGGTGGCGTCTTCCTCGTGCCAAAGCCCTTTCTCAGTGTCGTATACCAGCAGCCGCTGCCCGCCGGAGCTTTCGGTGTGCAGATAGTACCGGCCCACCAGCCCTCCGGCGGCGGCTCTCGTCACATGGCTGAGGCGTTCTTCGTCCAGCGAGGCCGACACCTTGGTGGGCAGGCTGCCGTCCCACGCCATGACGCCGTCCATCGAGAGGTAGTACAGCGTCTCGTTGATGACGCAGAGACTCTGGTGCGCACCTTTGGCCACGCCCGAACACTGGATGCTGCTCATCTGGTAGTCGCTGGGCTTGGTGCCGTACAGCTTGTGCAGACCGTTCTCCTTGAAGAAAAGCACGTATCCCATGCAGGTGGCCGCACCGGTAAAGGCCCCGTCGCTGCCCACGGTCACGGCGTAGCTGTCCGCTGCCGTTCCCCGGTAGGAGAACCAGTTGGTGGCGTCGCCCAGCTTGCAGGCATAGATGACGTTTTCGGTGCTCGAGCAGCCCCATACACGGTTGTTGTGCTCCGTCAGCCAGTCGAGGTTCGGCACCCGCCGCTGGGCCGTCACGTCCGGGAAAGGCCCGTCGAAGGTCTGGGTGGTCTTGCCGTCCATGGCCGTCCACACCACGCTCTGGCCTGTCACCACGCAGGTGCCGTAGTACAAAACGCTCTCGATGTCCGGCGCGATGGAGAGGATGACCGAGTCTCCGGCCACGTCGTCCACCACTACGTCCCCGCTGAAATCAGAAGAGTAAGCATTCTTCACCACAGACGGGATGCCCGTCAGCGTCACAGTGTCCCCGGCTTTGAAAGCTTCGCCCAGCCCCTTGCAGGTCACGCGGCAGTAATTCAGTAGGATGTTCTGCCAGCCGCCCGCCGTGCTGTAAAGCTTCAGGGCGTCGCGGTAGCTCCACGGGGCGTCTTCGGCCTGTTTGAGCCAGACATCGCCGTTCTCCGGGCTTTCCGGTTCGGTCGCACCGAACAGATTCGGCGTGTACACTACACCGGCAGCATCGCAGGGGGTCACGGTCAGACTCACTCCGCCCTGCTGCCAGCTGGACCCCAGCGCACTCAGCGTTCCGCTCGCAGTGTCAAAGGACATCTTGTCCGGCCAGATGAGCACCTTGGTCCCCATGCCCACCAGTCTCTTTTCATTGTCGCTCAGGGCGCCTTTCAGCTCCACAGCGGCGCTGCCGTCATCCGGGGCATACCGCAGGGTCGT
>OGZK01002403.1_pt1 | contig 16222 bp, 21 predicted proteins | sample 1576791 | NCBI WGS metagenome assembly OGZK01 (sample SAMEA3541556, study PRJEB24748) | human gut metagenome | biome: human gut; feature: human-associated habitat; material: faeces | place: China | collected 2012
TAACGTGTGAAAGTGTGAACAAATTATGTAACGAATATTAACAAACTATGAACTAAATAATATCAAGAAATCTTCTGATAAGAGGTTAAATAATATCATTGTATATCTTCTGAGATTTGCTATAATATAATCAGAAAGATAAAGAAAACAAAATAAAGAAAAGGAGATAGCAAATATGAGAAAATCAAAAAATTATTATAAGTTTATGGAGTACATGGCATTTGGAATCAGTGGTTGGCATGAGGACGCGGTTATGGTAGACAATGGAGTAATTGAATGTGTAGCATATCCAAAAGTTGCACATATCGAAGATTATTCAAAATTATATAAATGTAACTATGACAAAATGACAATGGATAGTGATAACACATGGTTAACAATTAAATGTGTTCTGGTAAATGAAGAAGTGATTAACGTTTATTATGTTACAAATGAATATAACTTATATATTGGACAATTGATATTAGACGATTACAGAACACAAAAACAAGCGTTAGATGCAATTCATAAGAAAGTTGTTTGTTTCTTCTTAAATAGCCGTGAATTTTGTGAGTTACATCCAACAGAAGAAGAAATTAACGAATATGAAGAAACAGAAACAGGCGAAGAAACCACCAACACAACAGGCGAAGGAAAAAACAATGAACTTAAGGGACACCTTTACATCGACACTGATAGCGTAATAATCGCCCCATTACCAGAAAAGAAAGTTTCAGAGTCCTACCGCAAGCACTTACACGCAATTATGAATCCAGAATGGCATCACGTAAGCTTAGCCACTCTCTCAAATATCGACATTAACATGTTGGATGAAAAAAGGCAGAGATATTTTAAAATTTATCAAGAGCTGATAAAAACAATACAAGATTTGCATAAATGCAAGACAGCGGCAACTTATGAAATCAGATGGTGGAAATTCAAACAGGCAATTACGGATGATATACTATATAGAGAAACTACATTATACATGACTAGATATCTCGATTTAAAAATATCTATGTGTAATGTAGAGTGTGGGTTATGGACTTCTTCAGATGAAAAGGCAACTGGATTTAAGAAGTCACGTAGATACGGACACGCAACATTAAAATAGTAAATATCATAGCTGGCATAACGGCTTGACGGTGAGAAATGGAGTAAATATGAATCTTTATGGAATCGAAAAGCGCAACACAATCGAATATTGGGTGAAAGGAGAATTAAATGACACAAAAATTTAAGTATTATGTAACACTTGCATATCTTGACACATCTGAGGATGATGTAAAATTTGAATACATTGAAAATCAAGCTTACAACGCTAAAGACGCGGTAGCGTTGGCAAAAAGCTATATGTCACAATTTGGCAATGTGCAAGGATTGACCGTAATTGAAGTATCACGCGAATAGAAAGTGAGGGACAATATGAGAATTTACATTCCATGTTATACGTGTAGTGAATGGACTGTAGTAACACTAGAATCATCAGAGTGTAACTTATATAAGCGACACTGCGAAGGTTATACAATTTTTGCATACAACAACGCAATTGCATATAACGGAGATAACATTTTTAATAACATTCAAGGGGCGTATGGATATATCAATAAAGACTATAGCGAAGCGAATAAGCATAAAATTGACGTAAACAATATTAAATGGAAAAATAGAAAGTGAGGATTGACCATGGATGCATTAACCACAAAACAGAAATACCAGATGTATGATGAAATCGGAGAATTAGTTCTCAAATATGGCAAGGACAAAACAACAAAACGAATGATTGCATCATTTTTTCAAGAAGTCCAAAAGGTTGAAACTTCAAAAGAGCTTATAAGCATGTCATTTGTCTTAACATCCCTTAGATATCTTCTGGAAATCACATTCCCAACCAAATAACAAAAAATACAGCCACCATTTGGTGGCTGTATTTATTAAGAACCGAACTTCACGCCATAGCCGTATATAAAAATTTCTTTCGCAATAAGCGGATCATTATTGAAATTATATGTCACATTGGTGGTATGAATATTCTTCAATGAAATAGTCTTAGCAGGTGTGGTATCAATAACACAATCTCCAAAAGGTAAAAAAATGTGAGTACCAAATGTACCATCTGTTTTATAAGCCTTGAATGTGAACCCCAGTGGAATGACAATATCATTATCTTGTTTGTTAATTGAAATATCGCCAACGTTTCCACGCCAATAATGGTCATCCAGATTGTAAACTACGCTCACAGTGGGGAGATCATCAATGTATTCACTAGCATATCGTACAATCTTTGTTTTCTGTAATGATGATATATCATGCTCGATACTTTCCCCCCAACTATCCACATACTCGAACGCATTAACAACTTCATCCCTCAGCTTTCTCACCCCACGCCAAAACGCAAGATTGGAAAACCTTTCTGGTAAATTCTTCATTGGTTCTAAATATTTCAATAAATTCATATATAATACCTCTCTTTCTAATTAACCATTCTCAGCGATACAATAAATATATAAATCCCAGGCTGTTGCAATTGATACATCTTCTGCATTTGGTACAGCCGCTAAGGTAATGCTTTGTGGCACAATTGCAAGTTTTGCATTAGTTCCAGTTTTTGGAATTTGTAAACGTACATCGGCTTGTACAGCAAAACTTGTATATGCCCACTTATTATCAATTTTAACAATGGTACTGTCTTTAGTTAAAAAAGGAATGTAACTTGTCATAAGCTTAACTTCATCCATCGTGTACCCAAACTCTTGTGTTAATGTAAGGTTGAAAAAACCATTAGCGGGATATAAAGCATCAGCCTTGAAATTTGGTGCAACGTCATTTATTTGTGGAATGGTTGGTTTAGAAGTCCAGACGCTTTTACGTACCGCAATGAATGGTAACTTTACAAGAGCAACAGGTTGACCTAAATAGCCTATTTGAATAGTTCGCTTCGGTTTTGTCACTGTGTCATGCCATTTTAAATTGTTGGATAATTCCCAGTTTGATTTACTGTCACCGCTTGCGAAGTCAATAACATTTGTGCAAAACCAGTCCCACCATGCACCCCAAACGGTCGCCCAGACTGAATCATTGTCGGTTAAATCAAGAATTGTCTGAGGTGGAATGATGTTAAGATTCTTCAACAAATCTTCCAACTTTTTCACCCTAGCTTCTAACGCTGACATGTCAGCTTGAATTTGAGTAATTGAATTGTTTATATTTTCAATTGATTGCTTAATATTGTTAATTTCAGTTTCAACAGTTGTCAATCTGTTTTCGACATTGTCTAAACGCTGTTCAATATTTGTAATATCACCTTCAACAGTCGTTAATCTGTTTTCAACATTGTCTAAACGTTGCTCAATATTTGAAATGTCATTTTTTATATTAGTCAATTCGGTTTGGATGGACTCTAACTCATTTTCGATATTCGTTACTCTAGTATCAAGTGACTCATACTTTGCATACAAATCTTTTAAAGATTCTTCTACACTTTTCGCCCACGCATTAAATTCGTCATTAAATTCATTCAATGCGTCAATAACATCATTCAACTTCGCCCACAAAGCACATACCTTTTGTAGAAGTGACAAACAATCATCAAAAAGCAAAGGAATCGTAAATTGATGATGCCAACAAAAGCCCAAATGCTCTTTGTTAGGCGGATTGATAATAGGTATATTCGCCATAGTTACACCTCACTTTCATAATTCTACTCACATTATAACACAAGTTCCGCTTTCGTCAATCACCTAAAAAGCCCCAAAAAATTATGTTTCAGTTTATCACAAATTTCCGTCTCAAAATCCCACACGGCAGTTGTATAAGTCTGAGCATTAGCCGCGGCAGTCCCACTTGAACCGCTGTGCGTGGTAGAATCATCCACATGATTTTTGGTCACATTTGTCAGATAGTTGTCATCCAATAAATCTGTCTGACCTTGTGGAGTGTCCAAGAATTTGTGCCAATCATCGGAAGTATGAACGTTTTTGCTGTTGTCCGTTTCAAACATATTCTTTGCGTTATACGCTTCAAACCTTGCTTTAAGCTTGATATTGAGTTCGGGCATAATTCTCGCCATGTCACCTCTAATGTGCTCTCGGAAAAGAAAGTCTGTCTCATAACCAATTTCCCATTCCAGAAAATGTCTTACAATCATATCGTTAATAGGCTTTCTAAACTCCTCACTGAAAATCGGATAATCGTCAAGACCAAAAGCCGCAAAATCATAATTATCAAACAAGCTTTTGTTCGACTTCCTGTCATTGCCAATCTGTGAATTTTGTAAAATGTCATACACACGCATTGTATAAGTAGCACCCACATCATACCAATACTTGTCATTGTCTACAAAGTTAGTATCAATCATTGGAATTGTCATCTTCACCAGCCCCCTTTTCTTGAGATTCCAAACCAGCGTTTTTCACAGTTTCCACGGTGTCACGGTTAGTATTCATAACCGTGAATTGGTCTAGCAAACCAGCATCGCCAATTACTCTATCATTAAACGTTGCCTTAACATCAAGCCCGAACTTAGCCTTGCATTGATCACAGAAATTTTGTCTTGCTGTTTCGTAGCTGTTACGTAGCACCATTAAAGTAGGTGCATCTTGCATTACTTCAAGGCTTGAAACTTGTGCAACTTTTGACTGTGTCCTACCATTGACACCCAGCATAAACATAAAGTCTGACATAAGCATAGACTTTAACTGCTCCACACTACCAGCCACGAAAGGAGCTGGTGTCTGATACACAATTTGGCGAATATCGTCATATTGACTTTTTAAAGGTGACATATCCCTAGTAAATACAACAGGTTTATGGCCAGCAATTTGTTCATACAAATTGGCAAAAGTCATTTCCTGTCCGTCTGGTGCATTCAAAACGGCTGGTGTGTTCTGTGCTTTCAGATTGACATTTATACACCTGTCACATTCATATAGCAAAGCCGCGAAGTGCCGACACAAGCCGTCGATGGAAACAATGTCGTAATTTGTAAACGGGGATAGGCTAGCGGTAAGCGTCGCAACTTCTTTAATATCTCTAGTAACACTGTTCGTAAACGTCTGACACTGATACTTTGTCGCGCCACCGTACCATGTAAGTGTGCTTGCCGCCACACATTCACCAACAACAAAAAATTCAGATTCCTTCCATAGTCCGCCCAGCTTGCCTAAAACAAAATTCTCGTTTAAAATGCAATTTGCATGACGGTATATATCATCATCCTCAAACGGTAAACCTTCAAAAGTCCACGCATCAACAGCAATCCTACGAAGAAAACTGTAATATAGTCCAATCGTCAGCAGATTTTCCGCTTGTGTGTTCTGATTTTTAGTATTTCTTTTCAAACTCATACACCTCACTTTCTATTATTAACGTTCCACGTGGAACATGGAAAATAGAGCGTTGACCTTCATCCTCACCCCTCACCCCTCAGCCCTTAACCTTCTACCTACATTTTACCAGATTGACCGTGATTGTCAACGATCAATTTTCAGTGGTAAAACATTAGCAAAGTATTTCAAAGACCAATACGGACAAAACATACTTCTAGCATCAATTCCCCCTATTGGTGGGGGCGGTGTTGTTGGTTGTACAACCTCAGTTGTACCGCTACCTGTTGCACTTCCAGCATTTCCACCAGCCGGATTGACGGGGGCTTTTGAGTCTGAGTCTGAAATTGTACCTTCGCCAATTTGGATAACGCCTGTTTGCGCCGCCATGTCTGCAAAGACGCGGTTGTACTGTGTAGTTGTCCATCTGTCTCCGTCATAGTAACCAGTTTTCGCGTTTTGCCGTGCCATGACTAGCTTTATCCAATCGCTTTCTGTCTCTTTTCCAGTAGTTCCAGCAAATATATCTTTGACAGCATCCCAGTGTCCACTATCACGAATTGATATACTTGCGGCTGTACCTACGGCATAAGCGCCAATGTTAGATACATCATAGCCTAAATGTTTTTGTATGTTTGTTCTAATAAGTTGATAGTAGTCGTTAAACATTGCCCAGTTTTGCATTTTTGAAAATTCGGCGAGGTGGTTGTTTGTATAGTCTATGAAAAGCTGTTTAAGCCCAGCGTTGTTGATAAGTGCTGGATTTTTTACACCCAAATCAATGTACGGTTGAAATCCACTGAAGAGGTTCGGGTACTGTTGCACACAAAATTGCATAAATGGCACTAGACCGTATTCATAGTCAAACTGATATCGCCCGTAAGCTTGCCCACCGTCACCGTTTATATACCAACCGCTAGTGTCAGTATATTCTTTACTAGACTCGAAGTATTGCCAATTTATCCACATTCGCGCGCCTACTTGCTCATCTTCTTTCTTTTCTTCTGGTACTGGTTGATGTGATTCTGAATTTTGCACAACTACCGCTGTATGCCCTGGCATATGTAGAATGTCGCCAACTTGCAAGTTGTCGCCTGTTGTTAAGTATTTACTGTCATACAATATATCAAATAGCTCTGTATTTTTAAGCTGTTCTAGTTCGTTGTATGTATTCATACTTGTACTAACGAAAATATTAAGGCAATTTAATACACATGCAACTAAAGCAGAGCAGTCAGTAGCGCACGGTACTTTAACATCTTTAGGTTTCCACCCGACTTTTCTACATTCATTTGTAAAAGTTTCCCGTCTATGTTGATTATATCCAACATTTTGATTATCACATGATTCTATCATAAGCGTAGCAATAGCGCGGGCAACGTCTGGACGGTTGCGAATGCGTGCAATCCAGTCCCAACGCCTACCGTCTCCAGTTTGTGGAAACCAACCTGTTACACGGACTTCAAGTCCGTTTTGATCTCCGTCTCTACCACCCCATAAATTGCCGTTTTCATCTTTAGACGCTTCTCCAATATATGTTGCCATATCAACCGCCCTCACTTTCTGGAAAATGATTTTCCAATATTTTATCAGTGCGTTTAAAATTTGAAATGCCATGCCAAAACCACACACCACTATCAAGGCGATTTGTGATGTATGCGATTGCGTTTTGTGGCGCGTCATTTGCCGTGACAATCGCACCGCTTGTGTGTACATAGTTTACAATTGGCAAAGAATCAATAACAATGTCGGCAAGACTGCCATTGTAGTTGTAGCCATACATGCAAAAATAATTGTTAAATTTCTTGATATCTTGCAAAGAAGGGTAGTACCACGCAACTGATATCATAGGAAAAAGAGCGTTATACATTGCAATTGTGCCTGTTGGGTTGCCAATAGTAAGGTCTGATTCTTCAAATTTTGCACCCAAATTTTCCGCGAAAGTCTCAGCGGCTTGAAGCTCACCTTTAATGTCAAGTGAAAAGAGATTTCCAATTGATGCAACTCCAAAATTGCCAAAATCGCGCATAACACCGCTGTTGTTTAGCTGTGTAGTCGAAAGTTGAACACTATCCCATGTACTACTTGCAAGCGAGTAGTCGCCATTAGTTCCGTTTCCGTACTGCTCTGGTGTTATAACAATACCGCCTAATTGTGACTGGTTAGCCGCCCACTTAAACTTAAATTTTTTTGCGAGGAGTGCAGACTCATCAAAATAACGAAAATCATATTCTTTAGCACTTCCACCGCAATTGACTGTTAACTTGTTAAATTGTGGGGAAGTGTAAAGCTTATTCCACAAAGGTTTTTCAACAAAGGATTGCACCAACTCAACCTCTCCTGTTCTGTTGTCAACCTTATCAAGATTTTCGCCGCTTATGTCAGTGGCAAAAAACTTTGGCACGTGATAAGCTCCGATAATATCCTCTTGTCTACCACATTTTGCATACCGTTTAACCACCTCAAGCGCTTGTGTTCTGGAAAGCTTACTCGTGTTGCTTTGGACTATGCCGCCACATTCGCAAGGGTTGACAGATACCAACGAAAAGAAATTATTGATTTGCCCATAATCGCCCATGGCGAAATTTGCGATTGCCGCGTAAAAATCACTAGAACGGTTTTCGTAAGTGTCCGTATTGTTTGCGGTCATGAGATAAACGGAGTCGTCATCATCTTTTGAAAAGCCGTACTCAGTTCTTGCAATTTCCCACCTGTCAACTTGTGTGGGTTCGGGGTAAAAGTTTGCAAAAAGCCCGTCACTTGCGGGGTGCTGTCTCATGACTGGTGATGGATGGAAGGTAAATTTGTCGATATAGGTTGCCCAGTAATCAACAGATGTATTTACATATGTCAATTTATTGTTTACGTACTGATAATCAATGATATATGCAAATTCAAGTCTTGATTCATTTTGATATGCCATGTAGTTATAGCGTTTAATTTCATCTGCTCGAACAGGACAACGAAACGTCTGCCCCTGTCTTTCCCACGTTACATTATCGTAGCGTTTATATGGAAGAACGCTGAGAAGTTCTTTTAAAAACCCCTCAGCGTTTCTTTCTGTTGGGATTAACAAATGCTTACCGCTGTCGTCAAATGGCGAATCAAACAAGTATACAGTTGTCATAAAATCCCCCCTTTATTTATGCCTGTTTACAAATCGCAACAGCATTTCCCCACGGTCTAATGCCGTATGTTTGCCATACGTTTAGATACTGATTCTGGTAGAGTCCCGCTGCATTGTAGAAGTCACCGCTTGTACTTAAGTTGTCGCGGTATTCAAATGTATTAACATCGGCAAGCACGGCAAGAATATTTTGGTCATCATTGATGGTTTTCCAATACTTTGTTACTGTGTCAACTGGTGAATCGAAATCGAGATAATCAAAGTTAGGGAAAGGTGTCACACGTCCAACAAGGTCTGCTTTACTCATGTTGAAAGCTCCTGCTAATGTTTCAACGTTGCAATTGACAAGCACATCACTTCTTACAAACAGATAGAGACTGTCAGACGGTGTCCAAGTGATAGCGGGTGTCGCGTCTGTAATTCCCTGTGCTTTTGCATATGCCTGATAATTGTTAAAGTCACTTGAAGCATGTGTGATATCAAGTGCAATTTTCTGAATGGTCTTGATAAAGCCGACAGATGAAGCGGCGGGGTCTGCATCATCCCATGCAATTTCCTTCTTAACTACTACGTTGTTTTTAACAGAAGTCTGAATCAACTTCTTGATAAGGTTTTCTTCCTCAATCTCGTTCCCGCTGAAAAGACTTGTCACCATGCCTGTCACCATACTGTCAAGCTGCTCCCATGACGTGAAAGCACCTTCCATAAGTTCACGCGGGATTGTTACTGGAAACTGTCGTCTACGATTCTGTCGGAAATAACAAGTTTTAACGTCTGGTTTTGTAACATTCAAAAGCGTTGCTCCAAGAGAAATATCATAATCACGCCCCATGGCAGGATTGACGTAATTCATTTCCATATCGGTTCCGAGTGGAAAACCTTCCTTTTTCAACATTTCATACTGATTGGTATACATCTTAGATTCCACGGACTGGATGACAATTTTATTTACAACATAGTGTAAAAATTCATTCATGAATGGAGCATATTTGACGATTGGCGTCATGGCGTGACTAATGGAAGTTGCCACGGTAACTTCGCCTGTTGCCCTCATGTATTCGTTTGAGGAATTTTTTCTCGCATCGTTAAAAAGATTTACTCCGCGCTGTGCGCTTGACAGCGGTTTCGTTGTTTTTGCCATAATTTTCTACCTCACTTTCTATAACATTAACTATAATAGCTTAAAATATCATCGGTTGTGACTTCCTCTTTTTCTTCTTCCTCATCTTCTTTAAGTTTTGTGGACGGAGAAATGGTAGTTGTGACACGGTTGAACAGCTCTAAGTTTTGTTTACTAAGTCTGTCGTTTTCCGTTTTTAGTGTTGCGTTTTCTGTTGCAATTGCCTTTTCCGCTTCATTTGAAGCTTTTGCCATGTCTAGCACATCTACAACGATTCTTCGCATTTCATCAACCGTCATGCCGTCTGGAATGTTTAAAGTAGTTACCATCTTTTCAATATCAATCATGCTTTCGCCCCCTCATAGTTAATATTAGCAAAGTGGAAACTGTGTTCCCATTCATATTCTGCAATTCTGCCAAGTTCGATAGTGTGACCCTCTTTTGGCATGTGCAGAAAGAAACCATAGCCAATGTCAATTCCAACATGTCTACCTTTACCGCCAAAAGATGAATACAATCCGTTTCCTTCTGTTCCTAGAAGCGGTGTAGTCTTTTCTGCTCCGTCATGATAGTGTCCAGTGCTATAATTTTGCACACCTACAACGGCGGAGACAAAACCGCTACAATCATATCCAATTTTACCACGCGAGAACGCTTTATAAGCGGCTAACTCTTGCGTTGTATACTTCGAGAAATACGCTGGTTCAAGGCTGATTAAATTGTTCATCACTTCATCGGTTAGGACTTGCCCTTTTGCACCGTAAAAATATGCGTATTCATCACGGTGATAAAACATAAATAACGCTTTTTTGATAACTTCATAATATGTCATTCTTTTACACCACCTTCCAACTCTGTTTTAATCTCTGATATCATTTCCCTAAGGGAGTTGATTGCATTTGTAAGCTCTTTTGTTTCCTCTTTGTGAACGTCTGTTTGGTACTTGATATAGTAACAAAGAATTAACGTCATGCAAATAGGAAAGCCGACACTTGTAATCATTTGCGTAACTACGCTAATATCCATCTTGCACCTCACTTTCTAAAAGGTGGGCGTGTCTCCACGCCCGTGCTGACAGTTTGCACAACTACCCCGTTCTTCGCGGTCTGTCTGGTAGTCCCTAACTATAGTTTAACATATATTTAATTTCTGTCAATAAGTACACGTTTGATTAAGTCATTAAATTTTTCGCTTGCCGCTTTTGAGCTTGCACAGATTTGTGACGTTCGTTTATAGTATAACATCCACTCAATCAATTTTCTTGTTGTCGGTAAATATAACTCATTTGTGAGTATATTGTTTTTTGATTTATATTTACCGTCTACAATTACCATTGGACAACGTTGTTTTTCTGGAAAAATTACTGTTATTCCAAAGTCTGCTATATAGACACGGTTGGTTTTAACCGTTAACTCTGCGTACCACTTCCATGATAAATGATTAAAAATGTCGGGGTATACTTCTTCTTGCCAAACTCCATTTATAGTCATGTCATTTGTTTGGGACTCATAAACGGCTAAATGTTTTGACACGTGTGCTTTTTTTGGCGGTTCGGTATACAGAACACAAATTTTCAGTGCATCGCCATCCTCAAGTTTACGATTGAAAATGTAAACTTTTCCCTGTTCTAGTTTACGTGCATCAATGTTGTAATAATCAAACAGAGGGCTTTTGGGGTTGATACTGTTTGCACATGCTACAATTTTAACATCTTTTCTTCTTCTAACTATAGTTGAAAGCTGTTGACTATAACCTTTCAAAAATTCATTTCTGGAAAGTGGTATAATTGTAGTAGTGTCAACATCTTCGATAAATTCATCTAAAAATATAGTTTTAACGCTATCGTATCCATTACCTTTGTATTTCATCCATGAAGCTATTGAAGAACTATAGCCACATGGTGAGTATACCCATTTATTGTTACGTCCCAATTCTTGTTTGCGGTAAACACCACTATAGTAATTCAAGTTCGCTTCTTCTTTCCATAGCGTTTTTTCAACATACGGCTTGATGTTGGCGACTGCACCCCATGCTCTACCACGGATAAGATAATCTTCGCGTGTACGCATGTATACAAATTGCGCACCAGTCGCGTTATAGTCGTCAAACAATCCCTTAAAAACAGAGTATGTTTTACCAGCTGAGCGTTCACCAAAAACAATGTAAACATCAGCGTTTAAAGTATACAATGATGGAATGTTTATATAGGTTTCGTCACCTACTGTTATATAAAGATTTTCAATTTCCATGTTATTCTCCTATCTTTTCTAATATTATTGGTGATAAGTGTTTCGTTTTTACCGTAAACTTTTCTAAACGTTTACTTATATCCACATCTGTATTTTCTATCTTTCCATTTTTTGTTATTATTGTCGGTTTGATGCTGTAAACGTCAATTCCAATTAAAGCTCCATATTCTGGACTTATTGACAGAGTGTATGTAGTGTCCTCTATCCACGTGCCACCATTGTCGTAAGTTGGAATTGAGTTTGTTGTTGGGTGTGATATTGTACGCCCAGATACGTCTTCGTCGAAGGTTGTAAAAATTTCAAAATCTTCGATTGATTTTAGATATTTTACAGCTTTTTTAGACAATCCCGAAACTGTCATTTTTAGCGTGCCGTCAGCTTCTTGATATATGTACTTTTTTGCACCAAAAGTCTTGAATTTCAACCATGAACCTTTCTTTTTTGTTTCCCAATCAAAAACTCCCAAATCTGGTAAAGTGTAGTCAAGGTCATAACGCTTAATAGCAAGGTTGACTTTATATGTTGCGTATTCGTTATATCCATTTATAACGTCTAAACATTCTTCTCGATTGATAACTTTCGCGCTGTCGGTGTCACAATATAGTACATTTCTATCAATTCTTGCTACTATGTCGTGCATTAAATGGTAGCGTGTCCACGCGGGTATGAAAACACCTATTTGATAAGGTAAGAAACTTCTAAACGATTTATAAAATTTCTCAAGCTGCGCGGAAATTTCTTCTTTGTTTGTGATTGCACAGTGTTCTAAACTCCACTCCGTGCCGTCAAGTGTAACAACGTCGTGAATAGGGTCTTGAACAAACATTCCATAAAAAGAGTTAACGCGGTTCTTTGCTTTTCCGTAATTGAGTTCTTCGCCCTCTACATCTTTTAAGCTTTGTTTTTTATTGTAATATTTAAGCATAGTTGAGACTATACCAGACGGCAAGTAGTCAGCTCTACAATAGTAGCATTCGTCAACACGGATAGCATCTATTTTGTACATGCGTAGAATAATAGCAAGGTCAAGGCTAGTGCATGTTGTTTTTATCATGTCAGCTTTATAAATTCGCCCGTTATCAAGTACGCTATCGCTTGAGACTTCGCAATGAGACGATGATAGAAATGTCATTGTACCTTTTGCGCGAACGTTCTTCGCTGTGATTGTACAGATGAAAAGATAATTGTCTGTGTTAATTAACCGTTTTAAATCGTAAATATTCGCGTTTGGTAAACGCTTGAGAGGGGCGATAGGAAACTTTTCTGTTGCTATGGCAAAGGGATAGGCACTACCGAAGTCGTAACTATCCACATTTTCCATGATTTGTCCCGCGTACATATAGTTAGCGTGAGTATAGCCGCCCATGAAAGCTTTTCGACAAATCACATATCTGTCATAGTCAAGCGAAGTATTCCTAAACATCTTCATCCACTTAGCATCTTTTTTCATAATAGCGCGAAGCTCATCACGTAAAAATCCCGTATTTGTGTATGGAAATTCGTAAAAAGGTTTACCTTCCTGTTCTTCCAACTGATGGATTTTCGCCACCATGATTTCAACATCTCGATATGTGTAGCGTTCTTTGTCTTGCGGCAATGCTTCGCCTGGTTTTACGATATCTTTATAGTTCATTTCAAGCTTTTCGAGTCCCACGTCTTCTCCACATGCCGCAAGACCCTTATTAGTTAACTTATAGCTGCATCGAAACTCTAAAACATCATCTATAATAAGATATAGCGGTTCGTGAGTATCCATGTAGAAGCCGCCTGTCATGGTGTGTCCTTCTAAGTTCCTAATTATAGCTTCCATTTCATATGATAAGTTATGCACATAAACAATGATGCGGTTCTCGCCTTGAGTTGCAAATGTTTGATATTGGCTATGCAAGTAATCATATAAATTTGACCATGATGAGCATGTGTTATAGTTATAGTCACTATCCATCACCGACCAATGCCATGTATAGATTATGTCACAATCTTCTGTTATGTGTTCGTGAGTCGTTTCAATGTCAAAACAAAGAAACTTTTTACAATATGAAATTTTTTCTTTTCGTTTTGCCATTGTCTATACCTCGCCTTAAATATCTTCAAAATCCTCTTTTAAATCTAACCATTGCCCAGATGAACCTTCACGTTGAACGTCTAAAAACCACTTATCAAGATCAACTTTCTCAAACTCAAACGGTCCCCATTGACCCGTCTCATATGACCATTTAGCATTGCTTAGTAACGTTTCACTATCGTACTGCTCACCTTCATGCGCTGATTGCCACATGCCCATGTATACAACCATCGCTTGCCATTGGTCAAATGTCAAATCTTTGAGTTTTGGATGGTTCTCTTTAAGCTTGTTAAACGCTGTATGTTGCAATTTCACGTAGCCGCTATAAGTTGACTGTTTAGCGTTTAAAATGTTGATCGCTGTTCTAACTTTCTTGTACAGTGCTTGTGTGGATAACCCTTGATATCTTATGTCAAAACCTTTGTATCTGTCATATACTGGGTTGATTTGTCCAGTGTACTTTTTGCCGCGTTCACTGAAATATGTGCTTAATGTTTTTAATCTGGTTTGTGCTCTTTTACCTAAAGTTCTTAGAAGTAATAGAAGCTCTTGTTTTGTATAGTGCTGTTTAAGTAGCGTGTACTTATCGTTAGATACTTCATATAATACACCTTTTGCGCGTTGGACTTCACCAACACGCTCTTTTTGCTTACTTGCCATAAATTTCTACCTCTCTCTCTGTAAAAGGCTCAATGTAGCCACTTGCGATTGCGTTTTGTATCATTTCATCTGCCGACATGTGATACAGTGGTGCGTAAGTTTCAAGTGAGCTTCTAACTTCTCTGTAATACTTGAGTCTTAAAACGGGTGTTTTGATATCATCAAGTGCTCTCAAGACGATAGCGTGCTGAAGTTCTAATAATTGGCTTTCCAAATACATATTCATACCTCACTTTCATTTTGTTCTTTTAGTTTAACATATAAATATGAACAAATATGAGATATTTTGTTAATAAATTGTTAACATTATGACAATTATATAAGGGACTGTTTCCAGTCCCCTTATAGATGCAAAAAAACGAACAAACTTGATTAGTTTCCGTTCTATTATTTGGTGTCAACCGCACTGTTGACCGTCTGCCGCGTTTAAAAGCTTCTTACCATAATTTTAAAGAATGTCTGTCCAGAGTTCCTTGAAATACCTGTTGTACATTCAATGATAAAATCATGCCCATCTGCAATAGCATCCGTTAACAAATCGGAAATCTTGTCAATTTCACGTGTAACACCTGTTGCGTAAATGCCAAAACCTTCTTCAGTTTCCATACAGAGATAGTAAGTGATTTTCCCTGTCACATCATCAGTACCAACTACAATTCCTAAAAGCTTACCAGATGGTTTTGCATCCTTCGCAAGTGCTGTTGTACCATTGATTTTTACGAGCTTTACGCATTTTTCGTCTCCAGATACCAGTTCAAATTTCTTCATAATTTTAAATCTCCTTTTTTTGTGTTATTTGTTTGAAGTGTAATGTTATGTAGTTTTGATCAAATTATATTATATTGCGTGTTGTGTTATGGTCTACGGTGGTATACCAGATACATAAAAATCATAATCTATCTCGTAACGTGTAAAAGTTACGATAGTGCGTTTTATCGCCATTGTTAAAAGTAAAAGTGTAGTAGACAACTTTCTCTGTTTCCACTCTTTGCAGCTCTCCTCTGATTTGATTTGTAAAGTGCCCCATACAGAGTAGAGAAGAATCGAGGTCGTAAAAATTGATTGTTCCATCTGATAAAGTCTCCTTTATGGTGGTGCGCTTGTCAACGAAGTTTATTCGAGTAGAATCTGGAATGTTGATTCTTTTAATCGGTTTGACCTTCATGTTCTTCCCCCTCTAATTCAAAGAGTGTAAAACGCACCGCGTCTTCAATTTCTTCAAGACCTAAAATGTCTATAAGATCTTCACCCTCATTATTGATTATTGCCAAACATTTTACCATCCCAACTCTAGCGTCTTTCCATCCTGGCTTTATTGTTGTAAAATCTCCATCATTGATGTGCGAAATGACAAAACTATTAAAATTGTATAGTCCTATAGATACCGCGTTAGCGGCAATTTTCTTCATCATCTTTTTAACATCTTCACTTTCAACTTTTGACACATTTTTCCCACTCTTGATATTTTTCTCAGCTAATAAAATTAACTCTCTCTTTTCATTAAATGTCATTGTTTCAATCCTCACTTTCTTTATTTGCGTTTGATGTTTGTTTCTTTCTTGTTACATCTATATAGTACCATGGTTTGATTTTTTGTCTAGTGATATTTTTTAATTTCATGTACGGATTTTATTGATCTTTTATAGTTCATAGTTTGTTAATATTCGTTACATAATTTGTTCACACTTTCACACGTTA
>OGZK01002421.1_pt1 | contig 16111 bp, 10 predicted proteins | sample 1576791 | NCBI WGS metagenome assembly OGZK01 (sample SAMEA3541556, study PRJEB24748) | human gut metagenome | biome: human gut; feature: human-associated habitat; material: faeces | place: China | collected 2012
AGACAGTAGCTGCTGTCCTGATGAAAGGCACGCTTATTGGTTTTGGAATAAATCCGTCCATAATCCTTTACAAAGGCATCATACAGATCATTTAACTTCTTCTGTGCAGACCGTATCTGTTCCTCCGGATAATCTTCTAACTGCAGCCGGATCAGTTCCTGTGTGCAGTCCCTTATGGAAGCCATACCCTTGATCCGCTCAAGCATTCCCTCGGAGGCTTCCACCGGACGCATCACCGAGTTTTCACGGTAATACAACCGATCCTCTATCTGTGCATAACTAAAGTTTTTTACTTCCGGTACGGCAGGGATCACCTCAGCCGTCAGCTCTTCATTCATCTCCTCCAGTTCGATTTCTTCATAAGAACCTTCGATAAAAGACAGACTCTTTTGTAACTGCTCCTCGAAAGGAATGGAATCATCCGGCACACAGGTACTCTCCATTCCATACGGTCCGCTGGCCATTTCCATAGAGCCAACAACCATCTCCGGATGTTCCACAAAATAGCTGCTCATGGCAATGCCATTCTCATCCTGTGAAAGATGCACCCAGTCCGGTTCGATGTCCATGATACGGTCACGCTTTTTCAGGAAAATGATATCCGATGTCACTTCCGTTCCGGCATTTGCCTTAAATGCAGTATTCGGAAGCCGCACCGCTCCCAACAGTTCTGCTCTCTGTGCAATGTACTTTCTTACCTTTGGATTTTCCTTATCCATCGTTCCCTTACTGGTGATAAAAGCAATCACTCCACCCGGACGCACTTGATCTAATGTCTTTCCAAAGAAGTAATCATGGATCAGAAAGTTATATTTATCGTATTTCTTATCTGCCACTTTGTACTGACCAAAGGGTACATTGCCAACAGCAGCATCAAAGAAATCATCCGGAAATATAGTTTTTTCATATCCATCCACTGTGATATCCGCTTTGGGATACAACCGTCTGGCAATCCTCCCTGTCAGATCATCCAGCTCAACACCATACAGATGACTCTCCCTCATTGTTTCTGGCAGCATTCCAAAAAAGTTACCGATCCCCATCGAAGGCTCTAACAGATTTCCTTTCGTAAATCCCATTCTCTGTAAAGTCCGGTAAATCCCCCGGATGATCACGGGACTGGTGTAATGGGCATTTAGGGTACTTTCTCTTGCCGATAGATACTCTTCCTCGGATAACAGATCTTTTAATTCTGCATACTCCTTTACCCAGGCACTCTTGGTTTCGTCAAAAGCATCTGCAAGACCTCCCCAGCCGACATACCCGGATAAGACCTCCTGCTCATCACCGGTTGCCATCCTGCCCTCAGATTCGATCATTTTCAGGGTACGAATAGCCTCCACATTTCGCTGGAACTTTTCTTTCGCCGTGCCGGTACCAAGCTCCATGTCGGTAATCACATAGTTTTCTGCCGCATCCTCTGACAGATTCTTTTCCGAAACTGTTTCTGCCGTCTCTATCACCTGATCTGATCCGCCAAGTTCATCGAATACCTCTCCATGAACTACTGCAGACTCATCCACCACCGGTCCTAACTCTTCCTTTGCTTTCTGCAGTGATTTTTCTTTCTGCTTCTGCTGATAGATGGCATACTCTTCTTTCTTCTCTGTTGTCAGGTAACGGTCCTCTTTCATCAGCTTTTCAATCCGCTTTGCCACCACATTCCACGAAAGCAGGATCTTAGCATCCGGCGTAAAGATCTCTCCTTTACTTAACTTGATCCCCTTTGCATCATAATCCTTAAAGCTGTTATCAGAACCCGGCAGTGCCTGGCTGGTTCCTCCGGTTCCATACTCGTTTTTCAGAAAATCTGCAGCATCTTTTAGCGTGTGTTCTTTGTGAAAGTAATCATAGATGCGAAAATCACCATGTTCAAAGCCGGATCCTCTGGTCAGCGTGTAGTCAATCTCATCGGCAGTAATAAAATCTTCCGTTAGCACATGGACTTTGTCTGGCAACGGATAGTCCACCTTATCTTCCAAAAACTCTGCAATGTCATCCCGCAGTTCCTTTGGATCCTTTGCCAGACGAAACCGGTATTGTATTTCTCCTGCAGCCTCCTTTTGCAGTGTCCGGTTCATCTGCTCTACGATCATGCGGACATCATCTTCATATGACAGCATTTCAGCGATCTCCGCATGATCCTTTGGATAATCAAACCCATGAAGTCCCAGTTCTTCCGGAAAGGAACCCACCGAATCCCGGTAATAAAAGAAAAGCATATCTGCTAACTCATTTCTTACAAACGAATCTGCCAGATATGCTTCGTTACTGTCTATGTATGTTCCCGCTTCCATCTGTCCCCGGATGACAGATTCCACCGCACTCCAGGATAGATGTACCTCCGTATGTTCCAATGCTGAGGTGCCGTGTGCTGCATACATTCCATTCTCATCGAACCAGACAGAGATCTGCTCCTCTCCAAATAAAAATCCTTTTCCGGTTTTTCCATACTCTTTCCTAAGAAAGGCTTCCATTTCTTTGGGCGTATTTCCTGCATGATACTTAAAGTAAATACGTTTTCTGCTGTTACTTTTCCCACCGCCGGTACGAAGGATTTCCTCGATATGCTCCGCCGCAATCGTTCCCAGAAAAGATTGTTCGGCTGGTCTTTCCACCTGTGCCACGGCTACATTTCCTATCTGCTCTGACATCAGCGAAAACAGATCCATCTGCCGGTACGGACTGTCCGCCGGCGGTTCATAAGTTTCTAATTCTGCTTCGGATAAAGTATTTCCACCGGATCGGTCAGATGACTCTGATAAGAAACCGTCTCCCCGACTTTCGGTTACCGGTAGATCAGCTCCTTCAGAATGATCTCCTCCGCCTGCTGATAGACCATGTTCATCTCTTTGGTCCACTTCCACGGATCTTTCTGCTTCATGGCTTCCGTCACGCCCTGTGAATCTGCTAACCTCTCGGTCAATATCTCGAATCTCTCTTCTGCCTGTTCCTGTATTTCCAGACAATGTTTCATCAGTTCTCCGTTCAGAAGAAGTCCCGTGTAAATCCCCCTCCTGTGTTTTTTCAGATAATTCTTTCGCAGCACTCCGTATTTCGTCAGCGTTTCTTTCTCCTCTTCCGATATCAGGTTGGGAATGAGATAATCCCCGTTCCGTTCGTATGTCAGATTCATGTTCCGGCACCTGCCTTTCTGTATGATTGTTTGTTGGTAATGGTTCTCTTGACGGTATCTGCTTTCTTGCAGCCTCTCTGTTGTACCTTGCGATCGTTCTTCCAATCTGTACTAACATCGGTTCGCAAAGTTCTGATGTGCTGCTGCCAAGCACCGATAAGGTTCTGAGTGTATTAAACTCATGAATGTAATCAAAGGTAAGATCATCGGCAAACTCTGTCATATCACATCCGCATCGTTTCAAAACGATATAACTTACACTCTGCACCAGCATTTCCCGGAACCGAACGGAAACCACGTCCCCATCCAGATCCTCCAGAAAACTGTTTGCCGCTGCATCGATCACTTCATCTACGGCTTCCTCATAAAAATCTTCCGCTATTCCTGCCGCAATCTCATAAATACGGCTTTCAAAAGAAAGCGAATCATTGGTGCTGCCATAAATATGCTCCAGCCCGGCAAGAACCGCTTCTTTATGTTCTTCCCTCAAATGCCATATAAAAGGATCTCTGCCGATCCTTCTTGCTTTATGCACATCCGTCACATCAAAGACATATCGCAGCCTCGGTCTTTCGCTTTCTCCATCCAGAAGAGCGATTCCTTTTGCTCCCCGGTTTACCCAGCAGAACATCTTCTCATTCCACATTTCAAGTGAGGCACAGGCTGTTGCGTCCGGTCTCTGTGCATATATGAGAATCTGATCCTCAAACGGATACTTGTACAACCTTGACGCAACATCAAGGTATCGGATCCATTCCTCCCTGTTGGCACTGATCCTTTTGGCAGTCTCTCTCGCCAGAACAGAGATTTTTTCGTATTTCGTCATTTCTTGTTCTCCTCCTGTACCTGTGGCGGCTGTGAATATCATTTACTGCTTTGCGAAACAGCGGCTGCATATCCCATCAGTCTTTTTTCACTGTCCGTCTTTATTTCAATGTCAAACACCATTGTTTCTTCTCTGTTTTCTTCTTTTTGTACTTCTTTTGCTTCCATCATTTAAACCCTCCATTTCTGATCGTTCATTTATTGTACTGGTTTCATAAACATACGGTTTCTGAAAGATCAGCCGTATGCTGCTCCTCACAAGCTGAACCAGTGTCATTCCATTTTTCTGATAAAAGCCACACAGACCGATGATGCCGATCACCGGCATGCACAGGGTTATGGCTGTATTGATCCCTACACCAAAATAAAAATGCAGAAGTAAGATTCCTCCTGCTCCTGCAAGTAATGCAATGCCGCCAAACACACACTCTCTCAAAGATAAGCCTTTGAAAAAGTCATCCTTAAAGGCGGCTACATCCGGATTGATTGTCTTTGTCATATACTAAGCGGCTGCAAGCTCTGATCACAAAGTATGGCTTGTAGCTTCTACCTCCTTGTTTCCTGTTATAAACTGTTGCCACGGATTACTTCATTGCCTTCTGCTCCGGCATCACAAATTAAATGCTTTCTGCATCACACTGTCCGACATCTTCACGGAGGATGAGATCACTCCCATCTTCAGGCAGTACTCTAACAGTCTCACGATTGCATTTTCCGTATCAATCGCCACGGTATTGATAAAGCTGGCACTGATGGCAATCACCACCGCAATGAGCAGTGCTGAAAACACATAGCCGAAAAATGTCCGGATATAAGAATAACCAACATTTGCTGTCTGTCCTCCTGCCGCCAGCGTTGATAATGCCACACCGGCAAACGGAGCGATCATGTAAATCTTCAAAATACGGTTCAGCACGGTCATGACCACGATAAATCCACACACCACAGTAAACAGAAAAAACAGGATACTGGTTAAAAATGCGGTCATCGTTCCAAAATCAGCACTGGATATCCTCTCATACACCTTTGCCCCATCAAAGTCATAGACCATCGACAGCTTATTTTCTCCCAGTATTGCCGATGTCAGGTTCTTTCCCCATGTAAAAAACTTCGGCATATAGGTAAGTGCCATACTCATCACATTGGATGTGATGATCAGCCGGATAAACATTTTTATTGTTCGTTCAAATGTCAGATCCGCATGCAAATCGCAGCTGTCTCTGCAAAATCCATACAAAAAGAAAATGCATAACAACGATACGGCAATCACATTTAAGGTGGTATAGATCGTTGATATATTATCCCAGACATCCTGATAAGTGCCGGAAGAAGGATCCTTCGTTAAAACATCCGCTGCCAGTTTCATCATGTCATTCCATGCATAACCGGCACACTCAAAGAAATCTTTTCCGCTGAAAAAGTCTCCCAGATCTTCAAAAAATCCTGTTACGGAATCCCACAATCCCACCTGCATCACCTCCCTTCAGGATCCCTGTTATTCTCACGAAACACCAAGCAGCTTTAAAATTGCCGGTACTGCGACCATGATCAGTCCGCCGATCACCTTTTTGATTGCCTGACTCTGCTGTGTTGTGTCGTGTGCAGAATACCCAGTACCAAAGTCTAACAGTCCCCAGGCAAGAAAGATCACACCGACACCGCCAACACATCCAAGCACCAGCTCCTTGATCACATCAATTCCATCGGTCACTTCCTTGACACCGGTGTCCGTCGCAGCACTCTTTCCCTTTTCTGCTGCCAGTGCCCGGATCGGTGGGCTGGTAAACAGCCGGTAATACAAAACGATTACCGCTACTTTGCACCTTTCCCACAGTCCTTTGCATCGTGGTTTCATCACTTCTAATTCCTTGTGCATCCTATTTCTTCCTTTCTTTTTTCATCATTGTGTCGTTTTTTGCAGCCGATCACCATAAGCCGCTTGTCTTTGCCATCCATCGTCCGGCAGGTTGAAAGCGTTACAAACCGGTATCTCCGAAAGAATGCTTCCGCATCACTTTCCTCCATCTCTTTTTTCATCTTCTTTGCCGCCTCATTTTCAAATCTGCTGTGACTTAGGATTTTCTCCACCATCCCGTAATAATCTTCTTCATTGCCATAATCCGTGAATGAGTAATACTCCGCATATTTGTCTGTCTCCAGAACAGATATGATATGGTATCTCTCTTCTTTCCCATCCACCGGCGTGAAGAAAAACACCGGATGCTTCATAAAAAATGCTTCTTCCCGGAAGTTCTGCAGATAGCCAAAGTATCTCCTTCCATTGATGTTGTGACCGTAAATGATGCGGTTGTCACTGTCTGCCCTGCATCGGACATCCAGAAACGGCGTCCCATAAAAACTGTACCCGCCATGCACATCCCGGTGGAGATAATACTGCCAGTCATCCGGATGATGACCTTTCGTGCCTGTCTGCATAACCGGATAAGAAAATCCGGTGCCTTTGATCTCTAGCCACCCGATCATATCTTTGTACTTTTTGTGGAGTTTCCGTACACCCGTCTTTTCTTTCTCCGTGGTGATCTCTTTTTCTATGTTGTCATGCTTTCTCTCCCGGTCCGTGTATCTTTTCAGGTTCAAACCGAGAACCAAAGCAATGACTGCTAAAATCAAAAAAAGGAAGAAAAGTATTCTTCTTGAAAATACTCTTCTTCCCTTTGGGGTTGAAATGTTATTTAGTTGGTTCATATATGCTCTTTTCGTTGTGCCGTTATCATTCTAATTTCACACAATAACACCTAGTCCACGCTGTATTCCTCTATGTATTAGAAATTTCTGTGAAAAATCAACATTTGCTCCTGTATTTCTATACTTAAATATAACTGACTCAGTATTTCTATTTGTTTGTATCAACTGTCCAATATACCCAGATTCAAACAATACTAAAAGTAACTGTTTAGTAATTGTTAATGAATTTTCCTTTGGAGATATTTGGTCATTTAATACTTCATCCAATACAGATACCTTAAAACTTTTACTTCCTATTCTTTGAAATAGACTAGGAACAGCATTAATTATTTCATCCGATACATATCCTGATAATTCATTTTTCATTTCTTCTATAAAATATTCTCTCGAATATGTTTTTAATGCTTTTCTTATTTCGGAAGAAAGAAGTTTTTCTCTATTTGGATACATTTCTTGACATGTCACTAAAAATTGTAAAACATCTCTCGGCTTATAAAGGGTATGCTCTAGTACCGCATCCCATGATTCTTTTTTGTCTACTTTCTCACAAAAAATATCTTCCCAATGTATTGTTTTACCATCGTTTCCAATATTAAGTCTTAATTCCGCAATTTTCTTCAAATTTTCAGTATCATCTGTCCATGTAAGTGGAATATAACCATCCCTCTTTATTTTGTTTAAATCGGGATCTGATACTTTACTTAATATATCTTCTCGCAAAAATATTAAAATCTTTACATTAATATTTTTCGTTAAAAATATCGTATTTAACTTATCCAAACTACGAAGAAGACTTGACAAAATTTCCATCTGCTTCTTCTTAATTCTTAAAAGATCATCCACACCATCTATCAATATATACATCTTCTTAGGAATATATATATCACATAAAGCAACCGTCATTTTTTCAACAACTGTACTAATCCGCTCAAAAAAAGATATTGGTTTATGCCCGAATTCCACTTCATATTCTGCATCAAACACACCAACATTAGCTCCCATTTTTAATTTGGAAACATTTTTTACAGTTGTATTAAAAGAAAGATTTATTGGAAATCCCATTTTTTTCAATAAATCAATTATTTCACTCAATTCATTTGACTCAGTTATTTTCATTTCCTCAAATAAATATTTATAGATTCGAAATAATAATAAAAAATTCCAAGCATCATAGTATTTTTTTGTTCCTTCAATATTATTATCACAATCTGCTTTAGCAAATGTTGGATATGGAAAATCGTCCAACATTAGCGGAACTGCAACAATTTCATTTTCGTTCTTTGCTAGATACTGTATTCTCGAATTGAATGCTGACTTTCCAACACCTTTTCGACCTGACAAAATAAAGCTCCATGAATGAAGTAACTTATTCTCAATATTTTTAGGATCATAAAAAGCTGATTCAAATATTTCTGGTGTCAAAAGTAACTCTTTTTCCGCATCTGCAAATCCTAATCTATAATCAATAAGTTTCATAATTATTGCATCTCCCTCTTCTGCACTCAACTGATATTTTTCCTATGTCCTTCTCTGGCTTGCAGGGAACAAATTCTTGTCCCCTACAATTATATTATACCAAAGATTACCTTGCTCTTCTACAAAAATATTATTTCTTTACCAGTCCTCTTTTTCTCCATATCAGCACCGCAACACCAGCCACCATAAACAATCCCACTGCGATCGGAATGATCGGCATGGTTCCTCCAGTCTGTGGTGTATCCGGTACATCCGGGATTGGTGCATCTTTAACCGTTATAGTCTGCACTTTTCCGGTATCCTTGATGGTAATCTTAACCGGCTTTGCCAACTGATAACCGGATGGAGCAGAAACCTCTGTAAATGTGTAAGTCTCTCCAACCACCAGTTTTCCGGTGATGTCATATGCGTCATCTTTTGTCACGAACTTCATCACTGTATTCCCTTTGGAATCTGTTACGGCAAACTTTGCACCGCCAAGAGCCTGTCCTGTTACCTTGTCCAGTTTCAAAAGCCGGATATGTGTCTGCTCATCCACCATGATCACCTTATCATCGGTATGATCTTCATAGCTTCCGTCTTTCTTCTTGATCGACACAAGGGATGTATAAGACACTCCAGCTTCTCCTGAGACGGCAGAACCGCTTACCAGTTTGGCAGTAACAGCACTTCCGCTTGCGGTAGTGTTCTCTGTACCTCCGGTTGTAGATGATGCCGCTACGGATTTGATCTGATAGGTGATCACATCCGCTGTAACATAACCATCTGCAGGTCTTGTTTCTGTCAATGTATAGTCCTTGTCGTGGAATAATCCTCCCACAAGAAGATTTCCTTTTTCGTCAAAGGAATACTTAAAATTCTGATAACCGTCTTTCTCTGTTACATGGGCTTTCACAGAATCCTTATCGCCTGATGTCCAGCTGATAATCTTTTTTCCGGTTGCATCTGTAATCTCCAGTTTACAGCCGGCAATCTCCTTTGATCCGGTCACACCAACCTTGCTGACCACATTAGTTGTCTGGGTATTTTCTTTCACTGCTTTTGCCTCGATTGTCTTGGTTTCAGCATCCTTATATTCCAGATGGATATTGATCGGTGTCATATCTACAAAGTAGCTGTCCGATACAGATAACTCCTGCAGATAATAATCCCCGGAATTTAACTTTACTGCTGCAGCACCATTTGTTGGTGCCGGAGAAGCGGCTGCACTCAGATCCAGTCCCGGCATCACTTCCGGTTTCCCCGCTGTAAACGGTAATGATGTTGCTGCCGGTGTAGCCGTTGCCGCTGCATCACTTCCTGCTGTTTCTGCCGAAGCTGTCTCTGTATAAAGTTCACTCATAAGCGGCAGTTTCTTGTCGCAGATCACGCTTCCGTCCTCCGTCGTAGTAAGGGCTGCCAGCTGCGTACCGGCATCTACGATCTTCTCTCCGGCATAGTTATAAATATCATGCTTAGAATATAAACCAAACTGTGCTCCTTCAATGGATTCCTTCGTCTTAGCGTCCTGCTTAATCAGTTCCAGCTTCGTGCCGGCAAAGTCATTTTTGATATGGAGCAGTCCCTTTTCGTCCGTCACATCCGTGCTGTTAAGGACATATTCATCCTGTCCATCCTTCCACTGAAACTCTAATGACCACTCTTTCGTGTCCGGATACACATAACCATAAGGTGTCTTGGTTTCCTTCAGCTTGTATTTTCCTAATGGAAGTGATACATGAATGGTTCCATCTTCATCCATCGTGTAACCGGTAATGCCGCCACATTCCGAAGTAAATTTTACACCTTTTCCGGTTGTAAGAACAGCCACTTTATCGCCATCCTTGAACCATGTGTCACGGGCATTATCGGTACTCTGTCCATCCTGTGTCATGATATCTCCATCCGCGTAAAGTGTAAATTCCACGCCATCCAGTTTCATCTCTTCAAAAATGAACTCCTGCTTCTCGTTATCCCATCCATTTAACACCTCGCCGGTCTTTAAGAGATTTAAGCGTCCTTTTGTCTCTTCATTCAGGTACTCCAGCGTGATCGTCACATGGTGATATCCTTCCTCGTCAATGTAGCTCTCGTAATTGTCTGCCTTGCTGTTTACCACAACCTCCACATACTGATGATTGATATGCATACCGTCTGCAGCAGCCACCTCATAAATATGATAGGTTCCGGAACAGAGTGAATCCACCGTTACTACTTCACCGGATTCATCACAGATAAAGGTATCTGCCGTCTTGGTTTCGCCATCTTCCATATATTCCTGTGTCACCAGCTCTTCTTTTCCATCTACTACCTGATAGATCTGATAACTGGTTCCCGGCTTTAATACGGTTTTCTCAGTGTTTTTGTCTTTCTTGATGATCTTGAAATAAGCTTTGAATAATTCATTGACCTTTTCAAACTCATATACCCTGCCATTCTCTGTGATCTGTGCCTCAAAATCATCCACATAATACGCATCTACATCTCCGGAATCCACCTGATGTACCACATAGGTTCCATAGACCAGATTTCCTGTTGCAGCATATCCGTCCGCATTTGTCTTGATCGTTGCTCTTTCGTCATCGGCACATTTTTCATAACTGCCTTTCGATTTCAAATACACCTGAAATGTTGTATTGTTCTCCGCATAATATTTTTTTCGGGTTGGATCGTAGGATTTCTTCTTTACGGCGATCTTTCCTTTAATCGGTGAATCGGAAAAATCTGCCTCAAAAAGAACCGGCGTAAACTCATCCGTCTTTGCAGATGCGTCAATCTTTAACTCTTTTACTTCATCGCTTAACAAGAAACCTGTCGGGGCTTGTATTTCTTTCAGGTAATAGGTGTTACCGCTTCTGAGATAATCGGTTGTTAATCTTCCGCCACTTGTCTGATAGACACCGGCTGCTTTGGCATTGCCTGCCGCATCATAAACGGTTGCTTTCTGCGTACATTCCTTGTCTGCATACAGTTGAAATACGGCACCGTCTAAAGTGGCATCTCCATGAGCACTGCCATCTGCAGAGACTCCGGATTTCTTTGCGATCGAAATGGCTGCCTTTTTGTATTTATTCGTCAGATTCGTAATATATGCTTTCTCGTACTGTGTCGGATGCTCCACCAGCTTATCCGGCCAGTCTCCGCTTGCATTTTTCTGCCAGCTGTTCGCTTCCTTCAAGGTAATCTTTACTCCTTTTGCCAGAGATGGATCCAGAAAGATATTTTTATTATTTCCAACACTGTTCTCTGTCAAAGTATAAGCATTGGATATGTCTTTCATCTGTGCTTTCAGATCCTGTTTGATCAGATCATCTGCTTCTGCTTTGGTCATGTTCTTTCCAAAATGAACACCCTGTTTATATCCATCCTCCTCCAGAGCTTCCTTTGCCGCTTTTTTCTGGTCTGCATTCATTGCTGCTAATGTATCGTCAGCGTAATACGCCATCTCATCGGCTTCCAGACGGTAAGTCATTCTCCATGCAACGGTTCCTCCATCTGTTGTAAAGCCGCTTACCTCAAACTCTGTGTTATCATCTTCATCCGCATTGCTTGTCGTGTCTCCATTGCGGTCAAACACATTGAACGAATACAGATCATCCAGGTTGTCGGCAGACAAAGTAAACTGGATACCGCCCAGTCCTTTTCCATCCTCGTCCTGCTTATGTACCGTAATACGCTGACGGTAATAAGTATGATCTGTTGTTGTCTTATATCCTGGCAGTTTCGATGATTCCGCATCCACAGTAATCAATTTTTGATAGCCTTTGGTTGCTCCGGTCTTTTCCCACATGGTTGCTTTCGCCTCCCATGTACCGCTTGGCTGAAAGATCTGCTTATACAGATCTGCCACGGTTTTATTTGGAAAATATCCGGTATTTGCTTTTACCTGCTTGATCACATTTTTAAGATTGGCTTCTGAGGTATTTCCCTCCGATACCGCCCATATGAGTGCCTGACCCAGTACAAAGGCTTTCTTTGCACGGTTGCAGTCATTCACATAAAAACGAATGATCTTTGCATAATAACCATGTTTTTCTCCACCGGTATTCTGATTCCATGTATGGGTATCCGTCACCTGATAGGTATTTCCGGTATGACAGGTCTTACCAAGACTGAGACAGAATGCCGTCTTGCTTCCGACATTGATCTTCCACCATGTCCCAGATTTCGTTTTGGAACCGACATCCACCGTTCCTAATCTTCCATAAGAAGATACCGTTGTTTTTGCTGTTGTTGCAGCACTGACATTCACTGTATTCTGCGGCAGCAAGCCACACAGCATAGATAATGCCAGCAATCCCGTAAGCATCTGCTTACATCTTTTCTTCACTTTTGATTTCATGATAAACCTCATTTCTACGCATATTTCTTTTCCCTGCATCCTCTGCGTCAGAATGCAGACTGATTCGCTTATTTGTCCGGACTTTCTTTCTGCCCTGTCCGGTGGCGGGCGGATGAGAAACTGCATTATTTTTCCTCCAATCAAAAAAGCAGGAAATGTATCATCTTTCTTACATACATTTCCTGCTTCATAAACAGTTGCTATATTATATTTTTTTACTTCCATACAATGCCAAACATTTTTATCAGTTAATTATCTATCAGAACAATATCTTTTGGCGTGTCTTTCGTCACGGTTATCGTCACTTTTTCTGCCTTATTATATCCATCAGGCGTCGTCTTTTCATAAAACACATAGGTCTTTCCAGTTTCTAAGACGATCTGCCTTCCGGATTCGCCTACCGTGATCCGTTTACTGGTATTCCATCGGTCATTTTCCTCATAATACCCAATCGTTGCTCCACCGATATACTGCCCGGTTGCCTTATCCTGTCTTTTCACGGTAAATATCATTTCCGATGCATCTTCCTGTTTTCTCGTCAGATTTTCTGGAGAACCATCATAAAAAACCGCACACCAGATGTCCTTATATCGGGCAATCGCACCACAACGATATCCTTTGTTCTTGATGTTTCGATAATGTCCGGGACTGTGTTTCCACGAAAGCATCACTTCTTTGGCACTTGTCTGTCCACACGCCATATTTTCTCTTATGGATATGTTGTTGACTACCAATGTATCGCCAAAAAAGTTCTCCATATCGGTTGGAAGATTTTTATGTCTATCATAACCACTATGCTTTAAACGGTACAGGGCAAACCGATATAACTCATCTGACCATGTCAATGCCTTTGCACCTTTCTCTGCCCGATACTGATTCTGAATGGCAAATGCTTTCTTGGCCTGTGCTTTATAGCCATCCTGTCCCTTTCCGATCACCTTGATACGGTAACAGTACACACGCACTTTTCTGTATTTTTTATACAGGCTGACCGTCATTGTCGTTTTACCGCCTTTTCTTCCTTTCATGACAATGTATTTTCTGCCTTTTGCTTTCGCTTTCAGCACCTTCCTGTTTTTGACATGAACTTTTACTTTGGAATATTTCTGCAGTTTCGTCGGTGTGTAGCGAATAGAAGAATCCATGTTCAGATCAATCGTCATTTTTTTATGAATGACTTTCGTCTTTGCTTCTGCCACATTTTTCTGTGATGCCAATATCATCAGCACCAACATCATGAACATACCTGTTTTTACTAATCTTTTCATATCATTCACGCTCCTTGCTGTACGCTGGTCATTCCCAGCAATGTTAATTATATCGTATCTGTTAGTTTATTAAAACATTTTTATCACCCGGCACCGCTGTCCTTTTCATGGCTGCCTGCTCCATAAAAATCATACATGACCTGATTGCTGATATCCAGCTCACCCTGCGACTTCGCCTGATACAGCACCGTAAGCATATAGGCTTTGTGATTATGTACCTTTGTCACCTGCTTTTGATACTGCTCGATCGCATAATCAATATCCAATCGGTCCAGTTTCAAAAGCCTTGATTTTACAACAGCCGCCGGTTTGTCCTCTCCCATAACCCGGATAATCGGCTTCCCGGTGTTTAAAACATCATAAAGTACATCCTTTACCGTATTGAACTGCTTCTCCTTTCCGTGAGGAATATACCTTGCTTCCAGCTCATAGTGCTGCACGATGAACTCCATCGAATAATCTTCTCGGATCACCTCCTGATCCTGATATGGATTAAGATTAGGATTTAATATACCAGTCTTTATATCAGGATTTATATTATAGTCTTTATTATTGTTACCCCCATTTGCGTTGCTACCGTAAGCGTTATTACCGTTTGCGTTGTTACCGTTACCGTTGCTACCGAAAAGGGGGTAACGGTCATCTTTACCGTTAGTACCAAAAGGGGGGTAACGGTCATTTGTCTCTTTTTCTGCAGCCGGATCACTGTTATTTTCAGAAGAAGCCTGTTCATTCTCTTCTGCACATAAATCTGCCTGCTGTTTCCTTTCTGCCCGTGTCAGATTGTTACTGGAAATTTCTCCATTGCTGTTATGATATAGTGTATGCGGTCCCAAATCCGGCTCATCGAGCAGCTCATACTCCGCCTGCCACTTACCGTTATCCGGCATAAAGCGTACCTTTAAATATCCAAAATCTTTTAACTCCTTCCATGCACTGTCAAATGCTTTTTTTCCTTCTTTGGTCAGATTCCGGAAATCTTCTTTTGTCCATTTCTTATCCGGCATCGAGATATATGCCTGGATCACAAGATATAATCCCTTTGCCTTCAAAGAAATGTGGGTGTCTCTTGTTATCTCATTTTGAACGACGGTAAATCCTTTTTTGCTTCGGAAGAAACCTTCTGCCATGTTATCACCTACCTGCCATCGAACGATTGATCCTCATCTGTGGAAGATGAAAAATCACCGTCTTTATTTGCCATTTTTTCTGCACTTTTCTTCTGTGCAAACTCAACCTCTTCTGTGATGATACTAAAGCCATACACCTTGCTGCCCTCTCTGGTCGTGTAGTTATTATTTTGCACCCGGCCAATGACCAGCACACGGGAACCACTGTGAAAATATCTCTCGACAAATTCTGCCTGCTTGCCAAAGGAAGTGCAATGAAAGAAATCTGCATCCGATTCTCCATCACACTTTGACCGGCGATTGACCGCAAGATCAAATTTCGTGATCACAACCTCGTTTCCATCCTCTGCCGTCTTTCTCGTTGTTTTTGGATTTCTTGTCATATTTCCCAGTAAAATAATCTTATTCATTTCGTCCACTTCCTTTCTTTTGTTTCCATGTATCTAACAGTCCGAAAATGATATTCATCATTTCCTCTTCTGTGGTTTCTTCCTCGAAATACTCTGCCAGTCGTTCATTTTTCAGAGTGATCTCTTTTTTACGGTTCTGTTTCTGTGCAGAGGAAAGATAGCGTTCCAGCATCTCTTCATCCAATTTTCCATCCACACTGAGCTGCTTGATCGTATTTGCCTGTACCGCCGACAGTTTCTTTGGATACCGGCAGAGTGCTTCATAAACCATTCGCTGCTCTTCAGCCGTCAAAACTGATAAACTGACGCCCTGACCAAGTCCAAGCCGCTTATGATCGACTAATGCCAAAAGATCATCATTCAGCCTGGCAAGCCAGATGTATCTTTGGATCGACTTGTAATTCTCACCGCTTTCCTCCGACATCATCTGCAGGCTGTTTCCTGCTTTTCCCTGATTCTTCATGGCATCATACTTGATCTTATACGCCTTTGCTTTTTCACTTGGCTGGATATTTTCCCGCTGAATATTAGAATCCACCATCACCATACTGGCTTCATCATCGTTCAGCTCCTTTACAAAGACCGGCATGGTTTCCAAGCCAAGCACTTCACACACATGCTTCCTTGTATGTCCTGCAATGATCTCGTAACCGCCCTGTTCCCGTTTCCGTACAATTCCCGGCACCAGCACTCCATGCTCTCTGACACTCTCAATCATCTCTTCCAATTCTTCATCCGAACGGATCTGAAACGGATGGTTATGAAACTCATGTAGCTCAGAAAGCGGTATCTCTTTCACATCGCCCGTTTCTGCAGTTTCCTCCACAACCTTGCCTCCA
>OGZK01002424.1_pt1 | contig 16094 bp, 16 predicted proteins | sample 1576791 | NCBI WGS metagenome assembly OGZK01 (sample SAMEA3541556, study PRJEB24748) | human gut metagenome | biome: human gut; feature: human-associated habitat; material: faeces | place: China | collected 2012
AATGCCTGAAAAAATTTTGAAAAAAAATGTACAACTTCCAAAAAAATAACCAAACTTATAAAAATTGTTTCAAAATAAACAGTTGAATGTTGATATAATCAACAGTCCTTTCAAAAAAGCTAAAATAAACACCATATATAAAATACAATGAAATACCAAACTAATATATAACAAAATTTAAATAAGATAAACAAAATTATAAAAAAATTAAAAAAATAATATTAATTGTGTTAAAGATGACCATAGGAAGAACATATAATAGTACAAAACATTTTATATTATGAGATATAAATTATACTAACATGTCACAAAAAGATGACGAACTTTTGAAATTAACTTCATATGTTGAAATTTCAAAGTACAGAGAAAAAACCTTAAAATCTATTGGAAATAATGTTAAAATACCAACAAATATTGCAAAAGACAGTGGTATTAGAACAAACCATATTTCTAAAGTTTTAAGTGAACTTAAGAGTAAAGAAATTGTAGAATGTATAAATGAAGAAGCTAGAAAAGGAAGATTGTACAGATTAACTGATACAGGTAAAGAAGTATTGGAATCTATAAATGAAAAAGAGGAAGAAAACTGAAACTGCACTTTTCATACTTCCTTTAACAATTACATTTTTCTTTTCTTATGTTTCTTTAAAAAAATTAATTTAAACCCTGTTTTTAATACCTTCTTTTAAAAATTCCAAATTTTCACGATTATTAACATCTGAAGCTTCATCAAAGCTATCAAATAAATAATTAAATATAATCTGATTTTTAACATCCGTTTTCACAGAGTCCATAGACTCGTAACCTATAGAATTATAATCCGGATTTTTTAAATCTTTTTTATATTGCAGTTTAATAGCTTCCCTTAAATCATGATCAATATAATCTTCCAGCTGACCAATTATCTCTCCGGCAAAAGTATTGCCCAGCACCATCAAAACCCCAATTTTTTCATCATCAAAAGTTGTTTCTTCAAGCAAACTTTCAAAAGAAGCATAACGCTAATATCCATGAGGAATAAACCTTCCTTCAACAGTATGAGCACAATATTCATTCATTAAAGCCAAATCATTAGACAAACAATACCAGACAAAACCTTCTAATGTAGAAGACTGCTTTACTTGAAACACATCACAAAGCAAACTTTCAATTATGTCAAACAATAAAAAATGAGTCAATTCATGAATAATAGTAGCTATCTGAACTGAATCATCCAAACGGTCATCATAATACAAAACATGCCCAAATTCAAATCCGAATTCTTCACCTCTGGCCTTTGGCCTGCATTCAGCAAATACTCCTGCTATACTTAATATTTTTTCTTTAGGAGTATGACCTGCAATTTTTGAAAATTTTAATTTCCTAAAAATATTTGACAATAATTTACTATAATCTTCATCAGAAATTTCAGCTTTGGCCAGCAATAATTTATTATAATCAGTAAACAGCTTTTCAAAGCTATCAATAGAGACAGGACGAATTTGTTTATTGCAATTGCTGCAATAGCTACTGTCATCTGAATTTAATTCCCCGCAAAATGGACAGATATTATCCATAGCTATTCTATTTCCGCAGTGAGTGCAGTAATTATTTGCTCTAAGATTAGGAGTTCCACATACATCACATTCTTTCATAACTACACCTTATCTGAAAACATTTCTTATAGATCTTCCGGCATTTGACAATTTAATTTTACGATTCATGGCTTTTTTAATGTTTTTACCACAATTAGGGCAAAATTCAACATCATAATCTACAATTTTTCCACAACTACAAACCAATTTGGATTTAACAAAACGTTTTGGATTCAATTGTCTGTCACAGCTGCTGCAAAATTTTGCAGATATGGGATTTTTAGTTCCGCAAACACAAATTAAAGCTTTATTTTCATTTTTTAAATCAATTCCACAGTCAACACAGAAATCAGCAGTAACATCATTTAATGTAGAACAAAAACATAATTTTTGAATATTTCCATCAGTTTTTTCAAAATTATCTAACGGAAATCCGCAATTACTGCAAAACTGACTGAATTCATCATTTTCCTGTCCGCAAAAACAAAAAATAGGATAATCACATTCAAACTCAAAATTACTGTAAAGATCTTTTAATGGAGTCTCTTCATCTTCAACTAATTTCTTTCCACACATTTCACAAAACAAGTTTTCTTTAGAATTAACATGCCCGCATTCACAGCTAACGGTTGTAAATGAAAATGTAGGTTTTGGTTGGGATTTGAAAATTCTTCTTAATTTACTGTGTGTTCTTTTAACACCGCAATGATAACAGTAGTCATTTTCTTTTAAATTCAGATATCCGCAGGAACAGACTTCATATTTCAAATCTTTTCTGGTGCTTTCAATATAAGGTGAAAAGTCTATATCCAAATCAAAAAATCCGATGTCGTAAATTGGAAGCGTAAACATATAATCATCACCAGCATCTACAAAAGCTGTTCTAGCTCCACAGCCTTTACAGTACTCTTCATTAAGTGATAATCTTTTGCCGCAATTGCCACAGTAGTTTTGTAAAACCATATGCATCATCATTTAGTCAAGTAAAGATAAATTCTTCTTAAAATCCATCCTATAATCCCTGTAGGAATTACGAATATTCCTGCTATAACTATACTTGCACAAATCAACAGCAAAATCGCAACAACAGGATTAACCGCAAATTCACTTGAAAAAAATTCAGAATCTACAAATAAGGAAATATAAACAGAAACTGCAAAAAAGAAAGCAGCTTCCATTGCTAAAATTACTCTTAATTTGCTAATCCTGTATTTATTTTTTCTCTCATCAAATATATGAAACAATTTGAATTTAAAAGTTGGTTTAGTATGCCCATTATCTTTAAAATGTGATTCATTAAATGTATTATTAACCTTTTTCTTTTGTGAAATTTCACTTGTTTCTTTTGAATGCATGGAATTCATAATTGAATTATGTTTTTTAATTGTATTAATGTCCATGTCAACAAAAGAATTGCCACATTTTACACAAAATTTGGCATAATTAGCATTTTCAAAACCGCATTTAGGACAATATTTCATTTTAAAGTTCACTCATATTTCTTATTTCATTAACAAATTCACTTAAAACTTCTTCCCCTAAACCTTCAATGTATTTTATAGATCCGGCACATTCATGGCCTCCGCCGTCAATACCTGCTGAAGGTATCATTTCAGCCAGTTTAGGAACAATATTATTGACGCTAAATCCAAATCTTTCATTAACAGCATCAGTAGCTCTTATTACACCAAAATCAGGACCATGTCCTAAAGTTATAATTGGTTTATCCTCACCTAATGCCTGAACTACACTATCATGAACAAAACCACAGGTTTTTCCAGGAGCAGGGAATGTAAATTTATGAGCATATTTTTCAACATCAATCATATTGAAGTAAATGCCATTCTCAAAATGAGTTTTTTCAATATTAGGAATAGCTGCTTTAAGCTGAGTGTCAACACGTTTTAAATATTCCTTGTATAAAGAATCAATCATCTTTTCATGCTTATCAATATTGTCAACAGCTAAAATAGTGTCCATAATTCCCCTACCATTCATGAACCTAAGGAAATAAGCTTCAAAGTCAACACATTCGGCTATTTTAGCTAAATGTTCTTTAGTAAATCCTTTTTCTGCTGCCAATTCAAGGTATTGGTAAACTTCACCACATTCAGCATGATCTCCCAAAGCTGCAATAGCCGGAAGATGTTTGATTAAATCTTTAATTTCAGGATTTATAATATGTGCCACTTCAGTAGCCAGTGCTCCTGCAGTTAGCTGAGAATCTCCTCCAACCAGATAAGGGTTTACATGAGTGTCAACATATTCATCAACAGCAACAGTTCCGCCAACAATTTCCCCGTCTTTTTCCTCTTTAGTAATTAAATCTCCAGGAGAGTGATGGTCTATTACTACAACTTCCACATCATAAATTTTAGCCTGCATCAAAGCTACAATGTCCTCTTCTGTAGAACCATTATCCAGCAAAACAATTAACGGCAATTTTTGACCGTGTCTTTCCTTGTCTTCAAGAGCAAAGGACAAATCCTTAACTACATCTTCCAATTCATAAAACGGAGCTTTACTTGGAGATCTTTTGAAATAATAATACTGAGCATCATTACTTGGATTTACCTGTTCGACAAGAGGAACAATAGCTTTTTCCATAGCTACTCCTGAACAGATACCGTCTGCATCGTTATGATGTCTTAATAAAATAGATCTGCCATCTAAAATAGCTCTCCTAATTTTTTGAGCTGCTTCCCTCATTTTAGGTTTCAATCTGTTTAAAACATCACTTTTAACCAGGAAATCAACATCATCAGGTTCTGCCCTTTTATTTAATGCATCTTCAATTAAATCATGAAGTTTGGCTTTTTTCTCACCTTCCAATTTGGAAATAGACTGAGATTCAATTTGAGGCTTGCCTCCATGCTGATTAACTTCACCTAAAACTTCCACAGCATCCCCAACATCAATATCTGGATATGCTCTAACTCCAGCTTCATCAAAAGCAGCTACCCATGTAATATTTGATTCATCAGTAATTGTAAAAATAGTCGGTCCTGAAGTTTGCTGAACCTGTAGAACTTCACCGTCAACACGAACCAATTTGCCCATTTTTTCTTCCAGATCAGAAATAATGGTTCTTGGAATGCTTTTTGTCTGTTTTACAATATTGTAATTTTTAACATATGCTGGAGCCAAATCAATTTTTCTTTCCCTTGATTTAATAGCTGTTATAAATACAATAACATCATCTCCAACTTTATAATTAGAGATATCTCCCCTCATAAGTCCCCAGACATTATTATTTAATGTTACAAAAGCACCATATTTTTCAACACGGGTAACTCTGCCTTTATAAAGTCTATCCTTGTCCATATCCCTCATTTGACATAATGAATCCAAGACATAAACATCTTTAACTTCGTTTTCCATCTCCCGTATTTTATCACGTTTCATTCTATCTTCCTTCCTTTTGGTATGGCAATCTCTACATAAATCATATTTTTCACTGATTGGTTTGCCGCAGTCATTACATACATTAATCTGACCGCTGCCATGACAATTAGGACATTCTTCAAAAACTTCAATCTGACCTTTTCCATGACAAACTTCACATGGAATATCCTGATCTGCCCCTAAATCAAATTTAGCTTTCGCATTACTATTAACTCCTTTAAAATGATTTCCTACATCAAAGGAATCTTGGTAACCAGTTCCGCCACAGCTATCACAGTCTTTATAATCTACAACTACAGAACCTGTTCCTCTACATTTTGGACACTTTTTTTTCAATTTAAAAACCTCATTTTAAAGTAAAAATTTTATCTAAATAAATTTGGATTATCATTAACTAACTTATTTCTTGCATTTTGATACTGAATAGCTTCATCCATTAAGCTATTTGCCTTATTACCATAACTACTTCCAGTAGAATTATCATTATTTTTAAAATAATAAATAGCATGAACCAAATTAGATGCAGCATCCTGTTTTAATTCCACTTCATCAATAGCAGTAGCTAAGTATTCTTTATGAACTTCATTAAAATTATAACTACCATTCTGTATATCTGAAAAATCTCTGGAACTTTTATTAAAATCATCACTTGCATAAAGTGCTTTTTCTAATGCTTCATCATAATTTTTATTATTTATTAAATTTACAGCATCATTATACTCTTTATCACCATTAGATATATTATCGCTAATTTCAGCCATTGAATTATCAAGAGAATTCATAGAAAATCCAACATAGACAATAGCTATAGCTATTATAACTAAAAGAAAAATAAAAACTAATGCTCTCTTATAGTCTGACACATTAATAATTTTTATAAAAACAAGTACTTAAAATTTTTTTTATAAAATATTAATATAAAATTCGCTATTTAATCAGAATATGTGTGCATAATTAATACCATATTTTTCATAACATTAAACATTAATTAAACAAAATAATAATAGCTGTCAAATAAGCTGCTCATCTATGAAAATATCCTATTCCACAGTAAAAAAAAAAAGAAATAAATTTTAAGAAAAGCATCTTAAAATTTATTGGCTGGCCCAAAGGCCGTGTAAGTTACAGAATTCCCTTGCAATTGCTTCGTTTGCAGCAAGTAAATCTGCATCAACAGTAAATGTAGCTTTTGGAACATCGCCTGGTTTGAAATGTTTGATATATCTTTCATCACCAACGATTAATTCAACAAATTGGATGAAATGGTCATCGTCCATCGGATGTTGAACTTCACCAACAGCAACTGTAACTTCGTTCCCATCAACTGATATAACCGGAACATGTTTAGGAGCTTTATCTCCTTCAGTTTGAGGTTCGATTATATTTTTAGAAGAGTCACAGCAAACTTTTTCTTCGTGTGCATCTACTAAAACTTCAACTATGCTTCCGCAGTCTTCACATTTGAATATTTTTCCATATTCTACCATACAAACATCTCCTCATAATAATTTAAAGAAAGTTTATATTTTAAAGTATATAATACTATTGATTATTTTCACACTACTATTTGAATTGCATTCTACTTTTTGAACAAACACATATCATAAAAGAGGTTACCGTCAATTTTTCCATTTATTAAATCATCAACATTTCGTTTGTGTAATTTGTATCTGGCATGATCATACAATAGCTTCATTTTTCTAAAAGTATCAAGGACTTCTTTTTCATCAGCATTACATTCATCATAAGTTTTTATTTTTTCTTTATTCATGTTAACCACTATTTATTAATTGAATAAAGACTTATAAAAGCTTTTTGATATGAATTTGGGGCAATATTGTTTTCACCTTGTAATTTTACAGGGTTAGAGCAATATTGATGAAATATAGGGTAAACATTATAACTTGTGGTTAATAAAATAGTATTATATAAGGGTGATGTCTCATGTATTTTAATGAATCTTTGCTAGAAGAATCATTTAAAACATTATTTGAAAATGAAGGTTATATTTGTAATCTTGGTGAAGAAATTGAATCAAGGACTGTAAATGATGTAATTATTAAAGAAGATTTAATTAATTTTTTAAAATCAAAATATCCTGAGTTAAATGATGATGAAATTAATTTAATTGTCAAAAATATTGATAACATTTCTGATGATACGTTATATGATGTAAATAAAAAATTTAATAAATATTTAACTGAAGGAATGTTATTCAAAAGGATAAATGCCGATGATAAAGATTTAATGATTGATTTTGTTGATAGTAATAATGTAAATTCTAATACATTTAGATTCGTAAATCAAGTTGAAATTAAAGGGTATGAATTTCGTATTCCTGATGGAATCATTTTTGTTAATGGCTTGCCTTTAGTTGTATTGGAATTTAAAAGTGCTATTAGAGAGGAAGCTACAATCTACAATGCTTATGAACAAATTACTAAAAGATATGTGAGAGATATTCCAGATTTATTTAAGTATAATTCATTTGTTGTTATTAGTGATGGTGTAAATAACAAATATGGTTCTGTTTTTGCTGATTATGACTATTATTATGGTTGGAGAAGACGAGATGAAAATTTTGAAGAAGTTGATGGAATAGATTCTGCATTTAGTATGGTTATGGGGTTATTCAAAAAAGATCGTTTCATAGACATTATTAAAAATTTTGTTTATTTTCCAGATAAAGCAAATGTTGAAATAAAAATGGTTTCAAGATATTCACAATATTATGCCGCTAGAAAATTACATTCCAATATTAAAAAGAATATGAAACCTCAGGGTAATGGTAAAGGAGGAACATATTTCGGAGCAACAGGATGTGGAAAAAGTTTGACAATGCTTTTTTTAACAAGGTTACTGATGAAAGATATTGATTTAAAAAATCCTACAATATTATTAATAACAGACAGGACAGATCTTGATAAACAACTATCAGAATTATTTATCAACTCTAAAAAATTCATTGGAGATGATAATGTTGTTACAATTCAATCTCGTGAAGATTTAAAAGAAAAATTATATAATAATCAAAGTGGTTCAGTTTATTTAACCACAATACAAAAATTTACTGAAGATTTAGATTTATTAAGTGATCGATCAAATATTATTTGTATTTCTGATGAAGCACATAGAACACAAATAAATCTAGAATCAAAACAAGTGATTACAGATAAAGGTGTTACAAAGAAATATGGATTCGCTAAATTCTTGCATGACTCTTTACCTAATGCAACTTATGTAGGATTTACAGGAACTCCCGTTGATAAAACTTTAGATGTATTTGGTCCAATTGTAGACAAATACACTATGAAAGAATCAATAGAAGATGGTGTAACAGTTAATTTGATTTATAATGGTAGAGCAGCAGATATTACATTAAATCAAATTAAAGTTAATGATATAGAAGAATATTATCAGAAATGTGAAGACGAAGGAGCAAATGAATATCAAATTGAAGCTAGTAAAAAAGAAGTAGCAAAAATGAGCTCGTTAATTGGTGATGAAGATAGATTAAGACAAATAGCTAAAGATTTTGTTAATTTATATGAGTCAAGAGTTGATGAAAATGCTACTGTTAAAGGTAAAGCATTATTTGTATGTGCAACAAGACCTATAGCTTATAAGTTCTATAAAATCGTTTTAGAATTGAGACCAGAATGGGCCGAACTTGCTTACTCTGATGAAGATATCACTGATGATGAAAAAAGATTACTTAAGAAAATGCCTAAAATCAAAATGGTCATGACACGAAACCAAGATGATGACAAAGAAATGTATGAATTATTAGGTACTGATGCTGATCGTGATGAAGCCGCAAGACAATTTAAAAATGAAAAATCTAATTTTAAAATTGCAATTGTAAGAGACAAGTGGTTAACAGGATTTGATGTACCGTGTTTAGACACAATTTTCATAGATAAACCTATAAAAGAACATAATCTAATTCAAACCATATCCAGAGTTAATAGAACGTATGAAGGAAAAGAAAAAGGATTAATTGTTGATTATATTGGAATTAAAAAATATATGAATCAAGCTTTAGGAAAATATACTAACTTTGATTCAGAGGAATTTGAAGAAGTAGAAGAAGCTGTAAAGTTAGTTAAAAATGAATTAAATGTTTTACATAATATGTTTCATAATTTCAATGATGAAATATTTTTCACTGGAACCCCTCTAGAAAAATTAGAATGTTTAAATGATGCTGTAGAATATATACAAGCTACTGAAGAATTAGAAAAACGATTTATGCAATCAGTAAAAAGATTAAAATCTGCATATAATCTTTGCGTCAATCATAAGGATATTTCTAGCAAAGAACATGAATATATTCATTTTTATACAGGTATTAAGGCAATACTATTTAAATTAACTAAAGGTGAAGCACCAGATATTCATCAAATGAACAGAACTGCAATGCAATTAATGGAACAAGCCATAGAGTCTACTGGTGTCGAAGAAGTTGTTAACATTGAAGGCAATATTCAAAATATTGATATATTATCTGATGATTATTTGGATAGAATAATGAAAATAAAACAACCAAATACTCGTATTAAAATATTAGAAAGATTATTGAAACAGACTTTAAAAGAATATGGTAAAACAAATAAAATAAAGGCATTATCATTCACTGAACGATTAAATAATCTCATTGATGAATATAATAATCGTATTGATGATAAAAAGTTAGTTGAATCTGTTATTGATGATGTTATGGAGGGATTAATAGATTTAATGAAAGATATTGAAAAAGATAAAGAATCATATAAAGAAAAGAATATTGATTTTGAAGAAAAAGCTTTTTATGATATATTGGACATTGTTGCAAAGAAACATGAATTTGAGTATCCTGAAGACAAATTAATAAAATTAGCTAAAGATGTTAAACAACTTGTATCTGATATCACAAATTATACTGACTGGTATGTTAGAAAAGATATTAATGCAAAATTCAAAGTAGGGATAATATTATTATTAAAAGATAATGGATATCCTCCAGAACTAAATAATGAAGTATTTGATGAAGTATTTGAACAAGCAAAAAATTTTAGAAAGAATATGTAGGAAAATGATAACATGGAAGAAAATTTTGAAGAAAAATTATGGAAATCCGCGATAAAACTTAGAGGTAGTGTTGAAACTGTAGAATACAAACACATTGTGTTGAGTTTAATATTTTTAAAATATGTTAATGATCGCTTTGATAGACAACGTAATATAATCATGAAAAAATATGGGGAAGAATTTGTGGACATGCAGGAATTTTATGAACAGGACAATGCATTTTTTATTCCTGAAAAATCACGTTGGTCTTATATTATGGATAATGCAAAACAACCTGATATTCCTATAAAAATTGATACTGCGTTACATGAACTTGAACTAAATAATGAAGGATTAAGAGGAGCTTTACCAAATAATTATTTTTCTAGATTAGAAATGGATACAAGTAAATTAGCTTCATTACTAGATATTATAAATACAATAAGATTGGATGATAATAAAGAAGATAATATTGGAAGAATATACGAATATTTCTTAGGTAAATTTGCAGATAAAGAAGGAAAAGGAAAAGGAGAATTTTATACACCTAAATCTGTTGTAAATTTAATAGCTGAATTGATTGAACCATATGATGGAAAAATTTATGATCCATGTTGTGGCTCTGGAGGTATGTTTGTTCAATCCATGAAATTTATAGAAAGACATCAAGGTAATCGTAAAAATGTTTCAATTTATGGTCAAGAATCGATTTCAACAACTAGAAAATTAGCAATGATGAATTTAGCAATGAGAGGCATCTCTTATAATTTAGGTGAAAAAGCTGCAGATACTTTTTTAAATGATTTGCATAAAGATTTAAAAGTAAATTATATCATGGCTAATCCCCCTTTTAATTTAGATGATTGGAGGGACGAAAATCAATTACTAGATGATTATAGGTGGGGAGGTTATGAAGTTCCTCCAAAAGGAAATGCAAATTATGCATGGATATTACATATGGTATCAAAATTATCTGAAGATGGAGTTGCTGGATTTTTATTAAGTAACAGTGCCTTAAGTGCTGGTGGAGATCAAAAAAAGATTAGAGAACAATTAATAAAAAATGATTTAGTTGAAGGTATATTTACATTACCTATGAAGATGTTTTTTAATACAGATATTTCTGTTACATTATGGTTAATCAATAAAAATAAACATGCCAGAAAGGTTATACAAAATGGTAAAGAAGTAACCTATCGTGACCGAACCAATGAATTATTATTTTTAGATTTAAGGAAATTTGGTTCACCATATAATAAAAAATATATTGAATTAACTGATAATGATATTGAATATATTTCTAATACTTATCACACATGGCAAAAAACAAATGACTTTGAATCAGTGCCAGAATATTCTTATTCTGCTACAATAGAAGAAATAGAAAATAATAAGTATAATTTAGCGCCAAGTGGATACATTGAATTTATTAATGAAGATATTTCTAATGATGATGATATAGATTGTTTGATTGATGAATATAAAGATATATTAGATAAATATCAAAGTGAATCTTCTAATTTAATAGATGTCCTAGAAATGATTAAGTGATGTTGATTTTTATGAAACTAAAACAGTTTATAGAAAAAATTTCTATTAAAAATAAAGATTTAGAATATACTGACATATTAGGTATAAATAAATATAAACAGTTTATTCCAACTATTGCAAACACTCATGGGACTGATTTAAGAAAATATCAGATTTTAGAAAAAGATTATTTTGCATGTAATCTTATGCATATTGGAAGAGATTATGTAATACCAATAGCTCATTATTCAAAAGAAGAACCAGCAATAATTTCTCCTGCATATAAAGTTTTTAGAATTTCAAAAGAAAACCTTATTTTACCTGAATACCTATACCTGTATTTTAAAAATGATTGGTTTGATAGATTATGTTGGTTTAAAACAGATGATAGTGTCAGAGGAAGTTTATCTTGGAATGATTTCAAAAACTTTGATATCCCTATTCCAGAAATAGAAATACAAGAAAAAATTATTCAAATAAATAATGTGATAGAAACTAATATTGATATACTCAATGAGATGTGTGAAAATTTAGATGAAATAATAAAATCAACATTTAATTATTATTTTGAAGAGTACAAGCCATTTAATGAACAAGAATTTTATGAAACTCCATTAGGTGAAATTCCAAAAGGTTGGAATGTAAAACCATTAAAAGATTTTATTAATTTTCAAGAAGGTCCAGGAATTAGATATTGGCAATATGTAAGAAAAAATGGAACCAAATTTTTGAATATTAGATGTATTCAAGATAATGATTTGATTTTAGATAATGCTAATATGATTTCTAAAGAGGAATCTTCAGGCAGATATAACCATTTTATGTTAAATGAATGGGATATTGTTGTTTCTTCATCAGGAACATTAGGAAGATATGCTATTGTACGTAAAGAACATTTACCTGTATGTTTAAATACAAGCATAATTAGATTTTATCCAAAAATTTCTAATGATCAGTATTCTTATATTTATTCATATTTAACTTCCAATACTTTTTACCAACATCTCTTAACAATGAGTACTGGTAGTGCACAGTTAAATTTTGGACCAACACATTTAAAACAAATAGATTTAGTTATTCCTCCTGAAGAAATTTTAATTAATTATAACTCTATGATTCTTCCAATAATAAAAAGAATTGTATCACTCAAAAAAGAGATATCATTATTAAAAAGAATCCATAATACCCTAATTCCAAAATTAATGTCGGGTGAAATAGATATTGAAGATATAAATATTGAGAGGTGATTTAATGATGGAAATAACTAAATGTTTAAACGAATGGAATGCAACTATTGAAGCTTTAGGTCAAGGAAAGCAAACAATACTGATTAGAAAGTATGGCACTACTTTAAATAAGTTTTTACTTTATCCTACTAATAGTTATGCAAATAAGGACGATGTTTTAGATTCATTCCAAGACGATTACAAAAGTTTTGTAAAAGATAATCTTTTACCTGAAGGCGAAAACAGAACATATGAAATAAAATATTATGCAACAGTTGAAGAAGTTATCGGAAAATCTTCATCTAGAATTGGTGCATTTAATAAATTCCATATTTGGACTCGTGACCATGTTAAAGATTACCTTGGAAGAAAAGAAGCTGAAATATGGATTTTAAGAGTTTATAAACTTAACCAACCACAAATGCTTAAACGTTCTAATGGAATGTTATATGCTAATGTAAATAAACCTGTTAAACTTGAAGGTACACCAGTTATTCCTGATGATGAGTTTAATAAACTAAAAGAAGAAATTTTAAATACTAAATAGATGGTTATCTTAACCATCATCTAAATTTTTTACTATTTGATCGCCTTTCTCAGTATGGCGATATAATCTACCTTTTCTTACTTCAGGATTAATACATTCAACTAGTTCATGTGCTTTTAATTCTGCTAGGACTTTTGAAATATGATTTGTTCTAATTCCTGAATCTTTAGCAATAACACTAGGTATCTTAACATCATCTTCTAAAGCTTTCATTGCTTTTGTTCTGTATGTTGAAATCTGAACATAACTTATTTCAGCCAACATTTCATCTGAAATATCCATAAATATCACGTTACTAATGCAATACACTTATTATTATGTAATAAAGAAATTGAAATAATAAAATTTTAGTTCAATTTAATTAATCATAAATAATACATTTTATCAAATCATCAATTTTAGCAATCAAAGTTGGATTATTAATGAACTCAGTTACATCCATTATTTTTTCACAGAAATCTCCTCTTACAAAAGTACCATAAACTCTCCGTGCAAAAATAAAATTAAAATCTTTATCAATAATGAAACCAAAATCACCGCCAGTACCGTTACCTGAATAACGAGCAATATATATTCCTCCAAATTCTAAAGCATCATCCACTGCTTTTTTATATGGATCATAATAATCCTTACATTCTTCCTCATCATATTCTTCATTAAACTCATAGCAAGTTCCATTTTCACTTACTTCAACAATTACATCATAATCAACTTTTTCAAGAAACTCATTATTTTCATACCCTAGTTTCTCAATTGTTTCATATATATTGATTTTTGACATTTAATCACCCAAAATACTTTTATGAACCAAATCTTTAATTATAGATTTAAGTTCAAAATAAATCTATTTACATTTATGTCTTGAATAAACCGAGTTATGATTACAATTAGTTTTATATTATAACATTATTCAAACTTGTTAATTAACATTAACAAGCCCTCTTATTAGAAAATTAGTATTGAATATAAATTCTAACTCCTTACAAAATATATAGTATCCTCATCATAGCTACTTAACGCATCATATGCCGCTTGGGTCATAAATCTGAATTTTCCAAATATTCCATAATCAACACCCATATATACTGGGCCACTATCTTTTGCCAAATACATTTGTATGCTTCCTGAATGTTTTAATGGTATTACTGAATATGGATCAAGTGATTCTGTATCCCAAGAACTTCCGTTGTATTCTTTAATAGCCATAACGGAGCTTGTGCAAATAGCTACACGATAACCTGCACTAATTCCTGTTGGTAATGTTGTTGTGGTTTGTATTTTATCGACTGGTAGTTTCCAGCCTGCTTCCTCATCACTGCCTTGACCTGTATCACCTTTATCGCCTATGTCTCCCTTATTTCCTTTGTCACCTTTGCTTCCTGTTGCTCCAGTATCACCTGTGTCTCCTTTAAGACCAGTTGCACCAGACATGTCCATTATGAAGGTAAAGCTGTTTGCTCCTTTTAAATATAATTGTGCATTTGCTTCCTCTTCAACTGTGGATTGAATAGCTAAAATAAATATCCAAAGTTTCACTAACACCCATTAACTCCAACTGGCGATTCAATAATTCATTGCAGTACTTTAACACCCATTTCTGGTCATTGGCAACATTAACAATAAATCCAGTAATTGCTGAATCATTAATGTATTCTACGACATTCTGGTTGGATTTTTACCTGCCTGAGACTGAAGAGTAACGAAAGTCCTTAAGATATTATTTCTAAAGATTTCAGTCTGTCTTGTATAGTCAGATTGATAGTTATTACCACCTAAGATTTTACTTTCAATTCCTGGAGGAACAATAGCTACGTTACTGTCTGCAGTAGTTCCGTAATCTGCATATAAATTTTCTTTTGCAGTAGCTGAAAGTTCCGTTACTATGTTGACCGTTAGAATCTAAAGAAGGTTTTACTTCAATGATATTATCCTTATTAATTCTCTCCACTTGATTTCTTTCAAGATTGCACTTGTGGTATATATCATCAAGACAATTAAGGATAATGCTCTGCGCTTCACAATATATCTCATTATACATGAAGTTAATAACCTCTTCAGGTTCATACTTAACCGTTAATGTTCCTTCCTCAACATTAACATAGTTATCAAAGTCTTCAGGAGTTCCGTTAACAATATCTTTAGGCATTTCATGAAGGAATAACTGTACTTCATTATCATCATTGAATTCTTTCTTTAATCCATAGCCATGAGCACCTATTTCTAAAAAGATAGGTTTAATATATTTACCTATGGATTTATCCCATCTTTCCACTGGTTTAATTAATCCTTCACCATCAACCATTCCCCCTTGCAAAATATTTTTAGCAACTTGGCTGATGTCAATTTTCCTTGCCCACAAAATTAAAGTCAGTTTCTGTTCAGCAGATAATTTATTTTCTTTATCTACAAGAACAATATTAACATTAGCTTTATCAATTCTGTTTTTCAAAACACCAGAAGTGTAACCGTCAAGTTTAACAGCATAACGAGCATTAGCTATTGTTTTATTAACTACTGGCGGAAGTGCATCAACTAAATTAAGGCCAGTATTTATTCAGTCAGTCCTAGGTTGCCTTTCATCCTCACCCTCAATAGCTACGCCTAGTGTTATACTGCTCAACACGATTATTCAATAATCTAGTTTTAATATAATCCGTAATGCCCATAATAATCATTTCCATTTAATATTTTGCAAACATATATTTATTATATTTTTTATTATATTATTTATATAAAATATATAATATATTTTTACTACGGATT
>OGZK01002432.1_pt1 | contig 16072 bp, 21 predicted proteins | sample 1576791 | NCBI WGS metagenome assembly OGZK01 (sample SAMEA3541556, study PRJEB24748) | human gut metagenome | biome: human gut; feature: human-associated habitat; material: faeces | place: China | collected 2012
TGGGGCTGGGGCTGGGGGGTTCTTAAACTACATAACTGTCAAAGCCAAAATATCCCACTCCCTTGAAGCCGGAGTTGATACGCAGTGAAGGGTAGTTTGAGCTGCCAGTAGTGATATATCCAACGATAGTTACTTTGTCATCGTTGATGTACGTGCTTCCTTTAATCGTATCGGGGTAGATTGTTGTTAGGTCAACTATTGTCGAAGAAGAAGAAGTTGTATCAATGGTACCGTTATACTGAATTCTACGCCCGATCATAGATGGAATAAAAGTGCGGAGATTACTGGAAATAATCTGGGGGTTTACTGCTTCATTAGTTGCCACAACGCTCCCAATCGCTCCTTTTAGAACACACGTCATAAGGGTTCCAATGCGGTTAGATCCTTTAGTGGTGGGGTGGATGTTATCGCCCATCATGCAGTCATTAGCAAGTTGCGTGTATACAACGCTGTCGATGAAAACTGGTGTGTCAAAGTTACCGTTCAGATTAAGCGCTGCAATTCGCTTTTGCTTAGCCCCATAAGATAGAATGTCCTGTTTCGATGCGTTTAAACCGATTCCGATAACGGCATTGGGAAAAGCGCTGTTGATCTTGGCAACCAGCGATACTATTGCATCGGTGATGGAGTTTGATCCGTCGTTTGTTCCTCCGACAATTCCGACATATTTCACATATTCGGGGTTCTTAATTTCAGAAATAGCCTTGTCTACTTGAACAAAGAAATTTTTTTCCTTAGTAGTGTTGAAGGTGGCACCGCCCACACAGTAATTATGCAATTCAGTCGCTTGGAGCTTATTCGCGGTAATTTCGCACCACACGGGGCCTTGCGATATAGTGTCCACTCCGTAGCTGTCTCCGAATGCCAACATTACATTCGTAGTGCGATCCGTTTTTTCTTGTGCAATTGCAGCGGCATTTGCGTTAATTGCAGCGGTATTTGTGTTAATTGCAGCGGCATTTGCGTTAATTGCAGCGGTATTTGTGTTAATTGCAGCGGCATTTGCGTTAATTGCAGCGGCATTTGCGTTAATGCGATCGTCGAAGGCCCTCACTTCTGCCCGATACGCCTCAACCTGCGCGTTGAAATTGCCTGTCAATGCCCAGTACTCGCTATTGGTAATCTCAATACCCGTAGGCACATACTGCCGGGAGGTATAGGAATTACCGTTATAGAGCACGATAGTCAAAGGCTCGTACTCGCGCGTATCAGACCACTCAAGCGGCTCTGCGAACAGCGGCACATAGCGAGCACCCACATACTGCCTCACACCAGGAGCAGGCGCATCGGTCGGCGTGTCTGCCAGCGCTGCAATGCGCTGCGCAAGCGCTTGCATCTGCTCGTCAGTCAAGTTTCCAGGGTTAGCCATCTTTTTTTACCTCACAATCTCCGGGGTTTGGTTAACAGTCTCGGTGTTTTTCGGCTCGACCTCCCAGCGGAGAATGAGCCGCCCGTAGGTATCTTCGGCGTAAACGTGTCCCGTGTCAAAGACAATCTCGTCCCATGATTGCGGCACGTAGGCCACGAAATAGCCCTCAAGGTTCAGCCCGAAGTACACCTGTTTCGCAGTCTGAGTGAACACAAAGTCCAGGTTATCGGCAATCCACTGCTTCACCTGCTCTTTATAGTAGTCATTGAAACCCGACTCTTGGAACTTTTCGAACTCCGCTTGCAACTTGTCCAGCGCGTCGAGCACGGCCTGGTAGTTGTCCGCCGTGTTCTCGCTGAAGCAGATGGTCTTCCACAGGTATTCGCAAATCGCCTTAATGCGCTCCTCTTGCGAGTACACATCCCAGTAGAATTTCGGAATTACCGGGGTGTAGTCGGTGAAGGCCCACCACCTCGGGGCGAACTTTACGAAATCGCCCACATTGCACTGTCCCATCGTGCACCTCCTTAAAATGCGTCCATGTCCACCGTGAGCAAACAGGCGAACAGCTCGTCTAACTCTTCCAATATCATAACATCCACGGTTTTGAAACGGGTCTGCAACTGCTCCCACTTGTCCAGCACATCGCCCTCGGTAATATTCTCGAATTCACGATCATTTCCGGAGCTGGCATAATCGGAATTCCCCGATAGCATTGTCTCGGGAAATTCGCTGTGAATGTCTCGGGATTTTCCGTAAGTGTTGGAGGTTTGGAGGGGGTCTAACCCTTGCTCTTCCAACTTGTAAAGGCGCTTGTACTTGGGCATGATCTCGTTCATCTTGCGCATAAACTGCTGTTTCCATCGGCCCGGCGGGAGAATGCCGATCTCGCGATAGAAGTACCGCGCCTCGATCATGGTGCAGAGGCGCTTGTACTGCTCCACGTCGTAGTAGTCCCATGTCCAGGAAGAATCGTTCCAGTCCACCCACCCCGATTCGATCAGCTCCCCGAACTGGATCGTCACCACCGAATGGAAATCATGCGTCCATTCCAACGGCGTCAGACTAGTTACCTGCGAGCAGTCCATCATCGCCCATCCTCTCCAACTTGTGCGAATAGTCGTAGTTGGCGCTCTCCCATTCGCTCGCCCAGTACACCTGCACGTCGAGGCCGAAACGCTCGTTCAACTTCTCAAGGCCCTGGCGTCGCGCCAGAAGCGGATTGAAGCGGTTTATCTCGGCGGGGGATTGCAAACTCGTCACCTCGTCCTCTATCATGCGCTCGCTCTTCTGCGTGAGCGCATCGATGCCCAAAAGCGTATAGACCTGCGTCCAGATGTTGCCCTGTGCCGTCTGTAGCTCCTCGCCGATAAAAGGTACGTTGAGGTTCAGGACGCTAACAGATTCGGCCAGCGTCTTAAGGCGCTTGGTTCCCAAGATAGCGGGCTCACCGCCGTATAGCTGTTTGAATATGTTGATACCGTCCAGCTCCTCCACGCCGTTATCGTCCACGGCCAGCGCCACGGGCTTGTGCTGCTGCAACAGATTGATGTCGAAAGTACGGTCGCATAATGCCAGACGGCGCGCGAATACCGACAGCTTCCACATGAGCGGGCTTCGCATGAGGTTGTCGTACAGCACCACCCCGTTGCCCCAGTCGCACCCGAAATTAGGACGTCCGCACTGTCCCATAGCGCGCCATGAGCGCGGCAGATCGTACTTGTTCGGCGCTCCCTGTTGGATGGCCTGGAGCGAGTACCAGCGTCCGTCACGGTTCGCGATGGTGGCTATGCCCTCTGTCAGAAGCGTCCATTCAAGGTAGCGCGCATCGCAGGTGTCCGGCAACCCCTCCCAGCGGAAGCGCGACAGCGCCAGCCCCATGAGCCAATCCTCATAAATGAGCGCCAGCTCCTGATTGTACGCCGCGCTCTGCCAATAGCGCGCATCGTTTTTTCCGTGCTTCTTTCTAGTCATGTCAGTTCTCCCATATATCCGTTGCGCCGATTATAGCAGGTTCGCGCCATACGGTCGTGCCCTCGATCAGAATGGAACGGATCAGCGACGCCGCGCCCTGTGTGCACGCGCGGGGGGTGATCCAGACATCATCGCATTGCCAATACGTGAAGTCCCGCATGAGCTGCCACCCCGTGAAATCCCAGTACTGGCCCAATGCGTAGCCGTATCGCGCAAAATGGGAGGCCGCTGCCATGATGGAGCCTTCGTCCTGGGTTTGCACCTCGAAGACCCATCCCAACGGGCGCGTGCTTGCTGTGGAGCCGTTGGAGAACGCCCCGCCCTCCAACGGCGCGCCCAAGGCGGCTTGTTTGATCTGATTGGATATTGCACTTCGAGCGGTGTCTCGCCCGCGCCCGGCATTGGCGACATTGGTATTATAGGCGCGCTGCATATTGGCTTTATTGACCCCTGCGCTTCGGTTGTTCTGCGTGGTCTGACTTGTCGTCTCCGTGCTCAAGTTGGTTCTCTCGGCCCGTTGCTTGCGTCTTGTGTTGATGAGGTTCAATTGGTTGCCCTCTGTATTTCTAACGCTATTCGATTGTTTTGTGGCCGTGGTGATCTCCTCGCGCGTGGTGATGGCTATTCCCACGTTCGCGGTGTTCGCCTGCATCGAAGTCGCTTGATTGAACGCATATTGAAAGTTACTCGCCGCGGTGGTCAGCGCACCTGCGAAATCCATACTGGCAACTTGCCCAAGCCCCTGGGCCGCACCCATCCCCAAGGCAAGCTGTCCCGATTGGACGGAGGCATTAACGTTGTTCATATTGCTGACCGCTGCAACTTCGTTGTTGGCGTCGGTGATCGTCTGCGTGAGTAAGTTCGCGTTGTTGGTGAGTATGTTGTTTACTTCGATTGTATTATTTAGGATTGTTGTTTCCATGTCCTGCGATTCGGCTAAAACAGTTGTTGCCGCTGTAACTGACGTCGCCAGATTGGCAACCGATAAATCCACGGAAGCCTCTCCGTTGGTAAGCGCCGTCTGAGCGCTCGCAGTCGCCGAGGTGTATGCATTTTGCAATGCTGTCTCGGCCTGGGCGCGATCGAAGTGCGTGGCGTAGTCGTTGACCGTCCCGGCGTCGAGGTAGACGGCGAAACTGGGAATTTCCAAGCTTCGCAGCGTTTTCAGGGCGTCGCCAGCCCACGGCATCGATATACTGCTCAGCGCCGCAAACGCCAGGGACGCCGACGCGCCGCCCAGGTGGACGTAGGTATCCACAGCGATGAACGGGCCCGCCAAGTTCAGGCGCGCGGCGACGGAGATGTCCCCCTCGGTCTCCTCGATTCTCAATTCGACGTCGCCCGCATCGGTATGCGCCATGATACGCGCATAGGGGTACGTGTAAAGTTTCGCCATGTCGGCGCATTTGGAGGGGTATCCGAAATCCGCTTTATTCCATGCGGGCACCTCGAAGCTCTGCCACGAACGCGCCATGACGCGTGCCACTGACACCCCCGCGAACGTGTACGGCTCGCCCGTCGCCACCAGCTCGGCGGGAGCGAACCATACCGCGCGGATAGTTTGAAACGCCTGGGGCGTTTGCGACTTCATAGCGGCGAGAAGTTCGGCCAGCTTGTCAGGTGCCACGGAGAACGAAAGAAGTGACGGCGTGTCGTCTAAATAGAGCGGTTCGGCGGGCACTTGCCACGTACCCGCCGACTTGCTGCCCCAATTGCCCCAGCTGACGGCGGTCATGGTGATGACGGCGAGCACATCCCCGTTGAAAACGTGCGACTTGACGGCGGGCGTGCGGGCGAACGTGCCGAATGTCACATCCGGGGCGGTGAGCATGGTTTGATGGGCATAGGGGTTTTCCAGGTAGCTACTCGCCGTTATCTGCGACATGGGCGCATGGCCCCGCGCGAGCATCATGCCCGACACGTCCACTGAGTTTATATAGGTGCTCCAAACGTCGAGCTGCACATGGCAGAGCGTCGTATTCGGTGCCAGCTCCTCCACGGCCTCGCAGTAGTACAGGTAACGGTTTCGCGCGGGGGCGGCATAACTCACGGGGTCGGCAGGTGTGGGCATGACGGGATAGTCAAGCACGAGATAGTTGCACTGGGTCGCCGCATTGAACGGCACGGGTATTTTAACGGTGCCGTCGGGCTGTACTTGGAACATGGTCGGCTCGTCCACCTTGTACCCGTCCAGATTGTCGAAATAGGCATCTCGCGCCGTATCCGTCTCCCAGTTGACGACGTTTCGGTAATCCCCGTCCCAATTGACGGCGCACAGCTTTATTCGCGCGTTGTCATCCCAGCGCGAGTAATCGAAGTTGTTCCGGTACTTCCATACGTCGATGTTCGACAAATGCGGAAATGCCGTGTCTCCGATATGGGGGAAATCTCGTTCCATTTACTTGCCTCCTTTTAAATACAAACGAGGGCACCGCAACGGGTGCCCTCATTCTAGCAGGTTGCAGCTGCAAGCTACTGCGCCGTGGTGGCCGTCTCCGTGCCGTGCACGTCGGTCGTGCCGCTCGCGCCCTTTCCGGTGCGTTTGGCCTTTACAGTGGGCTTCACGGGGTCGGTCGCGCCGGTTGTCGGCGCGGTGATCGTCACCGCATGGCTCGCCGTGTACTTGCTCGTTGTCGCACTGGGGTTGATATATGCGCTCGTGGCCGTCACCGTCACCACCGCGCCAGCGGGCATATCGTCGGCGATATGCAGCACCGCGAACTTATCGACATAGGTCTTCATGGGGTCGATATCGATAGGCGAGCCGGGCGTGTCGTCACCGACCTTCGCAGTCACCGCGGAAACCTCGAAGAGCGCCGCATCCGGCTCCACGGCCACACCGTACCCCGCGGGGGTCATGGTGCCCGTCAGATTAACGGTTAGCTGCACCTCGGTACCGGCCTCGGCAGTCGCCGCGCCCGTCAGCGCGATGCCCGTCACCGCCTGCTTGACAGTCGGAATGGTCGTGCCGGAATCTCCCACCGTGAACAGAATTGCCGGAACGAACGGCGACGCGCTCACAATCTCCCAATGATGGAGGTAGTAGTTCGTCGCCAAAGTCTCGGCGTTGTAGAAAGAAGTATTCTCGTAGAGCGTGTCCTGAAGAATGAAGAAATCCTCCGTGGTGAGCATGGCGACGGTGTTCGGAATGGGGAACTCGTCCACGATGATCTGGCGCACGTTGACCTCTGCCATTTCCACATGGAAGATGGAGGACAGCACTTCGACGGACAGGGACGCCGCGACGGCGGGCGTAACGAGGAGCACCAGCTCCGAGGGCTTGGCGAACACGGGCACCGACACGCTCGCCGCATTGTAGCGGGCGCTGGGGAACTGGAGCATTCCCACCAGCGTTCGAACGGCGGTCAAGAACTCCTTTCCGCTCGCCTCGTCGCTCGGCACCTTGGAGAGCGGGTACTTGTAGAAGCCATAGGCATCCTCGTAGGTCGCCAGCATATTGAGAACGATACGGTACTCGTCGTAATTGTCGGAGTTGACGGGTGCTTGCATGATTCCGGCAATAAGACGGTTCAGGCCGTAATCGTCCAAAAATGCGTTTTTCAGTTCCGGGAGCACTACCGAAATCGGATATTTGTCCTGACGGTTCTGAGTGTGATAGGCCACATCGCCAGAGGGGCGGTGAAGTCGCAGAAGGGATTCCACATCGTCCTTATAGGCGTGCGCCTTCACCCAATTGAGGGCGATCTCCTGCACGGTGGTGCCGTAGTTCAGTTTGGCGCGCTTGAAGACGGCTAGCGGATTAGTCCATTCGAGATTTCGAACGTAGGTGTAGGCGATGCGGTTTACCAGCACGTCCATGAACTGATTCAGATAGGCGTTGTTGCCCGGTTTGAACAGGGCGCGCCAGGTCGCCTCCAAGCTGTTCACCGTGGGGTTGGGAATGCGCTGTTGGAAGTCGTTCCCCGCCTCGAGCCAGATTTTCTCCGCGAGAACGGAATTTGTGAGTGCCATGTTTTCATACCTCCTTAAATATTGAGTTCGTCGGCCAGGTCATCCCAGTCGCGCACCGTGATATCGTCGTCATCGTCCGCATCATCGGTAACGACCGCGGGCGCGCCCTCGTCGGCCCCGTTGTCGCTCGCGATGCCCTGGATGGCGTCCAGGCGTCGCATAACGGCTTCGTTGTGCTCGGCGAGCTGTCGGCTCAAATCCTCGATGCGTCCCACGATGTCGCGGAACTCGTCGATGCGGTGGTCTGCCTCGCCCTCGTCGATGCCGCGCACGCGCTCCACGTCGCGCAACTCCTCGTTTTCCTCGTCCATAGGGATTTCCTTTCGTTTCGGGTTCACCTTCCGCGCATTATAGCACGTAGGAAAAAGCACCCCCGCCGACATGATAGCGGCGAGGGTGTCAGATAGGAGTTGCCACAGCATCGGGGGCGCGCCTGAAAGCCGTACCCGTCGGCCGCCCGTGCGGCGCGCTCTTCACGCGGGGTGCCCGCATTCGGGCTACTCGGCGACTGCACCGCCGCGCCCTGGCGCGCCCATTATCTCACCGAAGACCGTAGAGCGCAAGGCAGTCGGCGAGCGCTTGCCGGGTGCCGTCCGAATCGCAGCGCACAAGCCCGTACTGATAGACTTCCAGAAGGTAGCGCATAGCAGACTCGTTGCGCTTGGCGAAAAGCGCATTGAACTCCCCGTCATCGTTGGTGAGCGCGTAGAGCGGGGACGCATCGCGGGGCAGTTTCGCGGTGACGTACAGATAGCCCTCGCGCTCGTCGCTCCACACGGCGAGGCGGTGCCCCCGCCCCTTTATGGCGAACTCGAATTTCGCGCGGGCGGGCTTGCGTCCGACGAACAACCCCGTCGCGTCCTGAAAAACATTGTCCATGGCACCGCCCGCGCCCTCGGCGAGCGACGCCAGAGCGCCCGCCACCGTCTCGGTACGACGTCGGCGCGTGTGCTCGCTCGGCTCCACGTAGTCGAGCAGCAAGCGACGCCCCAGCCCCGGAATCTCGTACCATGTCTTTCCGAACGCGGGCGGCTTGCGTATGCCCATGACCGCGAAATAGGGGTTTCGCATCGATAGCGCGTTGGCGAGCAGATAGACGCGCGGCTCGTGCTTGCGGGGAACGCCGGGCACTTCTCGGCTAACGGAATCGATCATCTGAGTCAGGACATAGTACTCGTTGGGCAAGTACCGCTGGAATCGGTTCATGGCGCGGTCTATGATAGCCTCGTCCAACATGATGCGGTAGACGTCCGCGAACGTGCGCTGTTTGAACTGCTGCATCTGCGACAGCGCGCCGAAGTAACCCATTACCTGCCAGTCGGGTTTCTCGCCCTCGGGCACCTTCTCGGCAATCCATGCCGTGCTGGCGTCGGTCTTGAAGATATGCCCCGGGAACTCCACGTCCGGCCCCTGCTGCAACTTGTCGAAATACCCCGACGATACCGGGGCGAGATCGGTTTTGAAGCGCACCAGCTGCACGAAGCGGCTACCGTCCTTGAGATAGTCGCGCACGAACTGTTTTCGCAGACCGTAGGTCTTCCCCGCGTCGCGCGACGCGCAAACCATGGTCATATACGCATCCTTCGAGAAGGTATCGCCCCAGTCGTAGAATCTACTGTCTGTCAAGGTAAGCCCCTTCCTCGCCATAGCCCAGAAACTTAACGGTATCGTCCACGTCGCGCCCGATTTCCCGTAAATATTGCAGATTCTGCGCATTGGAAATCTTTGAGGTGTCGCCGATGACGCGCGCCGACGGGTAGAGCGCTATCGATGCGGGCGCATCCACATGGGCAGTTTCCCCGCGCCAATCGGTAACGTCGCGCCGCACCCGGTCGGCGGGGTGGGGGTGCGTCCGCTCCAAATGGTAGCACAGCCCGTAATCCACCACGGAATTATAGCCGAGCAGGGAAGACGCCACGCCCTCGAAATCCATACCGCCCGCATCCATGTCCCGCGCCCAATCCTCGGCATTGTAGCGGTCGGCGGGGCGCGACAGGCCCGCGCAAATGATATGGTACGCGCCGCCCGCATCGCGATCTATGCGCGCCTTGTTCCATGCCTCCCAGTGGAGCGGGTAGCGCGCCACGCCTCCGCAATCCTCGATATCGAACTCGCCGACGCCTGTTAGCTCACTCGCCAAATGCGGGAAGTTCCGGCGCACCCGCTCGCTGCCGTGATCTATCGCGCACCGCGCGGCACGGTGCAGAGGGGCGAGCGCCTCCATTATCTCGGCATCCGTCACATCAGCGTCGCAAGACAGTTTTATCGAATCGGTATCGCCCCCGCATGCGCGAACGCGCCCGCCCAACGCCTCGTAGAGCAATTCGAGGGCTATGACAAGGTGCATTCGCGATCCTCCCACGATACGGCTCCCGAAGTTGTAGAGCACTTTAACAGCCTTCGGCTTCAGATCGTCGTAGGTCGCAAGGCTCGCCACCGTCGTTCTATCGACCTCCAAAGTCCCGTCGACGAGGCACTTGTACGAGGGCTTCATTATGTCCTGGGACTGCGTTCCATAGATGCCATTGAACATACCTTTTACGGTCGAGTTGTAATAGGCCTTGAGAAACGGCATTTCGGCGGTACCGCTCCGCAGCGAGTCCGCGATGGCCTCGGGCACCGTCGCGCCTATGGGGCGCTCGTAGGGCATACCCTCCTCGTAATGGTTGACAATTTCCTTCATGGCGTTCTTGGTCGCGTAGAGCACATGAGTCTGGAGCACAAGGTAATCGGGAGCCTTTACGAAATTCTGGGAGTACTCCCCGCATACGACGCGCATATCGTCCCACACGTAGGCGCGCGAGAGGTTCCATAATTCGACCTCGGTTAAATGCAGCGTCGCGGTATCGGCACTAATGAGTTTGGAAAATGCGAAGCGCGCCCCCGTGGCCGAATCCATCCAACCGCTTTGCCGGGTCGCCTCCTCGGCTATGGCTCCCGTCGGCGTCATGAAATCGACGTCGCCGACCTTCGAGGCGAATTTGCCCTGAGGGATGAGCGCGATGCCCTCCCGCTCGAAGATCGTTCCCGGCTTGAGTCGGATATTCTCGAAGCGTATCCGCGCATAAAGGGCGAACGGGAGAGGGCACCAGTAATTACTGAGCACCTCGGCGCGACTCGTCGCCAAAATACGCTCGGCGACCCTCTGCAACGGCTGTACCGTTTTCGGTACACGGAAGTTTCGAGGCATATATCGCCCCGCGATGAAAAGATGATGCATACTCGTAACGTCCAAACTGGCGACATTGGTTTGAACCGTAGCAGCGAGGTTCGCGGCCGTGAACGTCAGCCCGCCGCGAAAGCACGCCTTGCGCAGCGCGTACAAATAGAAGTTCGGTGCCCATTCGCGTATGCAGGTCATCTTGAAGGCGTCGAAGAGCGAATGACGCTGCCCGTTCGCGAACGTCACGCGCTCGCGCCCTATGGTTCGTTGGGCCATCTGACGCACCAGCGATGTCTTCGTTAGCACCGTGCACCCGAGCATATCGGCGTCCAGCCATTCGTTCGCCTCTGTGAGCCATCGGAGATAGGCGGGGATGACCTGCACGTCGCGCGCGGCATAATGGAGTTCATCGGGCGTCAGCGGCGTTTCAGGGGTGCGAATGAGATTGTAATCCCAGTCGCCCAATGCCTTTGCAAGTCCGCAGGTGCGGCCCATCGCGGCGAGGCCGCCCATCTCCAAGTAATAGGTATCCCAGAATCGCAGACATATCTCTCCCTCATAGCAAAGATCGAGGGTATAGACGTGGGTCGATGATTGGGCGTTCACCGCAATTTCGTAGTCCCGCGCCAGATCGTGCATGATCGGTTGCAAGTCGAACATGAGGTTATAGGCGCACACGACGGGCACCACGCCAGACGCATAGCCCCATTCCATGAGGTCACCCAGCCATTCGAGCACATCGGCCGAATAACGGTGGTAACGGATATCGTCGCAGTCATCTGCAACATAGGCGGTAATATCGACATTCCTTATATCGTTGCAGATATACAGGCACGGGAAGGCCACGGAGCGCGCTCCATCCTGGAGGGTCGTCGTTTCCGTGTCGTAGATCCCGCATACCTTGAAGGGGAGTTTACGCGACATTGTAGACGGGCACCGTGTAGGCTAGAAAGTCATTGGGATAGTTGCCGTCGGCCTCCACGCCCTCACCCATAGCCTGCTGCAAAGGGTTTGCGGCGTCTGTCGTGTCGGCGATGTTTCCAGCCCCGGCAAGCCCCTTTGCGCGTCTCAGCGCCTCTTTGTTCTGGCGCATCACATCGTTGAAAATCGCCTGTAGGTCGTCGCTGCCGTAATAGCTCATAATACTGGCGTAACGATCGCGCCCGCGCCCCGCCCAGGCATGCTTGGTCGCATTCCAGAAGAGTTGCACGTTCTCCTTGGGAATTGATCCGGCCCCGGCGCTTCCCGCCTTCATGTTGGCGCGAAACATGACATTTCGCCGCTGCACGGCGGTAGTACGCGCCCCTGTCGTGTAGCGGTCGAGGTTGAAGGCGGCATGCTGTGCCTCGGCCACGTCCGACTCAGAAGGGCGCTTGCCCTGGTAGCTTTCGGAGATTTGACGCATGATCTCGGCGCGGTACGCCCTCACCTGGCGCGTATTCTTGACCTTCCCGGCTTTCACATCTTCATCAAGGCGGGCCAGTGCGCGCTTCGCACGTCGCCGCGCGTTGTAAATCTCGTCCGTTCTCGCTTCCTTCGCTGCATCGCGCCCCGCGCGCGGCCTTCTCGCCATGATCTCCTCCTATCGAAAAAAGCGCCCCCGCCTTCTGGCGAGGGCGCACCTCATCGAATATCCGTGCCCTGTTTTTTTTAAAACTGAGGCACCAGGTTCTTAATGGTGTTGCCATTCGGCAAGTCCTTTGCCACGAAAGCGGCATGGATGCAGCCGTCGGGCAGAGAGTCCTTTCCGAAGTCAGGGAACATGGCCGCAATCTCGCGGACGGAGTTAGCAACGCCCTCGGACTGGGTCATGAGCACCGTGCCGTCCAGAAGAACCAGATAGGTATCGGTGCAAGGGGTATTGGGAAGACGCGGGTCGCGGCTCTTGCGAATACCGGGCTTGGTCACGCAATCCACAATGTCAAGAATCTCGCCCTCGTGGCCGTTCAGCGAGTCGGCGCTGTTGAGCGTCTTGAGCGTTGCCAGCTTGCCCTCGTTGGTCGCAAGGTCGAAGGTGTTCACATCGCCCTGGACGGCGTTGCAGGCAGAGGCACTTGCAATCTCGGTCGGCTCGGCAACGTAGGCGGTGATTTCCTGGGTCATAATTTCTTTCCTTTCGGTTTAGGCGGTGATTTCCGCATGGGTCATAAAGTCTTCGAGCGTCATTGAATAGTAGTGGGTTTCAGTTTCAACGTGGTTGATGGTGATTGTCTCATCTTCGAGTTCGCGCCGGAGCTTGCGCGTCGCCCTCTCCGGTGTGTAGCGCCCAGGCAGTTCCTCGTACACGTCGAAGAACTCTCCGTCTTTGAGCATTTGCCCGGAACACCGCGAGAGGGCTATGGTTCGCCCGATGCGCTTTCTATAGTCGATTTGAGCCTGTTCCATTCGAGTTTGTCACCTCCTTTTTTTCGAGTCGCCGAGAAGTCTAACGGTTTCGGGCTATGTCTGCAACAGTTTTTTTCTAACTTTTTTGTTTCAGCATTTCATTGACACGTTTCTGCACAACATCGTAGGCGCTTCCCAGATTCTTACGGCGCGTCTCGCCATTGCCCCACTTGCCAGAAATCACCTCCCGCGCCACCTTGTCGAGCCCCGTCCACTTTCCAGTAAGATTATTGTTGACAATCAGCTGCACAATGTTGACGATATCCCCTAACTTCTGTCTGCGCTCCTCGCCGTCTCCCCATTTTCCAGCGATGACCTCACGCGCAATCACATCGACATTGGCCACGTCGGATGCACTTTTAATCGTATATCGGGAATAATTCAAATCAACAACCCCGGTAATTCCGGGTACATTGCCACGATCGGAATACTGCCATATCTGCCAGCCATTGATACAGGGTTGTGCGGATGACCATCGCGCCACCCATTTAACATATCCATTGACGTGCGATAAATTTTCCTGCCACCATGCTTGACTGGCATAAATGCCGGAGGTGAATCCAGCTGCTTTTACACGGGAGCAGAATATGACGGCGTTAGATGCGCTCACCGTCTCCGTTCCCTCTTCCTCGCTATCGAAAAAAAGCGGATATGCCATGACATCGCGGTATGGGGTGCAAAGTCTTATAGCATGCTCGGCCTCGCTTATCGCTTGAGTCGCTCCCTTGGCATAACTGTAGAGATAACTGCCAAAGGGAATACCCAACCGTGCGCACTCGTCGGCGTTACGTTTGAACTGCTCGTCGTCCTGATTCTCGAAATCTGATCCGTAGCCGCATCGGATAATGGCATGGTATCCCGCCGCCTTGACTCGCTTCCAGTCTATGAAACCGTTATGATGGGAGATGTCAATTACCTTCTGCATCGTCGCCCTCGTCTTTCTGTTCGCGCTTGTCGAATATATGCAGGAACGAGCTGTCGGCCAAATCGGGATTAAGCAGAACGACGTTCTCCAAGATGCTGCCCACCTCGGCGACGCAAATCCACACGAACGCCAGCGAGAAACAGGCATCGCCGTAGTAATATGGAAGTTCGTAATAGTTCAAAAGCGCCTGAATAATGAGACAGACGCCCAGCACGACCAAATAAGCGAACTTGTGAACAAGCCCCTCGCGCATCTTGGTACTTGAAAAACCCTCGCGCAACGTGTGCCCGATAGTTCCGACTATATAGTCGATGATAACCAGCAGCAAAAGCAAAACCATCGGCTCGAATGTCATAGCACACATCCTTTCATGACAATGGCGCACACCACGCCGACAACGCACAGCAACCCCATGAAGACCCAGACAACGCATCCGCCGTCTCTCATAGCCTGTCCCTTCTCTTCGGTTTTATCTGACGGTTGAAGTCTATCATGCCCCCGGTGCGGATGCGGTAGAGCATTTCCTCTCGCCTGTAAACATTGTCAAGACTTTCCAAAAGACGCGCCACCTGCCAGCAGAGGATGGATACGGCGAGAATGAGCAGGAGCAGGCAGACTTCTATGAGATAGATCGATTCCATCATGCGCGCACCTCCAACAGCAACTTAAGTCGACTTTTAGCCTCGGAGGCACTTATCTTTTGCAATTTGTTAAAAGCTACAATGTGAAATGTCGGTTTCCATCTTGTGCGATCAAGATTTGCACAATCTTTCAAGTAATACGAACAGTATAACAGTGGATTACCCAAGAAATAAAGAACTGCGCTATGAGTGTCGGAGTCTTTGGCATACTCGCGCAAAATGTCGTATAAAACCTGGGCATTTCTAACATAGTCCATTGTCGCGACCGTCTTATTATCGTCAGTCTTGATTGCATAGATCATTCCAGACTCACTTTCACCTCGAAGTAGTTTCCGCAGCACGGGCACGAGATCGTCAAGGTATCAGTAACGACCTCATAAGGTATTTCGCCATCGTAGGGGACGCCCGTAACATCCGATGACACCGCTTTGGGATGCACATAGCGGTGCAAGGGGCTTACCCATACGACGCTTCCCCGTTTAATGGCGCGCTGCATGGTGGAGCGGTCGCAGCCCGCATAAGCTGCGGCGTTCGCGATCGAGGGGAACACTTTTCGATCGAGAATCACACGTTTAGACATTCGCAGACCTCCTATAGATGGGCTTTCGAAAGTAGTCGCAGATGTTGGAGAAGGGTACTTTCTCGCGAAAATGGGGAGTATGAGAGTAGAGGAAAATAATACCGTCTTCCTCGCGCTCGAATTTGTAATAGTACCCTGCATTGATCTGCTCGCGATCCTCGGCGAGGAGGATATACGAAATACGGGGATCAGTTTGCATGAGCGTCATAGCATGATCGTAGGCCGCGAAAGTGTCGAAGTGATAGCGTCGCACATCGCAGAGCATTCCCGCAAATGTCACCCCCGCACTCTCTCCTCCGTAGTAGCATTCGAAATAACTTGACATTTTTTTCTCCTATCGTAGGCCACATTTTGCAACTTTTTTGTTGCAAAATGGAGTATATACCAGTATAATTAGAGGTGTCAAGAAGGCAAACAGATAGGAGTTCGAAAAATGACTTTGGAACAGCTCTTTTGCATGAAGCGCACAGCTTCGAAAATCATTGTCACCGAAATGAACACTGGCACATTGGAACAGCGCCGTATCTTCGAAGGCTATGAAACCGATCTTTGCGACGATCTTAACCCCGAATTCGAAGCGTTCTACGAAGTTCACAAGAACCGCGAGGTTATCAACTTCGGAGCGGTGCTAGATTCGAACGGCATTCCCTGCATCAATGCTTTAGTGTATGCGTAGGAGGCGGGAGATGGTAACGGTTAATGACTTTTGCGGGGTACACTATTCCAGCTTGCTTATACCTTCCGATGTCTACGACTTCGAGGATACCGACGGAAGATTGATTTACTCGGGAAAGCTAGGAACCTATGGAGGTAGTGCCTTCATAAAGTTCTTACACGAGAACAAAGATAGGCAAGTTCGATTTATTCACAAGCACCGCGACGAGTACAAGGCGCTCCGAATTGAGTTAGCCTAACCCCCCAGCCCCAGCCCCGGCCATGCTCGCCATGCCGGGGCTTTTCTCGGCCCTCGTGAATGTGTTGGTTTCGTGTGCGTTGGCGAGCGGTTGGGCTGGGAGATGCGGGACGGGCGCAAGGGGGGCGAGCAGGGTCGGGGGGAGGATAC
>OGZK01002438.1_pt1 | contig 16063 bp, 9 predicted proteins | sample 1576791 | NCBI WGS metagenome assembly OGZK01 (sample SAMEA3541556, study PRJEB24748) | human gut metagenome | biome: human gut; feature: human-associated habitat; material: faeces | place: China | collected 2012
GTTCCATCTGCGTGATCAGAAGATGCTGTCGCTCGACGCGTCGATCCGACTTCAGAAAGAGGGTGTTGATCTGATTCTTCTGCCCTGCGTCGCGGTCCAGAAATACCTGGATGAACTGCAGGTTGAAATCACGACGCCGGTGCTTGACTGGCTCTCTGCGATCGGAGAGGAACTGAAAGTTTCGGGCGCGAAAAAGGTGGGCGTGCTGAAGTGCGCCTATGCGCAGTGCTCGGCTTCCTCTCACGCGAGAATCTTTGCCGGCGACGCTGAGCCGGTGCCGGCGGACGAAGAGGCTCAGAAGCTGACTGGGGAGGCGATTGCTGAAATCAAGGCATCCGGTGTAACCGACAAAGCGGTCGAGCTGCTCGCCGCGGCTGCCGGGAGGCTGGGAACCGTGGACGCGGTCCTGCCAATGAATGAGGCTGTGGCGCTCGCAGCGCCGAAACTCGCTGAAAAAGGCATTCCGGTTCTCGATACGATCGGGATCCTCGCGAAAGCCGCGGCCGCTTCGGAACCGAAGCCGCTACCGAAGCCCTTCAAACTGGGTCTGATCGGCGGACTTGGACCGGCGGCGACAGTGGATCTCTTTAATAAGATCGTGAAGGCAACCCCTGCGAAGACGGATCAGGAGCATTTCAAGCTTGTGATTGAGGAGAATCCTCAGACCCCGGACCGTACCGCATGCCTTCTTGAAGGCAAGACTGACCCGACGATCTGCCTCTATCACTCAGCCATGCGTCTCGAAGAGGATGGCTGTGACGCGATCATCATTCCCTGCAATACCGCTCACGCGTTCCTTCCTTATATGAAGCGCTACCTCAAGGTGCCTTTTGTCGATATGCAGCAGACGGCTCTTGAAGATATCGCGACCCGCTTCAAGGAACCCCGCATCGGTCTGCTGGCAACCTCCGGCACGATCAAGACCGGTATCTATTCGAAGAAGGCTGAGGCCATGGGGCTGCCGCTCTTTACCCCGGATGAAGAGCATCAGAAACTCGTGATGTCCGCGATTTACGGTCCCCAGGGCGCGAAGGCAGGATTCACGGAAGGGGTCTGCCGGGATGAACTTCTGAGCGCCGCGGAATATCTGGTGCGTGAATACGCCTGCAATGTGCTGATTCTGGGCTGCACGGAACTGCCTCTGATTCTGGATGAGACGGACGAATTCCCGATTGCTGATTCGCGGGTCGCGATTGTCGATCCGACAGCGGTGCTTGCCCGCAAGGTGGCAAAGCTTGCTATGAGCGAGAATAAGAAGCGCGGTACCCGGTAACAGCAGGCATCAGGTTTTGTGCTTTCTGAAGGCGGGCTGCGGTGTCACTGCAGTCCGCCTTTTTCTCAGAGAATTCTGAATGAAAGGAGTGCGCGGATGGTAAAGACAAAGATTGAAAAAGCGGCCTTTATCGGTCTCGGTGTCATGGGCTACCCGATGGCGGGACATCTGGCGAAGAGCGGCTTCAGCGTGATGGTTTATAACCGCACGAAGAGCAAAGCGGACCGCTGGGTGTCAGAGTTCGGGGGCAGGGCAGCGGCGACTCCCCGAGAGGCAGCCTCAGGCGCTGATATTGTTTTTCTCTGTGTCGGGAACGATAACGATGTCCGCTCAGTTGTCTATGGCGAGGATGGGGCGCTGGCCGGCATGACGCCCGGCGCCATTCTCTGGGACGACACAACCGATTCCGCGCAGCTCGCACGCGAACTCTACAAAGCCGCGAAAGAGAAAGGGGTGTCCTTCATTGACGCCCCGGTCTCAGGAGGCCAGTCCGGAGCAGAAAAAGGCGTGCTGACCGTCATGTGCGGCGGTGATGAGGAGGCGTTTGAAGCCGGAAAAACCGCGGCTGCCGCCTTCTCCTGCGCGGTGACCCGGATTGGGGAAGCCGGGGCCGGACAGCTCGCGAAGATGGTGAATCAGATCTGCATTGCCGGAATAGTTCAGGGGCTTTCCGAAGCGGCAGCCTTTGGCATGAACGCCGGTCTCGATATGGATAAGGTGTTCGGCGTTCTGGAAAAGGGTGCTGCGGGTTCCTGGCAGATGGCAAACCGCGGAAAGACCATGGTTCGCGATCAGTTTGATTTTGGGTTTGCCGTCGACTGGATGAGAAAGGATCTCGGGATCGCGCTCGCGGAGGCGTCCAGAAATGGCTCCTCTCTTCCTCTCACAGCGCTTGTTGATCAGTTTTACGGCGAAGTCCAGCATCTCGGGGGCCGCCGCTGGGATACATCGAGTCTGATCGCGCGTCTTCCGAGAAAAAAGCCCGGGTGCTGAATCCTGAAACTTAAAAAGCTAAAATAACGGACTTTAGCGTTTAAGAAACGCTGCAACTCTGTTGTTTACTCATAAAGAAAATCTGCCATGGCCGTTGAAAACGAAAACACTGCGCCGGTTAATTCAAACTTCATCCGCACGCTGATCGAGGAAGATATCGAGAAGGGAGCGACTGTGCCCCGTAAATGGTGCGGTCATCCGGCTCCTTATTCCGAGCAGGTGAAGGGAGTGGATGATCCGGCGAGAATCCGTACCCGCTTCCCTCCGGAGCCTAACGGATATCTGCATATCGGCCACGCGAAGAGCATCTGCATTAACTTCGGCATGGCCCGCGATTTCGGCGGCTATGCGCATATGCGTTTCGATGATACGAATCCGGGAAAGGAAAGCCCTGAGTACGTGGAGTCCATTAAGGAAACCGTGAAGTGGCTTGGTTTCAGCTGGGAGCATAACGGAGAAAATGATCTTTTCTTCGCCAGCTCGTACTTCAAGTGGATGTACCAGTTTGCTGAGTATCTGATCCGCACCGGCTATGCCTATGTGGATGAGCAGACCCAGGATGAGATGCGCGCGAACCGCGGTACGCTCACTGAGCCGGGCAAGGATTCTCCTTTCCGCAACCGCAGCGTGGAGGAAAGCCTCCGCGTCTTCCGCGAGATGCGTGACGGAAAGCACCCGGAGGGTTCCATGGTGCTCCGCGCGAAGATCGACATGGCAAGCCCGAATGTGAATCTCCGCGATCCGGCGATCTACCGTATCCGTTTCGCTGAGCATCAGGAAACGGGCAACGAATGGTGCATCTATCCGATGTACACCTTTGCCCATCCGATTGAGGATTCGCTTGAGAACATCACGCATTCCCTCTGCACGCTGGAGTTTGAGGATCAGCGTCCGTTCTACGACTGGGCGCTTGAACGCATCGTTCCGGAACTGCGCACGCCGCAGTACGAGGAAGCGAAGCAGATCCTGAAGGATATGGCGGAAGGCCGGGATGACCGCGCGGACGCGTTCCTTGCCCGCGTTGAAGAGTCGAAGGCGAAGCTTGGCATTACCTCCGATCCTGAAGTCGCGATGGCGGAGATCCTCGCCCGCCATGGGGCCGAGTCGCCGCTTGCGGCTGATGCCGCTGACCGGAAGGCCGCTTTCGCGCTCCTTAACGACCACACCGAAAACTTCACTCCGGTGCTCCAGGCAGCGCTCGATGTTGTGCGTCCGAATTTCTTCATGCTGTCCCATCAGCATGAGTTCAACCGACTCAATATCACGAATGTGGTTCTTTCGAAGAGAAAACTGATCACGCTCGTGAAGGAAGGTCTGGTGGACGGCTGGGATGATCCCCGTATGCCGACTCTCGTTGGTCTGCGCCGCCGCGGCTACACCCCGGAATCGATCCGCAACTTCGTTGAGAAGAGCGGTGTCTCGAAGACTTCGAACAGCTGGATCGACTACTCGGTGCTCGAGAACAGCCTTCGTGAGGACCTGGATCAGAAAGCCGCCCGCCGCATGGCGGTTCTTCATCCGCTGAAGCTTGTGATCGACAACTATCCTGAGAACCAGACGGAACTCATGGAGGCGAGCAATCATCCGAAGAACCCCGATATGGGCGTGCGCAGCATTCCCTTCTCGCGGGAACTCTGGATTGAAGAGAGTGACTTCAGCCTGGACCCGCCGAAGGGCTACAAGCGTCTGACGCTTCCGAAGGATGGCTCCCCCGCGAAGCCGGTTCGTCTTCGCGCCGCTTATATCATTCAGCCGGTTTCCTGCGAAACTGATGAAAACGGCCGTGTGACGGTGGTTCATGCCCAGTACTTCCCGGAGACGAAGAGTGGGTCGACCGGTGCCGATACGGTGAAGGCGAAGGCCACGATCCACTGGGTCGACGCGAAGACGGCTCTCCCTGCTGAAATCCGGGTGTATGGACGGCTTTTTGAGATGGAACATCCCGAATCGTCTGAAGCAGATTACCGGACGCTCCTGAATCCGAACTCCAAGGAGATCCTTAAGGGGTATGTTGAACCGGCTCTCGCAGAAGCGAAGAAGGATGAAAAGTTCCAGTTTGAGCGCAACGGTTACTTTGTTGCTGATCGGGTGGATTTCACCGGAGAGCATCCTGTTTTCAATCTTTCTGTGACGCTTCGTGATTCCAAGGGCAAGTTCTGATAACTAAGACTCTTTGCTGAGGATCCCGTTTTGCCGATAGAACCCGAATGGAAAAAACCATCCGGGTTCTATAACTTTATGGGTATTTATTCAGTTTTTTTAAACTTTCGGATATAATCTGCCGCTGATTTCTTACCTATTCTGGGTAGCAGGGGGACTACTGACTGCCCGGAACCAAAATTCACTGGAGAGAATATGAAAAAAGCTTTGTTAGCTCTGGCTCTGACTGCCGCCTTTGGTGTCGCCAACGCGGCTCAGAATGTCAACACGGATGTCGTGATCGTCGGTGCCGGCGGTGCTGGTCTGGCTGCTGCTGTTGAAGCCCACGATCTTGGCGCCAAGGTGATCGTCGTCGAAAAGATGGCTTTCCCGGGCGGCAACACCACCCGCTCTGCCGGCGGCCTGAACGCTGCTGCCACGCCTCTGCAGCAGGCTAAGGGGATTTATGACACCCCCGAAATCATGTTCTTCGACACGATGAAGGGCGGCCACTGGAAGAACAATCCGGAACTCGTCCGCGTGCTCGCTAACCACGCCAAGGATTCCGTTGACTGGCTGCTCGCCCTCGGCGGTGACTTCCATGACGTCGGTCTGATGGCCGGTGCCACCAAGCCCCGTACGCATCGCCCGACCGGCGGCAACCTCGTTGGCCCGGAAGTGGTTCGCACGCTTTACACGGCTGCTGAAAACCGCAAGGTTGACATCCGTGTGAACACGAAGGCCGAAGAGATCCTGAAGAACGCCAAGGGTGCCGCTACCGGTATCAAGGTGAAGGGTCCGGAAGGTGAATACGTGATCAACGCCAAGGCTGTTGTGATCGCGGCCGGCGGTTTCGGCGCGAACAACGAGATGGTTGCTCACTACGTTCCGCGTCTGAAGGGCTTCTCCACGACGAACCAGCCGGGCGCTACCGGCGACGGCATGATCATGGCTGAAAAGGCCGGTGCCAAGCTGATCGATATGACCGAGATCCAGACCCACCCGACGGTGGTTCCGGGCAACGGCGAAATGATCACTGAAGCTGTCCGCGGCAACGGCGCCATTCTCGTGAATCACGAAGGCAAGCGCTTCTACAACGAGCTCGAGACCCGCGACAACGTTTCTGCCGCCATTCTGAAGCAGACCGACAAGAACGCGTTCCTCTTCTTCGACTCTGATATGCAGAAGTCCCTGAAGGCCACGAACAACTACATCAAGCAGAGCTACACCGTCACGGGCAACTCCCTTGATGAAATCGCTGCCAAGATGAAGGTTCCGGCTGCTGCCCTCAAGCAGACCATGACGGAATACGCTGCTGCTGTGGCCGCCAAGAACGACAAGCAGTTCGGCCGCGCTGACCTGCCCCGTCCGCTCAACAAGGCTCCGTTCTACGCCATCATCGTGACCCCGGCCGTGCACCACTGCATGGGCGGTATCAAGATCGACACGAAGACCCAGGTTTATGGCCAGAATGGTCAGATTATCCCGGGCCTCTTCGCGGCTGGTGAAGTGACCGGCGGCGTGCACGGCGGCAACCGTCTCGGCGGCAACGCTCAGGCTGATATCGTGACCTTCGGTCACATCGCTGGCCAGCAGGCCTACATCTACACCCGTCTCAACAAGTAATCAGACGGCTGTATCCCTGAAAAAGGGCTGAAAACAGACGCTTCTCCCTGAAAGGGGGAAGCGTTTGTTATTAATTGGAATTAGGGGATAATGCTAGAGGGTAAATCTGACCCTCCATAAAGGCTGACTTCGTATTATTATTACGCAGTCTCGGAAAAGGAATTCAGAAACCGATTAAAGGCTGAGTTTCCGGACCGAAGTTTTCAGAGGCTACCAACGCCTCGACATATCCCCCATTAATAGGAAGAAAACACCATGAAGAAACTGATCGTTCTCGCCGCTGCCGCTCTCCTCGCCGCTGGTGCCAACGCTGCTTACAAGGACGGCTCCTACACGGGTGAAGGCCAGGGCAAGTCTGGTCCCGTTAAGGTTCAGGTGACCGTTAAGGCCGGCAAGATCGCCTCCGTTAAGGTTCTCGAACAGAAAGAAACCCCGATGATCTGGAAGGGCGCTGAAGCCGGCGTTATCCCCGCGATCGTCAAGGCCAATGGCACGAAGGGTGTTGCCACCGTTTCCGGCGCCACGCTGTCCTCCAAGGGCATCATCGCCGCTACGAACGCTGCTCTCGCCAAGGCCAAGTAATCTGTTCTTCCTTTAGGAAGATAGATTCTCTGTCTTAGAGACGGTAGGGCGCCCTCTGGGCGCCCTTATTTTTTGCAGATTCTGCTGGAGTTGTCCGATTTATGATTTCCCGCCGTCATTTTCTTCAGGCGACGCTGCCCCTGATTGCCTCGGCTGCCGCGCCGGCTGCCTTTGCCGCTGTGAGCCAGGAGAGCGAGTTTTCCGCTCAGAAAACCACTTTCTCAATGGGCACCATGATTTTTCTTCAGGTCTACGCGCCTACGCAGGAAAAGGCTGATCTGTGGTTAGGGAAGGCGGACGATGAGATGAACCGCCTCGCCTCGCTGATGACCGTTCATGAGGCTGATAGTCCGCTGCTGGAGGTGATCCGTCACTCCGGAACCGATGTTGAGGTTCCCCCGGAAGTGGCTGAGGTGGTTGAGGATTCCATTGTTGTTGCCCGGGAGTCCGATGGAGCGTTTGAACCCACGATTGGAAAGCTGGTTGATGTCTGGAAGATCGGTTTCGGCGGAAAGACTGTCCCGAGTGAGGCGGCTATCCGTGAAGCCCTGAAGTACGTTGACTGGAGAAAGATCCGCGTGACCCGCCGGGATGGCAAGTGCTACATCTATATTGCTCCTGGTCAGGATATCGATATGGGCGGCATCGCGAAGGGCTATATCGGTACCAAAATGGCTGATTTTCTGTCGGGACTCGGCATGAAGCGCGGTCTTCTTAACCTTGGCGGCAATGTGGTGCTGATAGGCTCAGCCCCGGGGAACCGCCCCTGGAAGATCGGTCTTCAGCATCCGCTCGAAGAGCGTAATGGGTTCTTTGCGGTGGTCTCCGCTGAGAATGAATCCGTGATCACGTCGGGTGCCTATGAGAGGAAACTGCAGACGCATGGGAAGACGTACGGGCACATTCTGTCCCCTGTAACGGGTTACCCTGTGACAACCGACCTCTCGTCTGTCACGATCGTCGATAAGGATGGCGCGAAGGCGGATGCCTGGTGCACGGCGCTTTTTGCCATGGGCAAAAAGAAGTCTCTTGAACTCCTGTCCCGCCGTCCGGATCTGGAAGCCATTCTGATGAGCGCCGACTGTAAGGCGGTCTATATGACGCCGGGGATCGCGAAGCGCTGCACGATTACAGAGCCCTCCGTGATTGAGCGTACGGTTCTGGTTCGCGGCTGATTTATACGGGCTGCGTGAAAACAAACGCCTGAGGGATGGAAAATCCTTCAGGCGTTTTGTTTGTGAAGTTGCGGCGCGGGTAATCAGGGCTCGAGACTGATATCGTCGTCGTAATTTCCGGCATCAGCCGCAGCGGGCTGTCCTGAGACAATGGCGCGCAGCCCTGAGGCATTCAGAATCTGGACGTGCTTCTGGTTCACCTGAATCAGTCCGTCGTGCGAGAAGCGGGAAAGCACGCGGCTCACGGTTTCCAGCTTCAGACCGAGGTAGGAGCCGATCTCGGCGCGCGTCATGCGGAGCACGAATTCACTGCGGCTGTATCCACGGGCCTCGAATCGCTGCGAGAGATTGAGGAGAAAAGCCGCCAGACGTTCCTCAGCGTGCATGGAGCCAAGAAGCAGCATGATGCCGTGCTGCCGGACGATCTCACGCGACAGAATCTTGTGGAAATGGGCCCCCATCGAGCGGAGAGACGTTGTGACGTCCAGCACCCGGTCATAGGGCAGAACGCACACTTCGGTGTCCTCCAGGGCGATGACATCGCAGGAGTGGACATCGCTCGCGATGCCGTCGAGACCGATCATCTCGCCAGCCATATGGAAAGCGATGACCTGTTCCCGCCCGTCGCTCGACATTACCGTGCTCTTCAGGAAGCCGAGGCGGATTGCGTAAAGGCAGTCGAAATGGTCCGCCGCGCGGTAAAGCGCTTCTCCCCGCTTGATTCTCTTGCGGGTCGTGACCATGTCCTCAATGCGTTCAATTTCCTTGAGCGACAGCCGGAGCGGTAGGCAGAGTTCCCGCAGATTGCAGTTGGAACAAGCAACTCGAAGAGTCGACAAAGAAATGTTTGGAGTTGTCATCAGAGATGAATACCAGATTAAAAACAAGGGGCTTCAGCACTGCTCAGAGCCTGGTCATACTCATATAAGCTCGGATCAGTACAATGCACATATTCCTGAAGAAGACCTGCGATAAATACCTACAAAAAAGCCTGGACGGTGTCGTTTTTGTTTTTGACGCTAGTCAAGCAACTGGAACATAGTGGCAATAATATCAGGATCTTCTAACCTAGGTCATGCATTTTTTTGGAGATACCTGCATGAGTGATCTTTCTGCTAGCGGCGTTGAACTGCCGGACCTTGATTTACTGAAAAAATTTGACATCCCGGCTCCCCGCTATACCTCATATCCGACAGCTGACCGCTTTACTTCGGCGCTTACCGCCGAGGATTACGAAGAAGCTCTCCGGAACCGCGAGAACGAAAAGAATAAGCGGGCGCTCTCCGTCTATGTTCACATTCCTTTCTGTAATGACGTCTGCTACTACTGCGGCTGCAACAAGATCGTGACGCGTGATCACGACCGCGCCACGGGCTATCTCGATGTCATCGCTAAGGAAGCCGATCTCGTAAAGCAGCACCTCACGGGTGACACCGAGATTGAGCAGCTGCATTTCGGCGGCGGCACGCCGACCTTCCTCACGAATGAAGAGCTGGAACGCGTGATGTCTATCATCCGCACCCGCTTCCCGCTGCAGAAAGGCGGGGAGTTCTCTATCGAAGTGGATCCCCGCTGCTGCCCGAAGGATAAGGTTGAGAAGCTGGCTGAGCTTGGCCTCAACCGCATGAGCCTTGGTGTCCAGGATCTGAATCCCGACGTGCAGAAGGCCGTGAACCGTATTCAGCCCTACGAACTCGTTCGTGACACCGTGAACAATGCCCGGGCCGCAGGTTTCCATTCGGTCAATATGGATCTCATTTACGGCCTTCCGAAGCAGACCCGCGAGAGCTTTGCTGAGACGATCGATAAGGTGATCGAAATGTCGCCTGACCGTATCGCGCTCTACCACTACGCGCATCTCCCGAATCACTTCAAGCCCCAGCGCATGATCCTTAACGCCGATCTGCCGTCGACTCTCACCAAGGTCGAGATCATGTTTGACGCGATCCGCCGTCTCACCGCGAATGGCTACCGCTATATCGGCATGGACCACTTCGCGAAGGAAAACGATCCGCTTTCCATCGCTCAGAAGAACGGCACGCTGCAGCGGAACTTCCAGGGCTATTCAACCCGCGCTGACTGCGACATGGTGGCGCTCGGCGCCTCTTCCATTTCGAAGGTCGGCAGGATTTATGCCTGCAACCCGCGCGATATCGAACCGTACTATGACGCGATCAACAAAGGCCGCCTCGCGACGGTCCGCGGCTTCCGCCTCTCTGATGAGGATGAGCTCCGTTACTGGGTCATCATGCGGATCATGTGCCAGTTCGAGCTCGTGAAGTCCGAAGTGGAGCAGAAGTTCGGCATTGATTTCGACAAGACCTTCGCCTGGGAGCTGAAGCATCTCGCCCACTATGAGAAGCATGAGCTCGTGGAGCTTCATCCGGACCGCATCGTCGTGTCCCCGAAGGGGAAGATCTTTGTGCGGGCGGTGGCCATGCAGTTTGACCGTTATCTGCGCGAGTCTGACCGCGCGGGCGGCTACTCGACGATTGCCTGAGGAAGCTCTTCTTAGGAGTTTCTCTCACCGCTCCCACTTCAGGTAACTGCGCATACGGGTTAGAATCAGCGAATTCATTGCTGCGCAGTTTTACCTGCAAAGAAATTACTCTGCGAAGGCGGAAGCTGATTCCGCCTTTTCAATACGGACCGTTTTAATGAAATACATGACTGCCTCGGAGATAAGAAACGCTTATCTCCAGTTCTTTCAGAGCAAGGGACATACGATTGTTCCCTCCAGCCCCGTAGTGCCTGAGGATGACCCGACGCTGCTGTTCACGAATGCTGGCATGAACCAGTTCAAGAACTGCTACCTCGGTATCGAGAAGCGCGAGTACACCCGCGCGACGACCAGCCAGAAGTGCATCCGCGCCGGCGGCAAGCATAACGACCTCGATAACGTCGGCTATACCGCCCGTCATCACACGTTCTTTGAGATGCTGGGCAACTTCAGCTTCGGCGACTATTTCAAGCAGGACGCTATTCCGTGGGCCTGGGAATTCCTGACGAAGGTTCTCGAGCTGCCGGAAGACCGCCTGTGGGTGACGGTTTACGTTGATGACGACGAGGCCTACGACATCTGGAACAAGGAAATCGGCATTCCCGCTGAAAGAATCGTCCGTATCGGCGATAACAAGGGCGGCAAGTACATGTCCGATAACTTCTGGATGATGGGCGACACGGGCCCCTGCGGTCCCTGCTCCGAGATCTTCTTTGACCGCGGTCCGTCGGTTCAGGGCGGACCTCCGGGGAGCAAGGATGAGGACGGCGACCGTTACCTGGAAATCTGGAACCTCGTGTTCACCCAGTTCAACCGTGATGCCTCCGGCAAGATGAATCGTCTGCCGCATCCGAACATTGATACGGGCATGGGTCTGGAGCGTATCGCTTCCGTGATCCAGAACGTTCCGACGAATTACGACATCGATCTGTTCCGCAATCTGATGGCTGCCGCTAAGGCCGCTGTTGAAAAGGCCGGAGCTACGGACGTGGAACCCGGTACGCCTTCTCTCAAGGTGATTGCTGACCACATCCGCGCCTGCTCGTTCGCTATCGCTGACGGCGTGCTGCCGGGCAACGAAGGCCGCGCCTATGTGCTGCGCCGTATCTGCCGCCGCGCCATCCGCCACGGCTACAAGCTCGGTGCCCGCGCTCCGTTCTTCTACACGCTCGTTGAACCGCTCGCCCGCGAAATGGGTGATGTGTACCCTGAGCTCAACAAGCCGAATATCGCTCAGGTGATCAAGGCTGAAGAAGAGCGCTTCTTCCTCACGCTCGCGAACGGCATGGAGATTCTCGAAGACGCCATCGCCAAGACGACGAACGGCGTGCTCGACGGCAACGTGGTGTTCAAGCTCCACGACACGTTCGGCTTCCCGGCTGACCTTACCGCTGACGTCTGCCGTGAAAAGGGCATCAAGGTGGATACGGACGCTTTCGACCGCTCGATGGAAGAGCAGCGTGCGAAGGCCCGTGCCGCTGGCAAGTTCAAGATTGCCGCCGGCCTGGTCTACAACGGCCCGACGAACGAATTCCGCGGCTATCAGGAGCTCCGCACTGAAGGCTGCCGCGTCCTCGCGATTTATAAGGACGGCACCGATGTGACGTCGGCTGAAGCCGGCGATGATGCGGTTCTCGTGTTTGACAAGACTCCCTGCTACGCCGAAATGGGCGGCCAGGTGGGTGATCAGGGCGTGGCTGAAAACGCCTCCACGATCGCTCAGATTCTCGACACGATGACGATCAAGGCCTCCGTGTTCGGCCACAGCTGCCACATTCACGAGGGCTCGGTGCATATCGGCGATATCTTCTCCGTGAGCGTGAACGCTGAACGCCGCGCCGCCATCGCCCGCAATCACTCCGTGACTCACCTGATGCATAAGGCGCTGCGCACGGTCTGCGGCGCCCACGTTGCCCAGAAGGGCAGCCTGGTAACGCCTGAGATCACGCGTTTCGACTTCACGCACGATCACCCGGTTACCGCTGAGCAGATTGCGGAAGTGGAACAGCTCGTTAACGAGGAAATCCTCGCCAACGTCCCGACGAAGACTGAGGAAATGTCTGTCGAAGACGCGAAGAAGACGGGTGCCACCATGCTGTTCGGCGAGAAGTACGGCAAGGAAGTCCGCGTTGTGTCGATCGGCTCCTCGAAGGAGCTCTGCGGCGGCACGCACGTTGCCCGTACGGGTGACATTGGTTCCTTCAAGATCATTTCCGAAGCGGGTATTTCGGCCGGCGTCCGCCGTATCGAAGCCGTGACCGGTATGAACGTGCTCCACGTCCTGCAGCAGAAGACCGCTCTTGTGAGCGAACTCCAGCAGAACTTCCGCGGCGTGAAGGAATCCGAGCTGCCTGAGAAGGTGAGCGCCTGCATTGAGCAGATCCACTCGCTCGAGAAAGAAGTCGCCTCGCTCCAGGCGAAGATCGCCGCGAGCGCGAGCTCTGACATCGCTGAAAACGCCCGCGAAGTGAATGGCGTCAAGGTGGTGGCGGTCTCTGTGGACGGTGCCGATGCCAACGCGCTCCGCGAAATGGCTGATAAGCTCCGCGATAAGCTCCACAGCGCTGTTGTGGTTCTCGCCACGAAGGATGGTGCCAAGCTCCAGCTCTGCGCCGGTGTCACGCCTGATCTCGTGAAGAAGGGACTGAAGGCCGGTGAACTCGTGAAGTTCGTCGCGGCTCAGGTCGGCGGCAAGGGAGGCGGAAAGCCTGACTTCGCCATGGCCGGCGGTTCCGATGCTGAAGCTCTGCCGAAGGCTCTTGAGTCTGTCTACGGCTGGGTCGGCGAACGCGCCTGATCGGAGAGGCAAGGAATGAGTGAAACGGAATCCCGTCTTCATCCCGATCAGGAGATCTCGGTCGATGGCAAGTGCCCTGAGCCCGTGCTGAAAAGCGCCCGGTCTCTGAGAGGCATGCAGTCAGGAGAAATTCTGAAAGTCATCTGCCTCGACCCGGTTTCCGTTCATGACCTGAAGGCGTTTTCTGATCAGACAGGGAACGTGCTTCTCGCTCAGGAAACGGAAGAAGAGGCCGGAGCCGTTCACTACATTCACTGGCTGAGAAAACGCTGATCAGAAGGCCTTTTCAGCTGAGATACCCGGATGCTGTTTTTTTGCAGCTTCCGGGTGTTTTTTTATCCGCGCCCGGAATTCTCCCTGCCGCGCCTCAGATTTCGATCCGCGGATTGCGAAGGAGACTGATAAATAAAAATGGGGACAGGTTAAAAAATCCGAGAATTGCGTTTCAGCCTCTTCTGGAGCCGTTTTCTTTGGGATTTCAGCCGGTTCTGGCCGGAATGATGAGCCCCATCTGTTAAAATTAACCCCAACTTTTTTGCTTGGCGGCTGCTTTCCCGGTCCGCCAATTTTCACAGGCTGGTTTATGGCGACAGACGAAAACGAAGGCAAGGCGAATCCGTCTTCCGGAAACAATTCCGGTTCCGAAATGGTTTCTCAGCTCCAGGAAGATATTCATCAGGTCAATATTTCTGATGAGATGGAGGAGGCCTACCTCAATTACTCGATGAGCGTGCTGGTCGGACGCGCGCTCCCGGATGCCCGGGACGGTTTCAAGCCGGTTCACCGCCGCGTGCTTTATGCCATGTGGCGACTCGGCAACCGCCACGATGTTCCCTATAAAAAGTCGGCCCGTGTGGTCGGCGACGTGATCGGTAAGTACCACCCGCACGGTGATATCGCTGTCTATGACACGATCGTCCGTATGGCGCAGCCTTTCTCGCTCCGCTATCCGCTCGTTGACGGCCATGGCAACTTTGGTACGATCGACCGCGATCCCGCGGCTGCCATGCGTTATACGGAAGTCCGTCTGAGCCGCATCGCCGAAGAGATGCTGACTGATATCGACCGTGATACGGTCGATATGACGCCGAACTTCGACGGTACGGAAAAAGAGCCGACGGTGCTGCCTGCCCGTTTCCCGCAGCTGCTTGTGAATGGCAGCCAGGGTATCGCGGTCGGTATGGCGACGAACATCCCGACGCATAACCTCGGTGAAACCATTGACGCGTGCCTCTACGCCCTGCATCACCCTGAGGCGAGCGTGGATGATCTGATCCGCTTCCTCCCGGCTCCTGATTTCCCGACCGGCGGCATCATTTTCGGTCTCAGCGGTGTCCGTCAGGCGTACCGCACCGGCCGCGGCTCCATGCTGATCCGCGCCAAAGTGCACGACGAAACCGACGACAAGGGACACACGTCTATCGTTGTGGACGAGCTTCCCTACATGGTGAACAAGGCCGAGCTGATCAAGAAGATCGCGGCCCTCCGGAGCGAAAAGAAGATCGACGGCATTGTGGATCTCCGGGACGAGTCCTCAAAGGAAATCCGTATCGTGATCGAGCTCCGGCGCGACGCGCATACGGAAGCGGTCCGCAATAACCTCTTCAAGCTGACCGAGCTCCAGACGACCTTTGGTATCAATATGGTGGCGCTGCTTGACGGCCGCCCGCAGCTGCTGAATCTGAAGCAGCTCGTGAATGCCTTTATCGGCCTGCGCCGCGAAGTGGTTGTGCGCCGGACCCGTTTCCTGCTTCGTAAGGCCCGTGCGGACGGCCATCTGCAGGAAGGTCTTGCCATCGCGCTGGCGAACATTGATGAGTTCATCGAAATCATCAAGTCGTCCTCTGACCGCGCCGAGGCCTGTGACCGCCTGATGGGCAAGGGCTGGAACGCGAAGATCGTGAACGAGATGATCGGTTCCGTGGCGGGCAACTACCGCGACTACCGGCCTCAGGATGTGGAACCGAACAGCGGCTTCCGCGCGGATGGCCTCTACTGGCTCTCCCGCGTGCAGACTGAACGCATTCTCGATATGCGTCTCCAGACTCTCACCGCGACGCAGCAGGAAAGCATCATTGCCGCCTATAAGGAACTCTGCGCCCAGATTGCCGACTACCTCGACATTCTCGCGAAGGATGAGCGTGTGGTGAAGATCATCGCTGATGACCTTCTCTACCTCAAGGAAAAGTATGGCGATGCCCGCCGCTCGCAGATCGATCCTTCCGGCGATCCGGATTTTGATGAACTCGATCTGATTCCGAGAAAGGATGTCGTCGTTACGCTTAGCCGCGACGGTTACATCAAGAGTCAGGACCTTTCTGACTACCAGGCGCAGCATCGCGGCGGAATGGGACGTAATTCCGGCAAGCTCCGGGATGAAGATGCCGGCGATCAGCTGATTGTCGCGAGCACGCATGATCAGATCATGTGCTTCACGAATCTCGGCAGACTCTACCTGATCAACCACGCCTATATGGTGCCGGCCGGCAGCGCGGGCTCCAAAGGACGCCCGATCCAGAATCTGATTTCGCTCCAGCAGTACGAGCAGGATGATGGCAACGGCGGTAAGGAAATGGCGCTCGAACGTGTGACGAACATCCTGTCGATTCCGACCTCGGATGACAGTCACTGCGTCTTCTTCGCCACGGCCCGTCTGCCGGTGAGGAATCAGCTCCTGAGACTGAACCGCGATGAAGTGAAGCTCGAGGAACTGCCTGAGGATGTGCGTGAATCGATCCGCACGGATGTCTGCTCTGACCGGGATGAAATGCCGGGACTTCCGGATGAAAAGTGGCGTCAGCTTTCGCTCACGGATCTTCCGATCTGTGTGCAGACCGAGCTGAAAGAACTGACCGGGTGGGACACGCCTGAGAAGGAAGAAGAGCGCCGCGCGAAGAAGAACAGCAAGACCTGGAGCATGATGAATGTTCAGGATCTTTCGGAAGATATTCAGAGCCAGGCCCGCACGATCTGCGACA
>OGZK01002456.1_pt1 | contig 15973 bp, 21 predicted proteins | sample 1576791 | NCBI WGS metagenome assembly OGZK01 (sample SAMEA3541556, study PRJEB24748) | human gut metagenome | biome: human gut; feature: human-associated habitat; material: faeces | place: China | collected 2012
AAATTTAGTGAATGGGTGGAAAAGTACGAAAGCGAAAATAACGGTAGGGTTATTTTTACCGTTATTGATAATACTAATAATGTGATGGGTGAATATGAAGAAGAGGAGTATAATAGAGGTGATGAGGAAAGTGTCAACACTTATAACACGTATTGTAATACGAATTGCAGACTAATTAGTGTTGCATATAATATGATGTGGGTCAAAGTTGTATGTGAGGTAATATAAAAAAGTGAGGTGAAATAATATGAAAGGCACAAAAAACAAAGTTACTAGTTTGGAAATTGTTGTCACACTTATAAGAAACAAGCCATATTATGAAATTAAGTACAAAAAAGTCGGAGAAGATTATTACAATATCGGCTATAGTTCATTTAATGTTGATAATGTGAGAAAATGGTATGATGAGTATTTTGAACTTGTTGACATAAAAAACTGCTGAAAAAATTAAAAAAGGAAGTGAGGAAAAATGAAATATCCAGTTGGTGTTCTAACAAATGTTAAAAAAGAAACAGTATACTATATCGGTAAAGGTGTTGACATAGAAAAACTATTTCGTAGCGCAACACTTGAAAATCCTAAATACCAGTTTTATACGTTTCCATATTCACAGGATGATGATGTAATGCTTATAAAAAAGAAAAATAGAACTAGTTGGTGGGATGATGTAGAATTGACAGATGACGTTCAAAAAATGATAGATATTGCATGGGATTGTGGAAGAGATAGCGTAAAATAAAAAAAAAACCGCCCCTACCTAATAAAGTGGGGCGGTAAAAGTATTTAATATGCACAACTTAATATCAACATTACTGTAAATGTCACATCAGTAATGGTTGGTGATTCTTCGTCAATGGAGCATTTAATTGAAACCATTTGTGATGTATCGTCAAAAGTAATAGTTGTTTGCAAGGTGTGAACATCGTGGTTGTCATCAATAAAGCCCCAATCTTCTGTATTTATTGTTCCGCTACTTCTTGAAAAGGTAGGATTACAACACCCAATAACATCATTAGTCGTATTTTCACGCACAGTAATAACGGCGCTCAATTCCGCATTATTCCAATTTTTTTCCGAAATGTTTGGGGTTTCTCGCACAATTCTAAAAGTGTGACTAAAATTATTCCCATTTTTTGTAGGAGATGCCTGTTTTGATGAAATATTTATCATGTTTCCAATAAGCACACGGTCAATATTTGTCTTATTTTTGGCAATACTGCTTGTAAATTCAGTATTCTTCAAGTCCTGTTTTTTAGACTGCTCGCTCAACTGCACTGACAACCCACTCAATGAATTTTCATAAGCGCTATTTTTCTGTTCCTGTGTCGTTTTGAAACTCTCGAAAGATGTTTCAAGAGCTGAAACCCTAGCAATCAAATTCTTAATTGACGTTCCCTGTTCCACTAACTGCGATTGTAAAGTAGAAATATCTTCCGAATTTTTTGAAACTTTTCCGTTAGTATTTGCAAGTTCTGTTTTAATTGTTTCAATCGCACTTTCCGCAGTGTCAAGTCTGCCCTTAATAGAAGAAATTTCAGCAGTAAATTGACTGTCATTTATTTCTCCGCTTGCCACTTTTAACGCTAATGCGTGTAATGATGTGTCAATCAATTCCATTGTATCATTGTATGTAGTAAGATATGACGTTGGGTCATTGCCCTCATAAAGAGGGATTTTATAATTTGCTGTGTAATTCATGTTTAAATCTCCTTTCTAATCTGTATAAACAACGACATTCGCATATAAAGCGCCAACAGCTTCCTGTTTTATGCCAGTGATTGAAATTGTAATAATTCCAGTGCTAGCGTTGAAATTAAAACGCACATAATAACGTATAGCGTCCGCAGTAAAATTAAAACTTTTTTCCGTTGTAGAAAAGTCACAATTTATAATTGCACTCGCTTTCTTTTGGTCTGCCATTGTTTGCATAAAGTTAAGCATGGCGTGGGATTTTGTGAAATTTTTATCATTTGCAAGTTTAGTGTCAATTGTAAACTTGGTCGTAAATTGTCCACTTGACGAATCTGATGGAACGTCATATTTATGCGCCTTGAAAAATCGGTTGCCAACCCTTGCCGAAATTTCAGAATTAAAATTTTCCTGTTCTGTGGCGAACATTGTAAATCGTGTACCTAAATCCGCAAGGTTATTTGACAATGTTTTAACTGCCGTATTCTGTGCAAGTAAATCCTCTTTTACTTTTGCAATTTCTTCCGTGTGTCCGCTCACAGTTGTTGTAAGGGTGGAAAGATTTTCAATAGTACTTGATAAAGATGTTTCAAGTGCTGAAACCCTAGAGGTTAGGCTTTTGATTTCTTTGTCAAGTTCTTCACCGTGCAATTCTCCGCTTTCTGCTTTTGTCTGTGCGTCATGGATAGCCTTATCCAATGCAATAATTGTATTATTGTACGTGTCTAAATAATTTGCAATATCATTTGGCTCGTAGTAAGGCAATTTGTAGTTAGGTGTGTAATGCATAATATTAATTCTCCTTTCCGATTTCTGTTAAATTATTGTAACTTTTGACACCGTATAATTTTTTGATAATCAAAAAGTTAGGCGCAAATGTTGTTTCTTTTGTGTCGGCATTAAATACCGTGCAGTTTTGTGTAGCAATCTGATAGCCTGTTTCCGTTTTTACTATGGAAAAATTTCTTGAAACTTGCGTCAGTGCGTTGTCAGTGGTGTCAGTAAATGACAACTTTCCGCTAGTAGCACCACATAATAAATAGCATAAATTTGCATTTTTATCACTATAGGCAAGTAAAAACTTTTCAAAATCTTTATCCGTTGTAATGTCAATTGTAGTACCTGTGTCGCTTACAATATCAGTGTTGTAAATCAATTCAGACGTATGCAAGAATTTATCCAACATATCTATCGGGATAACATCAATCGGCAATATTCTTTTTGTCCAATCATAATCATACGCAGTTGTTTCTGCTCCGTCATACTCACTCGCCGTAACTGTTCTGTCATCAAATTCTTTTGCAGTTTTATAATTCATGTTGATTTTCTGCGCAATTTCATAACATAATTCTTTAAGGGTTATCTTTTGTCCTGTCCATGGACTAAACGCCGTTTCTTTTTCCCATATTTCAAAAATTTCAGCGCCACGAATATCAAAATTTCGCACTAAAATTTTCATAGCGTCAAATTCCGCAACGGTAATTTGCATGGAATCGAAAACAAAACACGTGATTCCGTGTACCCTTAAATATAAATACAAGTCATTGATTGCCCTCTGTACGTCTGTTTGTTTACCCTGCGTTGGGTTATATACTGGCGGAAACTCTTTGACAATGTTATCAACCCTATCGGACAAGGCATTGATTTTTTCGAGTAATTCAAGTCTTGCTTGTTCGGTATAAATTCTTGCAAAATCTTTGGTTGTTTCGTCACCGTTTACAATTTCAAGATGTAGTCGATTTTCAACTTCTGCCAATAACGCACGTATTTTGAGGATTTCAGAATCTACATATTTTTTTGTATTTGCCGTTTTTTCATCCACATATAATTTCATCGTGTCAACTTTGTCAGAAAGTTTTTTGTTTTCGTTGTCAACATATGTTTTCAATTCTGCAATTTCACCGTTTACATAGTCCGTCAAGTTGGCGATTCTCTGCGATAACAAGTCAAACAGTTTTTTGATTTGTTCGTCCGTGTAGTCGTTTGTGTCTTTTTTCAGATTGTCAACATCTTTTTGTAATGTCTGCAACTGATTTAGTAGCCATTGCAATTGCTCCTCGTATGATTCACACTCACTATAGTACGACGGCAAGTTATACAATGGCGGTGTTGGTCTTATCAAAGTCAATTTTTTTTCACTCCTTTCTAATGTTTCACATGAAACATTTTAGAAAATGCTAATAAATAATTCTTCCAATTCTGATATAACTAGCATATCTATATTTAGAAATGTTTCACGATATTTTTGCAGCAATTCACTAGGTGAAATTCCTTGGTAACCTTGCTTGTTTGTTGATAACTGGTTGTCATAATTCTGCTTTGCGTTACTACCGTACGTGATTGTATTGTCTGCGTTAAATTCGTTCTTGCTTGTCAAGTCGTTTGTTAGTTTTCCTTGTGTGTCGTGCGTGGTTACAATGCTACCAGTCTGTACAGATTCGTCCGAACCGCTTTTACCTTTTGTTCCCTTTACTGTTCCAGCGGTATAATCAGTTCCACCTTGTGCCACAGTGCTAGAATTAGTATTTTTTGATACATCTGCGTCACTGGCATAATTTGCTGATTCGGGGAAATTAGCGGATAACATTCCTTGCGGTGTGTCACTGTGAACCTTTTTACTCGAATCCGTTCCCTGCGTGGTGGTTGTTTGTCCGTGCGTTACATCACTTGTGGTTGTCGTGTTTTCATTTTCATTACTCCCGTATGTAGTTTTATTTTTTACATCTTCAAATGTCTGCTTGTCTGCTCCTGTCTGCTCGTTTGTCTGTGTTCCTGTGTCTGTTCGTGTGCTATCTCCTGTCTGCTTGTTTGTGTCCGTGCCTGTCTTTTCTAAAAGGTCATTGCCTGTCTTTTTGCTGATTTCATCATAACTATAATTTGTCAATGCGGATATTTCCAGTTCTTCCGATTCATACAGTTGATTGTAAAACGGCATAACCTCAAACATTTTGCGGTTTAAGGCAAAAATAAATTGCGTGATAGTTTCGTAACCGATTTCACGATAACGAAAATGATTGACAATTTTTTCATTTAATTCTTGACGGTGCGATTCGGAAAAAATCGGGTAATTTTTTAACCCTAAATCATAACCCATATCCAACACACGCCGTAATTGTGGAGTTACAAAAGCCATAATTATCACTCTCCAATTTCTGCAAGAAATTCTTTTCCCAACCGTTTACCGCCCCAAGGTGGACAGTTCTTTCCGTTTACGTCAAAATGATAACAAACAATTTTTGCATTTTTGCAGTATTTACGGATATATTTTATCGTTTTCCGAACGGCTCGGACTTGTGCGTCTGTATATCTGTTTATTGCGTTACACAACTCAATACTGACGGTATTTTCGTTTGTTAAGCGTTTGTAATATCTACCGCCCTTTGTGCTCTGCCTAACACCCCCAACGGCATAGGCTATCTGATTCATCGGTATAGATTTAATTGTTTCTCCATTTGGCGAAATGAAAAAATGTGCGCCTGTGGTTAGTTCACGTGTGTATTTTGGGTCTTTTTTGAAATAATCGCAATTATTTTTTGCCGTGTCGCCTTTGTTGCCTGTGGCATGAATCGCAATTCCAATAATATTTTTTCTGTTCCTTTTTCCGTGCCATCTCTTTCTATTTGCAAGTATCTTTTTCATCTTCCTCGGCTCCTTTCCGTAATTGATATAAGCAATCTTTTAATTTTTTTGGTATTGGAATTATTTTTCCACATATTTCCAAAATGGAAATACTTTCGTTGATGGAAAAGAAAATAATTGTAAATGCTCGAAAACTTTCTTGTCCTGTCATTCGGTCAATTTGATACGAAAGTCCAACAATCATAATGGACATGCATTTTTTTATCAAGCCTTTCCAACAAATACTGGAAGAAAGTTTTTTGAAATAAATTCCCTCAACCAAAATCCCGCATATCATGTCCATTGACATAAGGATGAGAAGAATTATCAAAGAATTGTCCACCTTTCCAAAAATTCGGTTGACTAAAATTCCTAAAAAACCGCCGACTACTGACAACGGATTACATAATTTGTGAATCCAATCCAAAACCTGTTCCATCCATTTCCTCACTTTCTGCAAGATGTAATATCTCACTATAATCTCTCACACGTACCTCAATTGGGTCTGTGAGGTATGCACTAAATTTTTCATTGATTTTCCTAGCAAATTCTTGCCTTTGCCACAAAAAACTTGCACCACTGATACCAACCTTGGAATTGTTTGCTATAATCTCACCACTTAAAAGCCTTTCTTTCTTTTCTTTCGGTGTTGTAACGCCTAAAAATTCAAGAAATTCATTCAGTGTTTTCTGTTTTAATTCGTACAATTTATCAAAAATCTGCGGTACTTTCATATCAAAACATTTCACTTGGTTCAAGTCCTCAAAATTTCGATATGTGTATAAAAATGGTAAACCACCCTCAAATTGCTCCATCAAATTCTTGACAGATAACTTTTGGCTTTCGGGTGCTGATACCATGATTGGGAATTTTTGCAAGTCCACGTTTGACCATATCCCCATTTCCAACTTTTGTAGGCGTGTAGCGAACATATCGCATACGTCAAAAGTTGGCATTGTAACAGGATTGTTCAATCCGTATACGCATTTATCTGCGTCTAAATAGTCAGAAAAAACAACATTGTAGCCAGTATATCCCGTAAAATAGTTGTACATATCCATGTTGTTGGACGGGTTCGCACGGGTATTAATAAGCGCACCGTCCTTGACATACGCTAAAGCACGTCCATCATTAAAAAATGATAACTCCAAAAAACGGTCATCCATTGTCTTAGGTAATTTCCATTCAAAAATTGACATTGCAATATTTTTCAACCATGCAAAATAAAACGAATAAATAACTTGCCAACGTTGTGCCTGTTCTTTGTTTTTGTCTTTCTTTCTGCTCAAATTTTAACTCACCTCATTTCTCTGTGAATAATCATAAATTGTGTTAGGGTTGTGCCAAAAGGTTATCCCGTTTACAAGGTCACGTTTTATCTTAAATAAATCTTCTTGCGGAATGTCTGCATATACGTTCGCCTGTGAACATCTTACATAATTCCAATTTGGACGCCCTTTAATGTTTGGCTTTTTCAACTGATTTACTTGGTAGCCAAAAGCACTAAAAAACTGGTCGATTGCTTTTATTTGGTCTTTCTTGGCGTTTTTTATGTAAAATCTCGGGGCGATATTCCCATTTAGAACAGATATATCACTTGCACCACCTATTCCGCTGACATTCGGGGCGGTCATTTGGTGCATTTTCTCAAGGTTTTTTTCCGCCATTTCTGCACTTTTTACGTTTGTATAAAGTGAATCAATAGCACTAACTTGTGACATACCATAGTTTGAAATGTCTGAACCTGTTCCCTCTCCCTGCATAGACATTCCTAACAAGGACGCCCCACCTGTCATGATACTGCCAACCGTGCCACGTGTTTGTGACATAATTCTGTTCATGTTTTGATTCCTCAAATTCATCTCTTGTTGACGATAGTAGGCGTTTTGGTTTGTTGTGTACGGTAATTCGGGATAAGTTTGAGAATTAAAACCAAAATCGGGGTTATCCCCTGTACTAGTTCCAACTTCGTAATTTATCGGAACAAACTGTATACAGTTGTTTTCTGTGATGTGTGCGTATGCCGTAAAGGTAATATCAGAAATGTTTTTGAAATTTTCAAAACGCAATTCCGAACCACTATTTGCCGAGTTACTGCAAACCAAATAATGGTAGGGATAAGTGAAGCATTTGTTGTTTTTCGGCACATAACCGCTAACATTTGTATGTTTCACGGGAATTTTTATGTTGTCAAAAGTGGTATACGACTGTGTTGTAACTCTGCTATCTTTAATTGTTAATTTATCAAAAGCAAGTTTTGGAATACAACTAACAAAAACAATTCCCCCGCTCATTTCATCGTTGATAACCGATAATCTTGCCTGTACTGCAAGAATGCCTTCTGTGGTATTCGGAAAAGCAAGAACATCACACGGAAAATATACGCCGTTCGCCTGTTGACCGCCTGTTTTTTGCGGCTTACCTATGGTCGAATCAATATCATAAAGAGTGCCAACAACATAACCCCCAATTTGATAGGGGCTTTCGTCAATCCCTATTTTTTGTAAATTCCACTCACTAGGTGTAACACTCTCGGGTATTGTATGTTCACCGATTTTATCACTATTCACATGTTCACGCTCCACAAAACATTGACCGTAGGTAATATCGAAAAGCCATGTCTGCCAAACATCAGTTTGCAAATACAATTTCGTGCAGTTCGGTGCTACATACTCAACACGATTGATAAATGCGTAAAACCACTTATCACCAAAGTTGGCATTTTTGTACATGCAGTAATTCACATTAAATAACTTTTCTGCATTCCAAGGTACACGCATTGTGTTATCTTTTCGTTGATATGTAAAATCACCCTTAGAAAAACTTCCAACTACTTTTGATGAGAAGTAGACAGATTGCGCCGACTTGCTTGAAAAAGTCAAGGTACTTTCGCCATCGTTAGCAAGCGGAACGGCTAGAAGTTTTATATCAGTTGTCGGCTCAAAATCTGCCATAATTCTTCTCCTTTCAATGTTTCACGTAAACATTATTTAGCAATTGTCATTTTAATGGTTGCGTCAGTATTTCCCATCTTGAACGAATACAGTCCACCGTTTACAACGCTTTTTGGTGGTTCGTCAGTAATACCTGTGTAACTAATTGTAACCTTGCTCGGGTCAACCGCCGTAACTTTGTATGTAACGGTCTCACCGTTATAACCACTTGACTGGACTTCCAAACCGTAACCCTCTGTTACTGGTTCTACCGTTGCCGTGATGGTATGTTTCGCATAGGATTCATCCAAAAAGACAACGGCATTTGACAGCATAGACAACGAAAGCGTTTCAAAATGCGTCAAAAAGTAAGTAAAGAAAAGTCCCTGTGCGTTCTGCTGTTCTGACACCTCAAAAAGATTATCATAAATCTGTAAAAGAGATTCATCACATACAACCGCAAGAATAGCGGGGTTGTCAAACTCGTCAATTTCTACTACGGAATTTCTGAAATCTGCCTGTGACATGTTAAACGCCTGTGCTAAAACCGTGACATTGATTGACTGCAACACGTCCGCACGCATAATAATGACCTGCCTGTCTTTGTCGCTCCATGTTTTGTATGCTTTTCCCTCTGCACCCTCCTGTTCGATATAGCGGTTGTATTTGGTTGATGGGTAGCACATTTTCGCCGATGTGGTGTTGACGGCAATCACAAATTTTTCAGCATTATCCTTTGAAGTTGTCGGGTTTGCGATTGTCTGTGTGACAAGCATATCTTTTGTTACGCCCGCGTCAATCAAATTTTTTGTATAAATAAATTCGTCAATCGTATCTCCACTATACATCGCTGACATTACCGATGAAATAAAATCATCCAGTTTTTCCCACGATAAAAAAGCAGTCTGCAACTGCTGTCGACTGATTGATATAGGATACTGGTCCTCACGGTTAATTGTGTGGTACAGCACTTTTGTGTCGGGTGTTCGGCGATTCAGAGGGGTCAAAATCTGCCCGTCTGGCGTTCGGATATAACCGTCCGAACTGAATCCCTGTGATTCTACTGGATTCGTGCCGATTTCCTCTACGATACCGCCAAGTGGTGTGCTACCTTTCTTAAATCTTGCAAGTGGATTGTTGTACCGTTTGTTGTGGATAAATTCAAACCCAATACGCTGAACAAGCGTGTTTACGAACATATTCCGCAATGATGAAATTTCCAAAATCGGTGTTGCATAACTGGAAATATTTGAGCGTGTCGCAACTGGTACGGCATTTGCAAATTCATTGCCCGCAAGTGTACGGACAGTATTTGCCATATTTACGGCTCTTTCTGTTTTTGTTTTGGTTGTTGACATTTTTCTTTCTCCTTTCTTTTTAGATATAATCCGCAACAGATTTTTCAAGAATTTCTTCGTCAGATTCTTCCTTTTCATCATCCGTTACAAATTCACTTTTTCTTTCTTCTTTTTCTTCTACTTTTGCGCCCTGTTTGCGCAAGAGCGCCATGTTGGCATTGCGTAAACTTTCAATGTCCTCTTTCAAATCTTTGATTTCATCGTCACGGTCAACAATTTTCCCGCTCAATTCGTGGATTTTATCAGTTATTTCTGACACGACTTCTGTGAGAAATCCCTCATCATCTTTCTTTGTGAGAATCTCTCCAACCTTTTTCAAGAGTTCATCCTCTGCATAGGCTTTTTCGGTACTGTTTTCATTTGCCATTTTTATATCTCCTTTCTTATTTATATTTGAAATCTGCTATGTTATAGTAGATGTTCAATTCTTTCAAATAAATTTTTGGCTTTTGGCGAATCAAAAAATAATTGATTAAAAGCAAAAGCCTTTTTTAACTCTGCTAAATGATAACACTTTCCACCCCTAACAAGAATATTGTTTGGCGTGTGGTCTGCTTTAACTACTGTATATGTTATCATATTTTTATTACCATTGCAAGAGAAAAAAACTTCACCTTTGCAATAATCAAAGTAAACACCACAAATATTTTTTCCAATTTGCAAGTTAAAAGTGCATTTTGCCGTTGGTGGTTTCTTTTTCAAGAAATCATCTGTAATGTGCAAATTTTCATTTTCAACAGCATACTTGCCGTATCGTGTTCCCTTTATAATACTTCCAAAACGTGTATTGTACTTTGCATTTACATATTCGGCGCTGGTTTTGATTTCTTGGTAAAGCAAATCATTTTGTGCCCATATGCCGTTTTTCTTAACTGGTTTTTTCAACTTAAAATAGTCAAAATATGGGCTATAGCCATCCGTATTATTACTTGTAAAATATACGGTCACATTGCGCATACGTGCGATACTTTCATAAAATTCCAAAAACTGTGTAACCTCATCCCTTAGATAACCATGATACTGGTCACTTTTGTCAATGAGGTATTCATCATAATTTATGTATTTCACTTTTGGCAATTCTACACCCTTGCCCTTTGTTAATGCTCCATAAAATCCAATAGGTTCTTTGTTCACATAAAAAGTACCGCCATTTTTACCGCCATCTTTGGTAAAAACTATATCTTCAAAAAGTCCTTGCTCCTGTAATGAGTCAAAAAAACCTTTGCTACTTTTTGTCAAGTCCTCTCTGTATCTGCGTAAATAATAAAATTGCGAACCATCTTTAAGAAAACTTTCTACAAACAGTTTTTTGAGCGAAAAACTTTTACCGATTCCACGTGCGCCGTGTAGAAAATTAAACAAACAATTATACCGGTTTACACTTTTAACATCATAAAACATGGATTCACTCAAATTTTTTCGCTCCTTTCTTTTTTGTTTCGGGTAGGTGCGCCACGTGTCACCGTGCGACAGCTCCAAAGGCTCGCCACCTTGACAATTTGGAATTGTCCGCACACCTTTCAACCCTTGTTTATACAATATCATATAAATATGTATAAAGTGTGAACATGATTGTAAACAATTTATGAACGCTATAACTTTATGGTAAAAGGCGTATCCACCAAAACAATACCACCCTCAACCCTTTTCATACGCAACTTTCCACTAAATTCCGAGCCTAGACAGAAATTTTCAAAAGTAACATTTTCATAACAAGAATCGGGCATACCCGCCACGGTTGGGCATAACTCCCCGCCAATCTGTTCAAGATAGCATTTTGAACGTAGGAATTTTGCTTTTTCAAAATGGCTTTCATGCGCCCACGCACCTAGTTTTGTGCCGTGTATTTCTAGACTTGACACGTCCGCACCTTTTTTACAATGGATAGAATCCGTGTCACAATAAAGCAAATGTTCAAGTCCTACTTTTTGTGCGGAACGGATTGTATACGCACGAGCGTAGGCAGTTACAAAAGTGGCTACTGGCGTATATACGGGGTCACGATATGTTATATCGGACAAAATAAAGCCAACTTTACCGCCTAAATATACGGGTATTTTACTTTGCAACTTTGGATTCGTGCCAAATTTTCCATATAAATTATTAAGCAAAAGTTTAGCAATCGAACGCAAACCCTTGTTCCCTGTGCGTGTCGCTTCTTCTTTCATTCCCATCCAATAGTCGATATAATTATCAAACATTCCAATATCAGACTTAAACATGTACCCATCAATGTATTCAATGTAAGTAACGTTATATTGTTCAAATATCAGTTCAAGGTCGACTTGTGTAAGCACCAACTCCACATCTTCACCATTACTACCTGTCAAATATTCCGTTGGTGAAAAAAGAAAATTCTTTTTAATTTGAATACATGGAACGTGATTCGGTTTTAATTCAAACTGTATCACAACACGTTGTATGTATAAATCATATAATTTATGTGGTTTATATTTCCCCTTGAAAAACTGCGGAATTCCGTACGGAAAACGACAACCACTTGACGAGTGCATACGGCTTGGAAAAAGTGAATTTACATCGTAAACATCCCCCTCACCTATCATTTTGTTTTTATGCAAAGGGTTCGACCAAACAAACCCACCCTTGTAGGACTGTCTACAAAAATAGTCAGTCTCCTCATCCAAAAGTGGAAACCACTCCGAAAAGTTTTCTTTTCCAATTCTTTTTTTATAGTCGTTTATGGCATTTCCACCTATTGTCATTTTTTTAAGACCTTGCTCAAACATCTTGACAAGGCTTTTTCCTACTATCACAACATCATTTTTCAAATATTCAATTTCTTCTTGTGTTAATTTATGCCCTACTTCTCGATAGGCTTTATAATCAATTTCACCTTTCTTTTCTGCAAGCCCAAACGCTTTTGCCATATCGTGGACACTCATCGGAAGTATTTTCAAACTATCATAAATCGTCACTTTATTTGTGTATGTATTATCACGGTAAAAACAAATTTCCATGCAGTAAAATTCTCCTTTATCCGATATAGTTGTTGTAAAGGTTTTTGAATCCAATTTTTTTCTATCGTCAACCCACACATAGCCGTGTCTAAAAAGCCAGTTCATGATAAAATCGCCGTCAAATTTTTCATTGTGGAAGTACAGTTTGTCATTATAATATATCGTAGCGCACATCGACATAAAATCATCAATGTTATTATAATACCAAAATTCACCACTAACTATATCATAACAACCAACCGCCCAAACACGACAATCAGATTCCTCCGTGGTTGTCTCAAAATCACATACGATAATTCGTTGATTAGAGGTTGCCTTTTTCTTTTTCATATTCTATTCTACGGCGTAAATTTTCTAAATAATTGCTTGCTTTTTCCTGTTCTTCACTCTTGTCGTAGACATAGTCAATATCCAAAAAATCTTCTTGTTGTACCCATATCATAAAGTTCTTTTTTGGAATTTTTTCTACTTCTTGCAAAATTTTTTTTGAAAAAGTTGGAAAATTTATTTCGATTGCTTTTTTATAATTGTCTACCCATTGCCTTTCTTTCTCTTTTTTATATGCTTGCGTTTGCCGTCTTTCTAACTGTCTGATTCTGATTTCCAATTCCAACGGTGTAAATTCCTCCGCTTTTTTTCTAATCTCAAACGCTTTACTTCTCTTTTTTACTCGCTCAATTCCTGTAGGTTTTCCCTCATCATATCGTTCTATGTCTTGGGTTTCTGCTAATCTTTTATTTTCTAAATTTTTAGCGCTTTCGTAACGTGCTACTTGTAGGCTTGTTGGCTTTGCTCCGCTTATTCCAAACTGCGGAATTATATCTCTTGCCATTAGTGTTTTCGCCTGTGCTTGTACATCTTTATAACTTCCAACTGTTTCAAGAAATTTTGCAACCGTCATTTTCTGCGGTAGATACTGCTGATACTGTATCGGCGTTTTTCTTTTTGCTTGTCCAATTCTACGATTAAAAGTCTTGACTAAATCCGCTATATTTTCAATCGTTTTTTCGCTCGGTTCGTACATGCTTATCTCCCCTTTCATTTTTTTTTTTAGGGTGGATAGCGACTATTTGCTAACCACCCTAAAGGAAGAGAGTTATATGTTCAAATTAAACTGATTACCTTTTTTATACTGCCCTCAAAATTGTAGCCTTATAACCGCCCTTTGTTTTTACTTTACAAACCTCAAAAGTGACGCCATCTTCCCAAGTTGGCATACCAAACAATGCAAAGGCACGTTTGATTGAGTTGTAAACGCCTTTTGAATTTGTGGCGTATGTCTTGCCGTCTTTACAGATGAGCGTAATCATGATTTTTTCTTTTTCGACTGGTTCAAAACCGTCCTTATTTTCTTCCTCATCTTCTGCCGTGTAGCGTTCTGCATACACATTGACAACGCAAATCTGCTTTCCAACCATATCGTCAAGACTTGCGTCTGCGTTGTTTATAGCATTAAACAACTGCACTTTTTCTTCCTGTGTCTTGCACTGCATGGAACAAAATACATCATTTTCACTTTTCATACTTACTAATTCATTTTTACTCATTTTAATCACCTTTTTAACCTTTCTTTACTGTTCGATAATTTCCGCATGTGCCTGTTCAATAAAGTCATTGAAGGGCATTGAGTATTTACAGGTTGTCTTTTTCACTTCCTGTAAAACTGGCTGTGTTGCTACTCCTTTCGCAACGAGAATCTTTTTCAATTTTTCCTCACTATGGCGAGTACCGACAATAGTATCGTGTCGCAATTCGGACAACTTCATGTCACCGTCTACAAAGATAGCGTCTTTGTATGTTACTTCTGTGATAGCAAGGTTTCTTGTGATAAACTTTTCCATTGTTTTCACTCCTTTCCATGTTTCACGTGAAACATTGTTTTTATATTTACAAGGACTATTATAAAATATAATTGTGTCCATGTGAATAACAAATTGTAAATAAATTGTGAATTACGGTTGATTTTCAAGTAGGAATTGTTCAAATTCTTCTATTTTAAAATGCACGCAAGAATCATACGAAAGATGTTGCATTTTTATCCCTACGAATTTTTTTAATAAAAAATCTCTCACATTTACAATGTCCTTTGTAAATATCTCAAAATTTTCAAAAAATTCAATAAAAGAATCAGCCCCACCAAAATTTTTATGAACAGATAATGTCGCAACTTTTAATCCTGTGCGAAAATCGTAAACTTCAAACAAGCATTCGTTTACTGCTAATATTGCAATATTAGCAATTTTCAACACTTGTTTTTTTTCAACAATAATATCCTTTTCCGTTTCTCTGATTGCATTTAAACCACAAAAATTAAAATCTTCCCTCATAGTATTACACCCCCTTTCATAAGCGCTAATATAATCAATGCCAGTAAAGCAGTACATAAAATACAATCTAAAACACCAAAATTGTTATCTAGCAAATTGACATATTTTGCAATGTGTAAATCTTGATAATAAACATTGCTTTCATCAATTTCTAAATTGCAATAATTCAACCATTCAATGAATTTATCAGCATTTACTTTTTTCTTACTGCCGTCATCAAAATATATTTTTATCATATCATAAACTCCTTTCTAATTCGTTCTGTACTTCTGACAGAATCATATACAACTTTTCCATTTCTGATACTGCATTACTTTTTATTGATTTCAAAATATTTACAACGAAAATTGTATAAATTTTGAAATCCAATATTGCTTTTAATAGACTTTCTTTTTTGTCGGCATACAAGCATAGCGTATTATTCACTGTGCTATAATTACAATTGTTACACCCTACGCACATTACATAGGTATCAAGTATCGTTTTATTAGGAAAAGCAATGTGAAGATTGCCTTTCCCGATTCGATAGTCATTCATTGTATCACCTCAATTCTTTCCACTGATTCAAATTCTTCAAGGTCAACAGACCAAACACTGTTATCATCCCTAATAACGTGCGACTTAAAACTCATAACAACCATTACGCCATAATGATTTGCCATTTGCCGTTCCTCAGGAATTGCAAAACGATTTTCATGCGGTTTCACATTTCCAAAATAATATATATCATTGCTCTTGATAAATCTAGGATAGCCTTTTCTTATCACGTAGGGTAAATCTTCATACTTAACTTTTCTAGTTTTAATAACCATTTTTATTCTCCTTTCTTATTTGTATGCCCTTATTATAGTCGAATAATTACACAAATCTGTCTTTACAAGTATATAATTTGTAGACGATAAAAATGCAAGCAATTTTTTATAATTGCCGACCAAATTTGTACGAAACGAGACTTTTATTTCTGTATATATCTCGTTATCATCTGCTAAATAGCAAGCACCAATCAAATATTTATTATTAACATTTATCTCATTCTCAATAAATTCTTTAATATCTGCAACAACATAATC
>OGZK01002460.1_pt1 | contig 15960 bp, 9 predicted proteins | sample 1576791 | NCBI WGS metagenome assembly OGZK01 (sample SAMEA3541556, study PRJEB24748) | human gut metagenome | biome: human gut; feature: human-associated habitat; material: faeces | place: China | collected 2012
CTCCTGCACGTTGCCCTCGCACAGCATGGCAAAGCCGGTCTGGCGGCAGGCCATAACATCGGAGTGATCTCCGAAGATGTTCAGGGCGTGGGTGGACACGGTACGGGCGGAAACGTGGAACACGCAGGGCAGCTGCTCCGCCGCGATCTTGTACATATTGGGGATCATCAGCAGCAGGCCCTGGGACGCGGTGTAGGTGGTGGTCAGCGCACCGGCGCCCAGAGAACCGTGAACGGCGCCGGCAGCGCCGGCTTCGGACTGCATCTCCACCACCTTGACCTTGGTGCCGAAGATGTTCTTCAGGCCGTTTGCGCTCCACTGGTCGACAAAGTCGGCCATGGGGCTGGACGGCGTGATGGGGTAGATGGCAGCAACCTCAGAAAACGCATAGGAAACATGCGCTGCGGCGTTATTGCCATCCATGGATTTCATTTTTCTTACCATAACGTGCCTCCTTAAATAAATGTCGGTGTGACCGCTCCCGCCTGCGCTGCATGCAGGCAAAAGCGCTCCCTCCCCGTCCTCCTCATCTGTCCGGAGAGAAAGCTGATACGATCGAAGCCCCCTAAAAGGCCCCTATCCGTTGGTATTGTTGATAGTATCACAAACTTTTCGCCATGTAAACCTGCTTTTTGTTATTTTTACTATTTTGAAACTTTTTTAGCACCATGCACAAATTTTCTCACTCTCACCCCGCCGGAAAGCGGCGTTCCGCGCAAAAGCCGGATGGCTTTTTTGAAAAAACCGCTGTTCACCGTCCCGATTTTATGATAAGATAAATGCTGAACGACCATTTGGAAGGGGGAAACGACCCATGGTGGTCACTGTGCGTTCTCTGGGTCTCACCGGCATCCGCGGCTACGAGGTGACGGTGGAGTGCTTTCTCTCCGGCGGTCTGCCCGCCTTTGACATGGTGGGTCTGCCGGACGCGGCGGTCAAGGAGTCCCGCGAACGGGTGCGGGCCGCCGTGAAAAACTGCGGGGCAAAATTCCCCGTCAGCCGCATCACCGTGAATCTGGCCCCTGCCCGGGTCCGGAAGGAGGGCACGCTGTACGATCTGCCCATCCTGCTGGGTATTCTGGCCGCAGCGGAGGAGCTGAAGCCCCTGCCGGAGGACGCCGCCTTTCTGGGCGAGCTGAGCCTTACCGGCGCGCTGCGCCCCGTCACCGGCGTGCTGCCCATGGCGCTGTGCGCCGCCCGTATGGGCATCAGGACTCTGTATGTCCCCGCCCAGAACGCCGCTGAAGCCACGCTGGCCGACGGCCTGACGGTCTACGGGGTAGAGAGCGTCTCCCAGCTCATCGCCCACCTCAACGGCGACGCGCCTATGACCCCCGCGCCGCGCTGGCAGCCGGAGCCGTCCGATCGCCCCCTGCCGGACTTTGCCGATGTCATGGGGCAGGAGAATGTGAAGCGTGCGCTGGAGATCGCCGCCGCAGGCGGCCACAACATACTGCTTATCGGCTCCCCCGGCGCGGGCAAGTCCATGCTGGCCCGCCGTCTGCCCTCTATTCTGCCGGATATGACCCGCGCCGAGTCCCTCCAGACCACGGAGATCTACTCCGTGGCGGGCATGACGGATCCCGCCCACCCGCTGGTGGACACCCGCCCCTTCCGCAGTCCCCACCACACGGCCTCCACCGTGTCCCTGGCCGGCGGCGGCGGCACGCCCCGCCCGGGTGAGATATCCCTGGCCCACAACGGCGTCCTGTTTCTGGACGAGCTGCCGGAGTTCGATAAGTCGGCGCTGGAGACGCTGCGCCAGCCGCTGGAGGACGGCTTCGTCACCATCACCCGCGCCGCCGGGACGCTGACGCTGCCCAGCCGCTTCATGCTGGTGTGCGCCATGAACCCCTGCAAGTGCGGCTGGTACGGCCACCCCTCCGGCCGCTGCACCTGCTCGGAAAATCAGGTCGACCAGTACATGCGCCGCATCTCCGGTCCCCTGCTGGACCGCATCGACATGTATGTCGAGGTCCCCTCCGTGGAGTACGAGGCCATGCGCCGCAAGGAGAAGCCGGAGTCCTCCGCCGTCATCCGCCGGCGTGTCAACGCCGCCCGGGAGGTGCAGAAGCAGCGCTTCTCCGGCACAGAGGTATCCTGCAATGCCTATATGCCCCCTGCCATGATCGGGCAGTTCTGCGCGCTGGACGCTGCTGGCGAAAGGCTGATGCAGAGTGCCTTTGACCGCTTAGGCCTCACCGGCCGCAGCCATGACCGCATCCTGCGCATGGCCCGCACCATTGCCGATCTGGAGGGCGCCGCCCGCATCGAAGCGCCGCACCTGGCCGAAGCCATCCAATACCGCAGCAATATACTAAAGTAAGGAGAAACCGCACCATGCACGAGATCATCCTCTGCAAGCTGGGCGAGGTGGTCCTGAAGGGCCTGAACCGCCGCAGCTTTGAAATGAAGCTCATGAGCAACATCCGCCGCCGCACCCAGCGGTTCGGCAAGTTCAGAATTTACTCCCGCCAGTCCACCATCTACGTGGAGCCGGCGGAGGAGACCTGCGACATCGCCGGGGCCTACGCCGCCTGCAAGCAGGTGTTCGGCATCATCGCCATCACCCGCGCCCTCCCCTGTGAAAAGTCCAAGGAGGCCATTTTCGACACCGCCAAGACGTACCTCGCCGACGCCCTCACCGCCGCCGGGAGCTTCAAGGTGGAGAGCAAGCGGGCCGACAAGACCTTCCCCATGGGCAGCATCCAGCTGAGCCAGTGGGTGGGCGGCGCGCTGCACGACGCTTTCCCCCACCTGACGGTGGATGTCCACCACCCGGAGCTGACGGTGTACGTGGAGGTCCGCGAGGACGCGGCCTACGTCCACGGTCCGGCGGAGGCCGCCGCCGGCGGCCTGCCCCTGGGCATGGGCGGCCACGCGGTGAGCCTGCTGTCCGGCGGCATCGACAGCCCCGTGTCCAGCTACATGATCGCCAAGCGCGGTGTCCAGCTGGAGATGATCCACTTCGCCTCCCCTCCCTATACCAGCGAGCTGGCCCGGGAAAAGGTGCTGAAGCTGGCCCAGGAGCTGACGCCCTGGTGCGGCCGTCTGGCGGTGTTCATCATCCCCTTCACCGAGATTCAGGAGGAGATCCGCCGCAAGTGCCCCGAGGATCACTTCACCCTCATCATGCGCCGGTTCATGATGCGCCTTGCCGATATGCTGGCCCGCGAGCTGCGCTGCCGCGCCCTCGTCACCGGTGAGAATCTGGGTCAGGTGGCCAGCCAGACCATGCAGGCGCTGGCCGTCAGCGAGGACGTCGCCACCATGCCGGTGCTGCGCCCCCTCATCGGCCTTGACAAGGAGGAGATCGTGAAGATCGCCCGTAAGATCGGCACCTTCGACACCTCCATCCTGCCCTATGAGGATTGCTGCACCGTGTTCACCCCCCGCCACCCCAAGACAAAGCCCAGCGTGGAGGAGACGCGGGAGTACGAGGCCGCGCTGGACGTGGAGGGCCTGTGCCAGCGGGCCATGGCCAACCGGGAGATGATCCGCGTCAAGCCCCAGTATTAAGGAGGCGCATTCCATGCCCCGTACCGCGGAGATCATCGCTGTCGGCAGCGAGCTGCTGACCGGCGGCGTCACCAATACCAACGCCCGCTTCCTGTCGGAGCTGCTGACCGCCGCCGGTGTGGACGTGCTGTACCACACCGCCGTGGGCGACGACGAGGGCCGTCTGGAAGCCGCCGTCACCGCCGCGCGGCAGCGGGCAGAGCTGCTGGTATGCACCGGCGGCCTGGGCCCCACCTACGACGATATGACGAAAACGGCGGTGTGCGCCGCGCTGGACACGCCGCTGGTGTTCCATCCGGACATCGTACCGGACATCCGCCGCTATTTCGACACCGTGTTCCACCGGGAGATGCCCGCCTGCAATTTGCAGCAGGCCTATCTGCCCCAGGACTGCACCGTGTTCCGCAACCCCGTGGGTACCGCCCCCGGCTGCGCCTTTACTGCCGGCGGCGTCACCGCCGTGCTGCTGCCCGGCGTCCCCTCGGAGTGCCGCTATCTGGCGGAGCACTGCCTGCTGCCCTATCTGGAGCGGCTCCACGGCCAGGTCATCCGCTCCCACGACCTGCGCATCTTCGGCCTGACGGAGCCGCAGGTGCAGGAGCTTCTGAACGACCTGCTCCATCAGGAGGAGGATCTGACGCTGGCCCCCTACGCCGGTACCGGCGAGGTGTCGCTGCACCTGTCCGCCCGCGCCGCCGATGATGCCGCCTGCGAAGCCCGCATGGCCCCGCTGCTGGCGGAGGTCCGCCGCCGTCTTGGCAGCTATCTCTACGGCACGGACGTGTCGGGGCTGGAGGAAACGGCGCTGCACCTCTGTCAGGCCCGGGGCCTGACCCTCTCCGCCGCCGAGAGCTGCACCGGCGGTCTCATCGCCAAGCGCCTGACGGACATCCCCGGCGCGTCCCAGACGTTTCTGGGCGGCGTGGTCAGCTACACCAACACCGTGAAGCAGCACGTGCTGGGCGTCCCCGCCTCCCTGCTGGAGACGTATGGCGCCGTGTCCGCCCCCGTGGCCCGCGCCATGGCCATGGGTGTCCGCGTCCTTACCGGCTCGGATCTGGCCCTGTCCGTCACCGGACTGGCCGGCCCCGCAGGCGACGACCACGGCAACCCCGTGGGCACCGTGTTCACAGCCCTTTCCACGCCTCAGGGCGTTTTCGTGCGGCAGCTGGCGCTGGGCGGCGATCGGGAGCGCATCCGCACCCTCTCCGCCCACCACGCGCTGGACCTGCTGCGCCGCTATCTCACGGATCAAATGACAGGAGGAGAATGACCCATGTCCAAAAACAGTTACCGGCCCGGCGTCAACCAGTACGCCAATCAGGAGGAAGCCCGCCGCAAGGCCCGGGGCAACCCCAACAAAAACGTACACCAGAAGAAGAAAAACAGCAATTACGCCGGCTACGCCGGCAATCCCGTGACCCAGAAGATCATCGAAAAGGCCAACCAGCAGGAGCGGGTGAAGCTCCCTACCTGGCTGAACATCTGGCTGGCGGTGCTGTTCGCCGCCATTATCGTGGTGCTGATCCTGCGTCTGGCGGTGTATAAGGACAGCATCCTGCTGAGCTCCCTGTCCTCCCTGCTGCTGGGCATCGCCTGCCTGTCCCTGTTCTATATCCGCCGCTTCAAGCACACGAAAAAGGAGAGCCCCGTCTACAAGATCATCACCGTGGTGCTCACCGTCTGCGGCGTCATCTACACGTTTATGGGCGCGGTGGGCCTGCTTTCGCTGGCCGGTATCCTGTAAAAAATCGGTTTTTTCGGCAAAATAGCCATTGACAAGGGCTAATTTTGTGAGTATAGTAGCGTTATCTTAAGGAAACACCGTACAACTGCGATGAAGGAGACGCGCCCCGCCTCCCTGCCGCGCGAAGAGAGCCGCCGTTTGGTGCAAGGCGGACGGGCAGCCGGTCTGGGGTATCACTCCCGAGCATCCGCCTGATGGCCTCTGGCCGGTAAGCGCGGACGGCAGCGGGCCGTTATCACCCCGTACCCACGGCTGGTGGGACTGAGTGGCCGCTTTCCGCGGCAGCAAGAGTGGTACCGCAGAGGATGCTTTCACGCGCCTTTGTCTCTTAACGAGACAAAGGCGCTTTTTATTTTGTTTCAACAAAAAATTTCGGATAAAAAGGAGACACAACATGGAATACAAAAAGACACTGAACATGCCTAAGAGCGGCTTCCCCATGCGTGCCGGCCTGCCCAAGCGCGAGCCGGACATGCTGAAGCACTGGGAGGAGATCGACCTCTACAACGAGCTGCTGAAGAAGAACGAGGGCAAGCCCCTGTTCTCCCTGCACGACGGCCCTCCGTTCTCCAACGGCGCGCTGCATATGGGCCACGCCCTGAACAAGTCCCTGAAGGACTTCATCACCCGTATGTACGCCATGCGCGGCTACTACACCCCCTATATTCCCGGCTGGGATAACCACGGCATGCCCATCGAGTCCGCCATCATCAAGCAGAACAAGCTGAACCACAAGGCCATGAGCGTGGCGGACTTCCGCACCGCCTGCCATGAGTTCGCCGACCATTACATCGACGTCCAGCGCGACGGCTTCAAGCGCATGGGCGTGGTGGGCGACTGGGAGCATCCCTACAAGACCATGGACCCCGGCTTTGAGGCGCAGGAGGTCCGGGTGTTCGGCAAAATGTACCGGAACGGCCACATCTACAAGGGCCTCAAGCCCGTGTACTGGTGCCCCCACGACGAGACGGCGCTGGCCGAGGCGGAGATCGAGTATAAGGACGATCCCTGCACCACTGTCTACGTCAAGTTCCCCATGCACGATGACCTGGGCAGGCTGCCCCATCTGGACCACAGCAAGCTGTACTTCGTGATCTGGACCACCACCGTCTGGACCCTGCCCGGCAACCTGGCCATCGCCCTGCACCCTGACGAGAGCTACGCGGTGGTGAAGGCCCCCAGCGGCGACATGTATATCATGGCCGAGGCCCTGACCGACAAGGTCATGAAGATCGGCAGCTTCGACAGCTATGAGATCGTGGAGACCCACCCCGGCTCCTTCTTCGAGAACATGCTGGCCTTCCACCCCTTCCTGCCCAAGACCTCCCGTCTGGTGCTGGCGGACTACGTCACCATGGATTCCGGTACCGGCTGCGTCCACACGGCGCCCGGCTTCGGCGCCGACGACTATGTGACCTGCAAGCGCTACGGTATGGACATGGTGGTGCCTGTGGACGATCAGGGCAAGCACACCGCCTACGCCGGCAAGTACGAGGGCATGACCACCGATGAGTCCAACCCCGTGATCCTTCAGGATATGAAGGACAACGGCTCCCTGTTCGCCAGTGAGAACATTGTCCACAGCTATCCCCACTGCTGGCGCTGCAAGCAGCCCATCATCTTCCGCGCCACCCCCCAGTGGTTCTGCTCCGTGGACTCCTTCAAGGATGAGGCCATCGCCGCCTGCGAGGACGTGCGCTGGGTGCCCTCCTGGGGCAGAGACCGCATGCGCTCCATGATCCTGGAGCGCACCGACTGGTGCATCAGCCGCCAGCGCCGCTGGGGCCTGCCCATCCCCGTGTTCTACTGCAAGGACTGCGGCAAGCCCGTCTGCACCGAGGAGAGCATCGAGGCCGTGGCCAGCCTGTTTGAGGAGAAGGGCTCCAACGCCTGGTTCGATATGGACGCCGCCGACATCCTGCCCAAGGGCTTCACCTGCCCCCACTGCGGCAAGTCCGCCGGCTTTGAGAAGGAGACCGATACCCTGGACGGTTGGTTCGACTCCGGCTCCACCCACTTCGCCGCCATGGAGCGCGATCAGGGCTTCTGGCCCGCCACCATGTATATCGAGGGCCTTGACCAGTATCGCGGCTGGTTCCAGTCCTCCCTGCTGGTGGCCGTGGGCGCTCTGGGCCGCGGCGCTCCGTTCAAGGAGTGCGTCACCCACGGCTGGACCGTGGACGGCGAGGGCAAGGCCATGCACAAGTCTCTGGGCAACGGCATGGACCCCGCCGAGATCTTTGACAAGTACGGCGCGGACCTGCTGCGTCTGTGGGCCGGCTCCGCCGACTACCACGTGGATGTCCGCTGCTCCGACGAGATCTTCAAGCAGCTGAGCCAGAACTATCTGAAGTTCCGCAACACCTGCAAGTTCTGCCTGGATAACCTGGTGAGCTTCGATCCCGACCATCTGGTGCAGCCCGATGAGATGCTGCCTCTGGACAAGTGGGCCGTCACCCGCCTGAACACCCTGATTGAAAAGGTGTTCGCCGCCTACGACAACTACGAGTTCCATGTGGTGTCCCACATGATCAACGACTTCTGCGTGGTGGACCTCAGCTCCTTCTACTTCGATATCATCAAGGATCGCCTGTACTGCGGCGAGGCCAGCGGGCTGGAGCGCCGCAGCGCCCAGACGGCTGTCTGGCTGATCCTGGACGCCATGACCCGCATGTTCGCTCCCATTCTGGCCTTCACCTGCGATGAGGTCTGGCTGGCCATGCCTCACCGCTCCGCCGACGATGCCCGCAACGTCCTGTTCAACGAGATGGTACAGCCCTACCGCGGCTACGCCCTCAGCGAGGAGGAAATGGGCAAGTGGGCGCGCCTCGCCGCCCTCCGTACCGCCGTTAACGGCGCGCTGGAGCAGGCCCGCGCCGACAAGACCATCGGCAAGAGTCTGGAGGCCGAGGTGGACCTGACCGTTACCGCCGAGGACGCCTTCCTGGCCGATATGGACGCCGCCGACCTGGCCGATACTCTCATCGTCTCTCAGGTCCGCGTGGACGTGGGCGCGGAGCAGGCCGTGGCCGTCCGCCCCGCCGCCGGCGCCAAATGCCTGCGCTGCTGGAAGGTCCTGCCCACCGTGGGCAGCGATGCGGAGCACCCCGAGCTGTGCCCCCGCTGCGCCGCCGTGGTGAAGAATCTCCCCGTCATCGAGTGAGTTCCCTGCATGCAAAAAGGGAGGACACGCTTTGCGTGTCCTCCCTTTTTTGTTTATGCTCTTTTTTCCAGCTTCCGCAGCTGCTCCTGAAACTCCTGCGGCAGCGGGCAGTGCAGCTCCACCGCCTCGCCGGTTCGCGGGTGGATAAATCGCAGCCCCACCGCGTGGAGACACTGCCCCGTCAGACCCGCCACCGGCTTCTTTGCGCCGTACACCGTGTCCCCCAGGATGGGATGCCCGATGTAGGCCATGTGTACCCGGATCTGATGGGTGCGTCCCGTCTCCAGACGGCACCGCACATGGGTCACGCCCGCATACCGCGCGATGACCTCCCAGTGGGTCACGGCGGGCCGCCCGCCGGCTACCACCGCCATCTTCTTCCGGTCCGACGGATGCCGTCCGATGGGCGCATCCACGGTACCGCTGTCCTCCTTCAGGTTGCCCACCACCAGACACTCGTACGTCCGCGCCAGCGTGTGGTCGCTGAGCTGGGCGCTGAGCCCCAGATGGGCCGCATCGTTCTTGGCGGCAATGATGAGCCCGCTGGTATCCCGATCGATGCGGTGTACGATGCCGGGCCGCTTCTCCCCGCCGATACCGGACAGCGACGACCCGCAGTGGTGCAGCAGCGCATTGACCAGCGTCCCGTCGGGATGCCCCGGCGCCGGATGCACCACCAGTCCCGACGGCTTGTTCACCACGATAACGTCCTCGTCCTCGTACACCACGTCCAGCGGGATGTCCTGCGGCTCCAGCGCCGTCTCCCGCACCTCCGGCACGTCCACCGTCACCGTCTCGCCGCCGCTGATGCGGCAGCTCTTGGACGCAGGCTTCCCGTCCACGGATACCCGCCCCTCGTCGATGTACCGCGCCGCCTGCGAGCGGGTCAGTCCGTTGGCGCGGGAGGCCACAAAGGCGTCCAGCCGCGTCCCGGCGTCCTCCGTCTCAGCTTTCAGATGCAGCGTCATCCTTCGGCTCCTTCTTGTCGTACTTGTCGTAGAACCACAGGTAGTACACAGCGCCCAAAATGACGCCCACCACCACAAAGCAGTCCGCCAGATTGAAAATGGGATAGCTGATGAACTGCAGGTCGAACATATCCACCACATAGCCGCGGCACACGCGGTCGATGACGTTGCCGATGCCGCCTCCCAGGATCAGCACCCCCGCCGTCACGCCCAGCGGATGGCGCACGATCTTCTTCACCAGCAGCCACGCCACCGCCGCCATCAGCACGATGGTCACGATGGCCAGCAGCCCGGTCTTGCCGGAAAAGCTGCTCCACGCCGCGCCGGTATTGTGCAGCCGCGTCAGCTGCACCACGCCCGGCAGCAGCGGCGCGGACTGCCCCATCTCCAGATGGGCCGTCACCCACCACTTCAACAGCTGGTCGCCTGCCACGCAGGCCGCCAGCAGCAATACATACCACATAGGGCATCCTCCCTGCCTGTTTGAGATTCCTCCCCATCATATCCCATTTGCCCGCGGTTTGCAACTTTTATTCCGCGGCTTTCTTGTATTGCGCATCGCCGCGTGGTATAATATCGTATTCAAATATCGCCCCGTATCCACATCGGGGCAGGGAGGCCCGACTTGGACAGAAAACAGGTATTGATCCCGGAGGAGCAGACGCTCCGTCAGCGGGATTTTGAACGGAAAATAAGAGAGCTGCACACCCAGCGGGGCAGGAGCGTCCGCGCACTGGTGGACACCTTCGGCTGCCAGCAGAATGTGGCGGACAGCCAGCATATCATGGGCATGCTGGAAGCCATGGGCTGCACCTTCGTCGCCGTCCCGGAGGAGGCGGACATCGTGGTGCTGAACACCTGCGCCATCCGTGACCACGCGGAAAAGCGGGTCTACGGCACGCTGGGCGCGCTGACCCACACGAAAAAGGCCAACCCGGAGCAGATCATCTGCCTGTGCGGCTGCATGGCACAGCGCCCCGAGGTGGCGGAAAAGGTGCGTCAGTCCTATCGCCATGTGGATCTGGTATTCGGCCCCCAGGCGCTGTGGAAATTCCCCGAGCTTCTGTATCAGGTCTATACCCGCCGGGGCCGCGTGTTCTCCGTGGAGGACGAGCACGGCTCCATTGCCGAGGATATGCCGGTGGTGCGGGAGGGCCGCACCCGTGCGTGGGTGTCCATCATGTACGGCTGCAACAACTTCTGCTCCTACTGCATCGTCCCCTACGTCCGCGGCCGGGAGCGGAGCCGCGAGCCGGACCGCATCCTCGCCGAGGTCCGCCAGCTGGCCGCTGAGGGCTACAAGGAGATCACCCTGCTGGGGCAGAACGTCAACTCCTACGGCAAGGATCTGGATACGCCGTGGGACTTTGCCGACCTTTTGAGCGCACTGGACAAGATCGAGGGGGACTATCTCCTCCGCTTCATGTCCTCCCAGCCCAAGGACGCCAGCTATAAGCTGTTCGACACCATGGCCCGCTGCAAGCACGTGGCCAGGCAGCTGCACCTGCCGGTGCAGTCCGGCTGCGACCGGGTGCTCCGCGCCATGAACCGCCCCTACGACCGGGCCAAATATCTGGATCTCATCACCTACGCCCGGAAGGTCATGCCCGATCTGGTGCTGACCAGCGACGTCATCATCGGCTTCCCCGGCGAGACGGAGGCCGAGGCCATGGAGACGGTGGCGCTGGTGGAGCAGGTGCGCTTCGACGCCCTGTTCACCTTCATCTTCTCCCCCCGTCCCGGTACCCCCGCCGCCAAAATGGACGACCCCGTGCCCCGCAGCGAGAAGCAGAAGTGGTTCGACCGCCTCTGTGACGCCCAGAACAGGATCTCCGAGGAGATCCACGCCGGGTATGTGGGCGACACCCTGCGCTGTCTCATCGACGGTGAGAGCGACGACAGCCGCTGGCCGCTGACGGCCCGCACCGCCGGGGGACGGCTGGTGCATCTGGTGGGCAGTCCCGACGCCGTGGGTACATACCGCGACGTGAAGATCACCGACAGCAATACATGGGCGCTGTTCGGCCAACTGATTTGATTTTTCCCAAGGAGGTATCCCCCATGGCAGAGCTCACCCCCATGATGCGCCAGTATATGGAGATCAAGGAGCAGAATCCCGACTCCATCCTGTTTTTCCGTCTGGGCGACTTCTACGAGATGTTCGGCCCCGACGCCCGCACGGCGTCCCGTGAGCTGGATCTTGCCCTCACCACCCGCGACAAGGACAAGACCAAGTCCTTCGACGACAAGATCCCCATGTGCGGCATCCCCTACCACGCCTCCGACGCCTACATCGCCCGCCTCATTGCCAAGGGCTACAAGGTGGCCATCTGCGAGCAGACGGAGGATCCCGCCGCCGCCAAGGGGCTGGTGAAGCGGGACATCATCCGCGTTGTCACCCCCGGTACGGTCATCGACGAGTCCTGCCTCAGCGCCGAGCGCAGCAACTACCTGTGCGGCGTGTATCTGGACGATACCGGCGCGGGCCTGTGCGCCTGCGACATCTCCACCGGCAAGGCCCAGGCCACGGTGTTCACCGGCCCCGACCGGGTCCGCGCCCTGCTCAATGAGCTGGGACGGTTCGCCCCTGCCGAGGCGGTGATGAACGAGGCCGCCTATTTTGATGAGACGCTGCACCAGACCTTACAGGACCGTTTTTCCTGCCACATGGAGAAGCTGTCCGACGCCCGGTTCACCCCGGAGGACGCGGAGAAAAAGGTCCGCGCCCAGTTCGGTCAGGACGCGCTGGAGCGCCTGCCCCGGGACAATATGACGCCCCTGCTGGCGCTGGGCGGTCTGCTGGGCTATCTCTACGACACGCAAAAGACCGATCTGGGTCACCTCGACCAGCTGACGTGGTACCGCACCGGTCAGTATATGGAGCTGGACCTCACCGCCCGCCGCAATCTGGAGCTGACAGAGACGCTGCGGGGCAAGGAAAAGCGGGGCAGCCTGCTGTGGGTGCTGGACAAGACCAAGACCGCCATGGGCGCCCGCAACCTGCGGGCGTGGCTCCAGCAGCCGCTGGTGGACGTGGCCGCCATCGACCGGCGGCTCAGCGCCGTGGCGGCACTGGCGGAGCACACCGTGGCCCGGGAGGAGCTGACGCTGGCCCTCAGCGGCATCGCCGATATGGAGCGCCTCATCGGCCGGGTGGTCTACGGCTCTGCCGGCGGACGGGATCTGGTATCCCTGCGCGCCTCCATGGAGCGGCTGCCCGCCGTCAAGGCGCAGCTGGCCGCTTTTCCCTCCGGTGCGCTGCACCAGCTGGATCAGCAGCTGGAGGATCTCAACGATCTGGCCGCCCTGATCGGCCAGACGCTGGTGGACGAGCCGCCGTTCTCCGTCCGTGAGGGCGAGATGATCCGGGACGGCTTCGACCCGGAGGTGGACCGCCTGCGGGGCATCCTACACGGCGGCAAGAGCTTCCTGGCCCAGATGGAGGCGGAGGAGAAGGAAAAAACCGGCATCCGCACCCTGAAGATCGGCTACAACAAGGTATTCGGCTATTATATCGAGGTATCCAACTCCTTCAGGGATCAGGTGCCCGACCACTATATCCGCAAGCAGACGCTGGTCAACGGCGAGCGCTACATCACTCAGGAGCTGAAGGATCTGGAGCACGATGTCCTCACCGCCAAGGACCGCGACGCCGCGCTGGAGTACGAGCTGTTCTCCTCCCTGCGCGCCAAGCTGGCGGAGTCCGTCACCCGCGTCCAGCTGGCGGCGTCCCTTATCGCCCAGCTGGATACGCTTTGTTCCTTTGCCGCCGTGGCGGTGAAGAACAACTACTGCCGCCCCTCGGTGGACGAGTCCGGCGTTATTGAAATTCAGGGCGGCCGCCATCCGGTGGTGGAGAAAATGCGTTCCGACGCCCTGTTCGTCCCCAACGACACCATCATGGGTGCGAAGGAGGACCGCGTCAGCATCATCACCGGCCCCAACATGGCCGGCAAGTCCACCTACATGCGTCAGGTGGCGCTGATCGTGCTGATGGCGCAGGTGGGCAGCTTCGTCCCTGCCCATGACGCCCACATCGGCGTGGTGGACCGCATCTTTACCCGTATCGGCGCCAGCGATGACCTGTCCGCCGGCCAGTCCACCTTCATGGTGGAGATGACGGAGGTGTCCGACATCCTCCGCACCGCCACGAAAAACAGTCTCCTCATTCTGGATGAGATCGGCCGCGGCACCTCCACCTTTGATGGGATGTCCATTGCCCGGGCAGTGCTGGAATACTGCGCCCAGAAGCTGAAGGCCAAGACCCTGTTCGCCACCCACTACCACGAGCTGACAGCGCTGGACCAGACGCTGCCCAACGTCCGCAACTACAACATCGCCGTCCGCGCCCGCGGCGAGGACATCATCTTCCTGCGCAAGATCGTCCCCGGCGGGGCCGACCGCAGCTACGGCATCGAGGTGGCCAAGCTGGCCGGTCTGCCCGACAGTGTCCTCAAGCGGGCCCGCGCCATTTTAGAGGAGCTGGAGAGCCAGTCCGGCCGTCCCGCTCCCGCCGCCCCACCGGAGGATCAGCTGTCGCTGGCCGCCATGGCCGAGAGCGAGGCGGCGGACACCATCCGCCGTACCCAGGTGGATTCTCTCAGCCCGTTGGAGGCTCTGAATCTTCTGTATGAGCTGAAGCGCCGCCTCAGCTGACCCCCCGTTTTGCCGCGCTGCGGCCTCAGGATCATAATTTCTTCATCATGAAGTGTAAAACCGGAAAAAACGGGGGTAAACCGGAAATAAAATGCGTCGTTTTTTTTGGCCCTTCCGGCCCGCAGGACTCTTGAAAGGAGGCCCCATCCCATGCCCCAGATCCAACAGCTGCCGCCCCATCTGGCGGACCTGATCGCCGCCGGCGAGGTGGTGGAACGCCCCGCCTCCGTGTGCAAGGAGCTTCTGGAAAACGCTCTTGACGCCGGCGCCTCCGCCATTTCCACCGAGCTGGAAAAGGGCGGCCTAACCTACATCCGCATCACGGACAACGGCTGCGGCATCGCGCCGGAGCAGCTGCCCACCGCCTTCCTGCGCCACGCCACCAGCAAGCTCCGCCGCCCCGAGGACCTTGCCGCCATCGGCACGCTGGGCTTCCGCGGCGAAGCGCTGGCCGCCATCGCCGCCGTGTCGCGGGTGGATATTTTTTCCAGGCAGACCGGTGCGGACTGCGGCGCCGCGCTGCACCTGGAGGGCGGCGTACCCGATGATGTCACCGAGGCCGGCTGCCCCGACGGCACCACCGTCTGCGTGCGGGACCTGTTCTACAACACCCCCGCCCGCATGAAGTTTATGAAGAAGGATTCCGCCGAGGGCGCCGCCGCCGCAGGCGTCGTGACCCATCTGGCGCTGAGCCATCCCGATGTGTCCTTCAAGCTGCTGCGTGACGGGCAGGAGATCCTCCACACCCCCGGCGACGGGCAGCTGCTGTCCGCCATCTACGCCGCGCTGGGCCGCGACTTTGCCAACAGCCTGCTGCCCGTCAGCGGCAGCGGCGGCGATGTGCGGGTGGAGGGCTTTGTCACCAAGCCGCTGGCTGGTCACGGCACCCGCGGACGCCAGCTGTTCTTCGTCAACGGCCGGTTCGTCAAGAGCCAACTGCTGGCTGCCGCCGTGGAGGAGGCCTACCGCAACCGGCTGCTGAAGGGCAAGTTCCCCGGGTGCGTCCTTCATATCACGCTGCCGGTCAGCGAGGTGGACGTCAACGTGCATCCCGCCAAGACCGTGGTGAAATTCCTGTCCGACAAGACCGTCTTCGATGCGGTACACTATACCGTAAAGGACGCGCTGGACCGTGAGGGACAGCCCTCCGCGCCGGAGAAAAAGCCGTTCTATCAGGCCATGAGCGCGGAGGAATTCCGCGAGAAAGCCCCCGCGTCCCAAGGCGTCCGGCTGCCCCTTGTCAGCGGCAGGCCCGTGGGCTCCGCCGGAGCCGACCGTCCCACCGTCAACCGTTTTGCTCCCGCCGCGCCGCCGGTGCAGACGCCGCGCGAGACGGTACGGCCCGCCGCAGCGCCGCAGGGCGAGGTATGGCAGGTGCGGGACGCCGCGCCGGAAGCCGGCGGGTCCTTCACTGTCCCCAGCGGACGGGAGGGCGTCGTCTACCGCATCACGCCGCCGGACGCGGCGGATGCGATGCCCGGCACGACGGGCACTTCTCCTGACATGGCGGGTACATCATCCAACGGGCCGGAAAGCGCCGAGGTGTGCGGCGGCACGGCCGCTCCGCAGACGGAGGGCGTGTGCGCTCCCGCGCAGGCGGGCACTTATGCGGAGATAGACGCGGCCGCCGCCGCGGCGGAGCACGTCCAGCAGGAGCTGGCCATGCCGGAGGAGGAAGCCATCGGCGAGACGCCGTGGCGCATCGCCGGAGAGGTGCTGAAAACCTATATTATCTGCGAGGACGGGGAGCAGAACGTGTGGCTCATCGACAAGCACGCCGCCCACGAGCGCATCCGCTTCGATGCGCTGAAGGCGGACCCCGTGCCGCCCATGGCCCAGCAGCTGATGACCCCCGCCGCCGTGACGCTGACCGCTGAGGAGTACGGCGCGGTGCTGGAGCAGCTGGA
>OGZK01002466.1_pt1 | contig 15936 bp, 15 predicted proteins | sample 1576791 | NCBI WGS metagenome assembly OGZK01 (sample SAMEA3541556, study PRJEB24748) | human gut metagenome | biome: human gut; feature: human-associated habitat; material: faeces | place: China | collected 2012
CGTTGGTTCTCTGCTGTGAAAAATTCGATACTCTTCACGGGAAGGCCGTGAATGCGCTCCACCAGAGATTCAGCAGAAATGTAATCTTCACAGCCACCACGCTTGATCTGAAGCATATTTTTCCCATCAACGACACTGCGATTTCCAATCCGCAATCCCTTCGGAGTGCGGATCTCATGTTCTCCATTACTCATCTTTTTCACGGCCTCCTTTTTCTGGTTTGAATTTCACCTTTTCGTTCATTCGATTTCAACTTATGGACTTTTCTGAACTTTTCTTGAATTTCACCTTTTTTGCTTGCATATTTACGCAATTTCCAGTATAATAGCCATAAAAGTTGAAAGAATATAGCATAATTATATGCAAGTAGTGTCGCGGTGTCAAGAGGAAAATGTGAAATATTATTGCACATTCCGAATTGAATATTTACAAATTCCGTTGCACATTGTTACAGTACGATAACTGCTCCATAGAAAGGTTGCAAACATGAAATTTGGAGAGAAAGTTCGTGATTTACGAAAGAAGCATTCCTTAACACAGGACGAATTGGCAAAGTGTCTGGGTGTCAGCAAACGAACAGTCATCGGATGGGAACGTGATGGTCGCTACCCTCGCAATGTTGAAATACTTGAAAAAATGGCCGATATATTCCATGTGCCTCTGACCTACATACAACCGGATCAGTCTTTATTTATTGAACGCGCTGCAGCAACCTACGGAAAAAAGGGTAAAATAGAAGCCCAGCATCTCGCATTCGAGCTTACTGAGCTTTTTGCCAGCGGAGAGTTGACCGCGCAGGATATGGACGGCATCATGTATGAAATGCACAAAGCCTATTTTAAGTACCGCGAGCAAGAACGAGAAAAGAACCGAATATTGAGCCTGTAAAATCCCGTTCCATTCACTATGCCATCCTCGAAAGGAGAGCACATTATGGATTCCATTCTTATTTACCAAGCAGCCAATGACCTCGTCCAAAATACCGGCACCCGCAACATCAAACGGATTGCGCGAAGCTGCAGCCTGGACATCCTTGAAACACCTCGCTTCAAAGATGTGCTGGGTTTTCTTTCACTCCACTTTGATAAGCCATTGATTCTTATCAATAGTCATCTTGATTCGCAGACAAAGCAGATGGTCTGCGGGTACGCTCTGGGGCATTATCTGGAGCATCAGATTCTGATGGACTTGCACACGCTGAATAAGTCTCTGGCGATTACAGACAAGCAGATCTGTCTTTATGAGCCAAACGCTTTTGCATCCCACCTGATGCTGGACAGCGAGGAAGTCTATCAGATGACGAAACGCAAGATGAATGCTGCTCAGATTGCCACTGCCAAACGCATTCATATCAATCTGGTATTGGTGAAGCTTCTTGAACTGCATCATCTGGGGTACGATCTACGGCACTACCACGCCCAGCACCATGCGTTTATCAAAAATCTCAACCTTCCGGCACATTTTCAGTTTGATGTTGCCGCCGGATGACCTTATGTTCATATAATCCTAAAACCCGTAATGAACAAGCCACAATGAGCGTTCATTACGGGTTTTCTGTTATTTCAGTTTAGCGAGGATTTCATCGGCACTCATGCCCTCGGCAAGCAACTTCTTCAGAACGGATTCCGCTTCTGCTTCCTTTGCTTCTTCTGCAGCCTTAGCATCTGCCTTTGCTTTCTTTGCTTCCAAAGTGGCCACTTCTTTTTCGGCCTTCTTCAAAGCAGCCTTTTTTGCTTTCAGATCAGCCTTTAAATTGTCAATGTTTGCGGTGATGGATGCAATCTCAGCAGTCAAAGAAACGATAGATTCCTGCTTCTCCGCGATCTGAGATGCGTAGTCGGTATGGGTAGTTTTGGGACGATTTTTGCTGCCTTTTGTTCTAGGCATAGGTGATAACCTCTTTCCTTTTTTAGTGGTTTAAGTATAGCACTGTGTTTGGGTGAGGGCAATATTACTTCTTACCTGAAATCTTTTTCTTCTCGCTCTGCGACACCATCTTTTTCACAGTGTTGGCCTGTGTGTATTGTAGCATTGCTTTCATTCCTTCATCAACGCCACCTCCACCAGTTGCTTTTGAGCCACCACCTATGTTTGACATTTGAGCCATCCTTTTTGCTCCACCATGTAATTTATCCATCGGAGTTCCGGTACTTGCTGTGGGTTTGTTTATTCCATCTACTATTTGCTTTCCTCTTTGGCTAAGAATACTGTCTGCTGCCCTTTCCAAAGAATTATTGCTTTTTAGAACTACTTGTGTATTTTTCTGTTCTCTTTGAAACAGTGACAAGATTCCCATAATACACACCCCCTATTCTTTTGGGTAGTATGATTCATTTTCGACTATCTTTTCTCACATCTTCGCCGATTGTAAGATCGTTGCCTGCTGCTCACCACGAAGAGGTGTGTGATTATCAGAGCAGCATAGGGAGCTCCTGCTCCCAGTATATCACAATTTCATCCAGTTTTACAGACGCTTTCTTACCTTCATCACCGCATAGTACATCAACCCGCCTAGTACTCCGCCGACTGTATTGTAAAAGATGTCTGATAGCTGGAACGTACCAAGCCGCAAGAGCAACTGCAGCATCTCTATCATCAGAGAAAAGCCAAACGCTATCTTACCGCTTTGCCACAGTATCTTCTTCCAACCGTTTCCAATCTTCTCTCTGAACGTCCATATAACCATGCTGGTGAACGGCACCATCATGATCACGTTCTCAATGCACTCAGTTGTAAGTTTCTGCTCGCCGTTCACGGTCTCCCAGATGCCCCAGCCACCCATGACATTTGACAAAGGATTTAGCCACAGGTTCCGATTCAGCAGCGTTCGGAACAAGATCATCGATGTCACAAAAGCCAAGAAGAATAGTTTCCGGAAGAACGCACTCTCCTTGAACTTCTGATACCAAATCACTATGGCGTTCTTCCAGCCTTTGCCGGCTTCTTGAGGTTCATAAGCATATAGATAGAAAAACATGGCTAGGAAGGAAAGCAGGAGTGAAAAACCAAACGGCTCATATAGCGCAGTCAGGATGTTTGTGAGGATCTTTCCGAATAAATCAATCGTTTCTTTCATCATTGTTTAGAGATCACTGAACAGGTCGGCCTTATACACGCCGTTCTCCAGCATCTTCTTGAAACTGTCCTTTACTGCTGCAACGTCCTCATGGTAGGTCATTCCGTACCAGGTGTCATTGGTCTTCAGAACTTTCACAGACATCTTTCCCTGCTCCAGCAGTTCACCAATGAAGATAGGAATCAGATACTCTGCTTTCAGCGGATTGCTGGGTACTTCTTTCTCGAAGAACTCCTTGAAGCCCTCCTCCAGCACATCCAAAAAATCAGGAGTCAAGCCCCACATATTCATGGAAACCAGAGAATTCACATCAACCACTACGCTGTCTGCTTCTGCTCCGGTTGCCGTCTTTACAATGTTCTTAGTCTCAACAACCTCAGTCAGATTGTTCTGCTCGTCCATTTTGCAGATACCACGAGTCACGCCGCCGTTATCGGACAGTGTGTTTTTCAGCACAAAGCCCGCCATGCAAGACTTGCCACCATTCACCAGATACTCATGAACAGCCTTGAAGCCTTCCTTGCCATAGTAATCATCTGCATTAATGACGATGAACGGAGTATCAATCACATTTTTCGCTGCGAGCACAGCTTGACCCGTTCCCCAAGGTTTTGTGCGGCCTTCCGGCAGAGTACCCGGAATATCATTGATATCCTGGAAAGCATAGTCCACTGTTACATCATGAGAAGCACAAATAGAGGCAATGCGATCACCAATCACCTCTTTGAACTCTTTCTCGATATCCTTGCGGATAATAAATACTACATGATTGAAACCTGCCTCGATTGCATCATGGATCGAGTAGTCCATGATAATATGTCCAGCATCATCCACCGGCTCTAACTGCTTGATTCCTGTTCCAAAGCGGCTACCGATACCGGCTGCCATAATAAGTAATGTTGTTTTCATAACTTTTTCCTCTTACTAACTTTTATTCTACTGTCACACTCTTCGCCAGATTTCTTGGCTTATCCACATCCAGGCCCTTGGCTACAGACACATAGTAGCCGAGTAGCTGCAACGGAATCACTGCCAGGCTACCAACAAAGTGCTCGTCCACCTTTGGAACATAAACTGTGAAGTTTACCTGATCTTCGATTTCATACTTGCCATAAGTAGTGAGCCCCATCAGATAAGCACCACGGCTCTTGCACTCCAACATATTGCTGATAGTCTTTTCATAGAGTTCGCTCTGGGTCAGCACGCCGATGACCAGTGTTCCCTGCTCAATCAGGCTGATGGTCCCGTGCTTCAGTTCACCAGCTGCATATGCCTCCGAGTGAATGTAGCTGATTTCTTTCAGTTTCAAACTACCTTCCAAGCAGACAGCATAGTCAATGCCACGACCTACGAAGAACACATCGTGTGCATTGGCATACTTTGCTGCAAACCACTGAATGCGCTCTTTATCTTCCAAAGTTTTCTGCATCTTTTCCGGGAGAGTCAGAAGTTCAGAAATATAGTAGCTGTACTGCTCCTCCGTGATTTTTTCTCTCACCTTTGCGAACTGAACCGACAAGCAGTACATGGCCGCAAGCTGTGCGCTGTATGCCTTGGTTGTAGCAACAGAAATTTCAGGGCCAGCGAGCGTATAGAACACCTTGTCCGCTTCACGGGCAATACTGCTGCCTACCACATTAACGATTGCCATCGTGGTAATGCCCTTCTCTTTTGCCAGACGCAGTGCTGCCAGTGTATCCGCAGTCTCACCAGACTGGCTGACAACGATTACCAGTGCTTTCTGATTGAGCGGCATCTTCCGATAACGGAACTCAGATGCGAGTTCCACACGCACCGGAATATCCGCTATATCTTCCAGCACATACTGAGCAGCCATGCCCACATGCCATGCAGAGCCACAGGCAACAATATAAATCTGCTCAAAGTTTTTAATTTCGTCTTCGGTGATCTCCACACTGGATAGGTCGATAGCACCGTTCTTGATTACGGAATTAAGAGTATCCTGGACAGCTTTCGGCTGCTCATGGATTTCTTTCATCATGAAATGCTCAAAGCCGCCTTTTTCAGCTGCTTCTGCATCCCACTTGATCTCGGTGGTCTGCTTCTCGATTTCATCACCATTCAGATCATAAAAGTGAGCCTCACCCGGAACGAGTTTTGCAAACTCAAGGTTGCCAATGTAATACACGTTGCGAGAGTATTCCAGAATTGCCGGGACATCCGAAGCCACATAAGTTTCACCATCCGCAATGCCAATGATCATCGGGCTATCCTTACGTGCCACCCAGATCTCGCCCGGATAATCCCGGAACATCAGCTCAAGAGCGTAGGAACCACGGACACGCACCATCGTCTTAGCGATGGCATCAATAGGACCGAGGTTGTACTTTTTATAATAGTAGTCCACCAGCTTGATGACCACTTCCGTATCCGTCTGACTATAGAATGTATAACCGTGCTTCAGCAGCTTTTCTTTCAGTTCGGTATAGTTCTCGATGATGCCGTTATGTACGCCAACGACCTCAGACTCCACTGTGCCGGAACCAGAACGGGTACAGTTACCTGAAACATGCGGATGTGCATTGGTTTGGCTCGGCTCACCGTGAGTTGCCCAACGAGTATGACCAATACCACAGGTTCCTTTCAATGCCTTGCCGCCATCTGTTTTCTCGATCAGATTGGACAGGCGTCCCTTCGCTTTCACGACTTGTGCCAGATTTTCTCCGTCACGGACAGCCAATCCAGCCGAGTCATATCCTCTATATTCCAGTTTAGACAGGCCATCCAGCAGGATCGGTGCCGCCTGTCGATTTCCTGTAAATCCAACGATTCCACACATAGGTTTTGCCCCTCCTATTATTCATTTTTCTATGATACTTTTCCACTTACACAAAACGACTCCGGACACTGCCAGAGTCGTCATTGACTTTATGCCTTATATCCCTTTTCGCAGATCACATTGACCACTTCATCAACATACTTCTGGCAGGTATCATGGTCAGGTGCTTCCACCATAACACGAACAACCGGCTCAGTGCCGGACTCACGAACCAGAATACGGCCGGTATCGCCCAGTGCCTCAGCAACCTTAGACACGGCTTCCTGCACAGCAGGATCATTCTGTGCAGCCTTTTTATCGGTCACACGAACATTCTCCAACACCTGCGGATAGATCTTCAGCGGTGCCGCCAACTCGCTCATTGGCTTCTTCTTAGCCAGCATGACTTCCATCATCTTCAAACTGGTTAAGATACCATCGCCGGTGCTGGCATATTTGGAAAAGATGATATGGCCGCTCTGCTCACCACCGATACGACAGCCGTTCTTCGCCATGTACTCGTATACGTACTTGTCGCCCACAGCAGTCTTAGCATAACCAATGCCCTGCTCATCAAACGCTTTGTACAGACCAAAGTTAGACATAACGGTCGTAACCACAGTATTGGTCAGCAGTTTGCCACGCTCTTTCATGTAGCAGCCATAGATATACAGGATATGGTCGCCAGTGATGACATTACCCTTCTCGTCTACGCACAGGCAGCGGTCGGCGTCACCATCGTAGGCAAAGCCGACATCCAAGCCCTTCTCCACTACGAACTTCTGCAGACCCTCGATGTGGGTGGAGCCAGCATTGTTGTTGATATTCAGACCGTTCGGCTTGTTATTGATAACGTAGGTATCTGCACCCAGGGCATCGAAAACGCTCTTAGCGATATTCCAGCTGGAACCATTGGCGCAGTCCAGGCCGACCTTGACACCTTTGAAGGAATAGATACCCAGAGAGATCAGATAACCCATGTAACGGTTGCGTCCGGCCACATAATCCACAGTGCAGCCGATATGCTCACGATGAGCGAAAGGCAGCTCCGGCCAGTCCTTGTCAAATACATGGAGCTTGCCATCGATGTAGTCCTCTACCAGCAGCAACGTTTCCTCGGGCATTTTCTCGCCGTAGCAGTCGATCAGCTTAATACCGTTGTCGTAGTACGGATTATGGCTAGCAGAAATCATGATACCACAGTCAAAGTCGTCCACACGGGCAATGTAAGCTACAGACGGCGTGGTAGTAACGTGCAGCAGATAGGCATCTGCGCCAGAAGCAGTCAGACCAGCGACCAGACTATACTCGAACATATAGGAGCTGCGGCGGGTATCCTTACCGATGACAATGCGAGCAGGATCGGTGTCACCATTGCGCTCACGCAACGCATTATAATACCAGCCCAAGAAACGACCTACTTTGTATGCATGGTCTGCTGTTAATGTAATACCAGCTTCCCCACGGAAGCCATCTGTTCCAAAATACTTTCCCATTTTTAAATATCCTTTGCTTTAATTCTAGCTTTATTCTTACAACGTCTTGACATAAATCCAGGAATTATCGCCCATGCAATATATAATAACTTTTCTCTCAGTGAAATTGGCACTTTCAAACTAATCCAAAGCTGACTTTTCAAGTTATGAATGCACGAATCGTACAGGTCCTGATATTCCTTTTCCATATTGCTATTTAAAAGGCCTCTTGCAATTGACAAATTGAATGCTCTCCTATGGTAATTCCAAGCATCAACTATTGCCGGATTTGATTTTCTCCAATGTGCTTTTTGAATTTCCAATGATCTGATTCCACAAAGGTTGCTGTCAACATTGAACTTTCGCATTGCCGAATTTGGATTGCTTATCTGATGATAAACACTTTTTTCTCCTACAGCGATACTATCAACAAATTGAAGACAATCAATGTTAAACAGCATCCCTTCTCCATACCAAATTTTTTCGTCAAAAAGAATATTATTTTTTTTGAGAAACGGCATACTATAAATCTTATTCCATACTGCAACAAAAATATTGCCTAGGTATATCCATTCAATGGCTTTTTCATCCGACACAACATACTCTCTATCACTGGAGTTCATGTTATCATCCGAATAATTATTTTTATTCATGCCAATTTCACATTTATTCTTTTCCACAAGATTTAATAAGTATGAAACGTAATTTGGTTCAACCCAATCATCTCCGTCAATAAATGTCACATACTCCCCTGTTGCTATTTTAAGGCCCGCATTTCTCGCGGACGAAACACCACCATTTTCTTTATGCACACAGACGATTCTATTGTCTTTCTTAGCCAGTTCATCAATTATTCTTGCTGAATTATCTGGTGATCCATCATCGACTAAAATAATTTCTATGTTCTTGTAATCTTGATTTAATATCGAGTTCACTGTCTTGAAAATAAATTTTTCTACATTATACACAGGTACAATAATACTTACTATTTTTTCATATTATGCCTCTTTCTTCATAAGATATATTTAAATCACAAAATCTTAACAAGCCAATCGAATTCCACTTTCAAGAACCGAATACTTTAACTTGTGAAGAACAAGGCATTTCACAGTTTTTTCAAATTTATTTTCAGAACACAGTCGAATACAAACTTCTTCAATATTCGAAACATTTAGTCTGTATTGCCCTTTGTAGGCATAGTAACAATTATCTGATAGTGGTTTTACCCCCCCCCCTAAATTTCATCTCGTATAGCAAAGTCTTAACAATATCCTTTAAATATTTCTTAGTGTAACATCTTTTTACAGCTTTCTTAAATCCATAGCCCTTTCTTATTTCTTTAAAAAACACTTCACGCTGCTTAGGTTTCTGAGAGGGCTGATATAACTGATGATTATATTCTATCGCCTTTTTCAAATCAACATCCACAAGTGTTAAATCTGTTTGATTTATAAGTTCTTTTCCCTTTTCATTTTGGCAAAGCACCAAAGAAACACCTTTATCCTGGATGCTTTTTTCAAGGTCACTTCCCCATGAATCCCCAAGTGTAATATCACCAGATCTTTCAATTCTAGCGTATTGACATTGATAACAGTTTTCCGTGTATGTTGTTGCGTTCAAAAATGTCATCAAATAATTGTCAGAAATTGTTGGAACAGTAAAACGTTTTCCATTCTGTTCTAGTTTAAAATCATTTTTTTCCCGAAATCTTATGCTTTGAATCTCTGTTAATCTAATCCCATAGTCAGACAAAAAGCTATCTAAAATCTGTGGAGAAGGTGTTCCGTGGCAAATCAGGTCAATAGTATACAAATTTTGATGATTTCTCGTATAATGTCTTACTGCTGTAACTTGACACGGCAAACCAACAAAAAGCACTTTTCTCCCCAATTTAAGCTTTTCTAAAATTTTCTTATATATTCCCTCTGGATTGCTTTTTACATATTTTGAACCTGTAAATTTACTCACTTCATCTTCCGACTCTGCAAAATCAAACTCAAACTTCCCAAAATTAAATGTACAGCTACAAACTATCCCTCCATTTTTTATAAAAGCTCGCTCTATTGCTGCTGCCACACCTCCAGATGAAGAACGCATGCGAATGCAGTTATCTTGTGCCCATCCCTGTTTCCAATAAATTGGTTTAGTTAGTACTTGCTTAACATTATTTTGGCATGCATTATGGCACGCATTACATTGAATACATTGCTCAGTATCGATTACCGCATTATATTCCAGCCATGAATCAATTACTTTTATAGCCTTTTTAGGGCAAATGTCAATGCACTCCATACACCCTGTGCATTTTCCTTTTTCACATACTGTAGTCATATTATTGTCTTCCTTTTAATTTAAATATTTTTCTTACTATAGGCAACCAGATATCCGAAAATAAGCATAATACAACGATCAAAAGAAAACATTGCAAACAAAAACCAATCCAGCTATCTACAAACATCAACGCAGCCGATAAAAGCAAAATTATGCTTCCCACCCAAAATTCTTTATTTCTAACGTTGTATTTTATATACTTTCTTGTATGAAAAAGTCTAAAAATGAACACAAGAATATAGCTGATACATGTAGCAATTGCAGCACCATAAACACCTATCAAAGGAATTAACATAAAATTCATCACAATATTAAATAATGCACCAAACATTCCAGAAAAAAGATAACCAAAACTATCCTTATGAACAGTATAACTAGTTGCCATAAAGCTAGCCAGCGTCAAATATACGCAACCAACTGTCAAAAACGGCATATATTTCCACGCCACATAGTATTCTTTTGATACATATATACTTAAAAAGGGCTTTGAAATTGTTAGTATGCCTATTCCAATCAACATTACAATTCCTGTTAGAGCTCTAAATATTCTATTATTATATTCGCTTTCATCTACTGTCCCTTCTTCACGTATTGCTGAATAACTCCACGCTTGATTAAAAATAGAAGTCAATGTAGAGACAAGTGTAGGAAGCTTATATGAAACAGCATAAATTCCATTAGCTGCCACACTTACCATACTAGACACCATAATTCGATCCGAAGAATTCATAATCCACCACATAAATGAATTAGGAATTAACACAACCGAATATTTAGCCATTCGTGTCAACAAACCTTTATCAATATGCGAAAAATGTAAAGATTTATATCCTTTTCCTATTATAATTGCATATATTGCAGTAAGAGTATTTGCAATTATATAGGCTTTTAAATATCCCCTAATTCCCTCTTTGAATACTAATAGAAATAAAATATTAAAGCAAGCAATAAAAAGAGTATTTAACACATTTCCAATCGAATAGTAGACTAAGAGTTCTTTTCCTCGTAAATCACACAAATACATCTGACTTGCTGCCGAAGCAATAACATATAAATAAACATATAATGAATATTGGGAAATCTTATCAAAAGAACGGCATATTGGAAAAACAAGTAATCCCACCAGCATTCCAATCAGCAGTACTCCAGTCCCGATTTGCGTTATTTTCTGTTTATCAGCGTCTTTATCTAATGCAAAGCGCATAACCGATTCCGAAATATTTAATGTAAGTACCGGAACTGCAACCGTTACAACCGTTACAACAAGATCAACTACTCCGTATTCAGTAGTTGTAAGTACATTTGTATATAATGGAATTAAAAAAAAGGAAATTAGTTTCGACCCAAAATTTCCCAAAGTAAATATAATAGTATTTTTCATCAGATAACGGTTTCTATTATTTGCCATTCTATATTACTCACTCCTTAAATAACCATAATTATTTTAACCCAAAATGTAATCCGAGCATCGTTAATAAACGTATAAGCTCTTTAACGTTCGAAATACGCTAATCACATATGCTTTTCAAATATTGTATGGTTCTTTGTGTTTCTTCTTTAATAATTGAATCAAAGCTTCCCTTGTTTTTCAAAAGGCCATATTTTTCTTCCAGTTCGGAAAGGTCATTCATCAAATGATCTTTCATTTCAATTTTATCAACCAAATCCAACAGTTTATTATTATTGCTGGCTCTTGCCAACACTGCAAATTTATCTGCATATTTTGAAGCAAAAATTGTACCATGGAATGTATCCGTAATTACAAAACCCGACTCTTTAAAAATCTTCAGGCACTGAAATGGTGAACATACAATATAATCTTTAATCCAGAATTGCGGTGCACCAATTGCAACCGGTGTCAATTGATATTTTTTACAGAACCCTTTAATTGCATCAATCTCTTCTGCCGTATGAATTCGGTTATAATAGGAATAAACCACACAATAATGCTTTGGCATTCTAGGTAAAACTGCCTGTTCCACCTCGCTGTCAAAATTATATATAAGCACAGGATCTAAATTATCATTTATTGGCTTATCTGTTAGTTTTCCAACAAATTTGTGCGTATTCTCATCTCTCACCGAAAAAGCTGCAACATTCTCAAATGTTTCCCTGATTTTTTCAGCAACCGTTTCTGGAAGTTCCTCATATTTGGTAGAGCCACAGGAGGCCGCATAGGTAATTACCTTGTTTGCCTCCGGAACATTACCAAATAACTGTGATGTGAATCCCCAAGTTCCTGAATTCAAACAGTTAAACACTTCATCACTGCCAATTACGCAAAGATCATACTGACGACTTTTTTTATCTATATTTAAATGTTCTTTACGAAATTCATCAAAAACAATCCCTTGCTCTACACTTCTTCTTTTGATTCTCAGACGATTTATTGTGTAGCAATCAATCTTACTAATTTTTCCTAGAAGTCCATCCTTCTCACGTTCTTCGTGATATTCTTGTTTGTAATTTCCCAAGAGCTTATAGTCATCATCTCTTTTTTGGATGTCTATAAACTCTACTTCATTACCCAGTTTTTCAATTGTTGTTTTCAGTGCATAAGATTGAAGTAAGGACCCCATATTATCAATCTGTTGCATTGACAAGATACACACTTTCATTTCCACAATCCTCCTTCATTCTATGCACGCCTTATCATCAAATTTGTTTCAGGAACTCATCCATATCTTTGAATTTCTTATTGTTTTTCTTAAACTGTTCTTTAGTATATTCGTAATTTCCACCGAGTTTCATCATGCTTTCCCAGCACTCTGGAAGTTCATCGTTTCCATCTGTGAAGAGCCAGAAAAACTCATGCAGTGCTTTCTCATCTGGCTCTCTTCCATAACGCTCCCGGTACAATTGAACAAGTTCTCTTGCTTCTGCTACTTGTGCCGCTTTACGTTTTTCATGATACGCCTCTAGTCCCATAATAACTTTACAAGGATTTCCTGCTGCCACACAGTTATCTGGAATATCTTTATTAACGAGGGAATTAGCACCAATTATGACATTATTACCTATATGAACACCTTTTAGGATTGTTGACTTCATACCGATAAAAACGTTGTTGCCAATTGCCACACCCCCCCCCCGATCCTAAAATGTCCCCATAGACACCTTTTAATACAGACCAGTCAAAGCCGTGAGTAAGAATGGTGACACCTTCTGTAATTTTCACATTACTTCCAATTGTAATCAACCATGGGCGTGTAATATCAATTTGAGTCTTTGTTGGAACATATATCGTGGTTTCCTCGCCAATCTTCATACCAAGACCACGGAGATATTCTATATAAGCTTTTGAATCTGCTTTATTTCCATAGAACAGTCTTCTAATTATTTTATTTATCATAACAAACGTTTCCTTTCATAAACGCATCAACAATTGCCGGAATTGCAAAAATAAAATACACCATATAGCCAGCATCCATATTTAAAGCACTATTATAAACCGAATTGACAACACATAATACCGCCGTAATCCCAGCCACTTGCACCACACATCTAAGTTGTTGTGAAAACTCACCACTATATTCACTTGCAATTCTTTTGTTAATTTTTCTTGAGTAAGTGAATACTCTCAGAAAGAATAATTCATAAAGTACAAGACCTACAGTTCCAGTCTCAATAAAAACAATTGCATCAGTAAACCATTGATAATGCAATGCTTGATACAGAAGATAAAAGCGACTATTAAAAAACGAGAACGCTGCCGAATAACTCGCATTTCCAAGTCCAATACCAAACAATGATCCCCAAAAATTCCCACGCAGGAATTTTTCATAAAGTTGTGAAACTGCATTCATTCGACTTAAGTCACCGGTGTTTGTGTATCCACTGTCACCCATGTATTTTGAAATCGCATCTGATGTAAAAAAATCCAAACCAGATGATTCAAAGAAATGCCCAAGCATTGAAATTCCTATAGCTATTCCACAAACTCCAAACATAATAATAATAATTTTTCTAAAGCTGAATTTTGCATTAATCATTCCAATCAAAATAATAATTGGAAGTTCGAAAAGATAAACCTTCAATTCTGCTATTGCCATCAAAAAGAAGCAACTAACTATAGCAAGCATAATCCGCATAAGGCCTATCTTTTTTTCCAAGTATTCTGTCACATAAATTGCAGATACAACAATCAAAAATAAATTCAAATATCCATTACACCCTGATTGTGTTCCAAAAATTCCTCCGATATTATCTCCTGAATATCCCAATCCAAATTCTACAAGACATATAAAGAAATTAATTATATAGATTTTTTTTAGTTTTGGAATAATCTCTAGGACATCCGATATATCTAATAGCACAGTGCATGATATAAAATATGCATAATATCTAAAAACATTTCTAAAGCCCCATATATAGAGTATTGGAGAACCATCTACTGCAATTAGTCCTATAACCGTAGAGCAAAAAAAAGACAGTATTATCCACAACCCTACTCTACTGTTCCTATACTTAATCATTTTCCCATTAAAAATCACATAAGCAATGAGAATAATATTAAACAAATCAAGCATATATGCTACATACCCAGGAACCCCAACAAGATCTCTAAGTACGCCATAAAACATCAACCAATACAATTGAAACCAGACCAATGATTTTATGTTTTTATGAAAATATAATGAATTATCTCTTTTTTCTATTATCATATATTATATCCTCATCTCAACCATAAAATAACTCATGTAATAGATCTTGTACTTTACTGCTAACCAAAACAACCTCTTTTTTAAGGTCATCTTTCTCATATTCACACTTTTAATTACCTTATGAAGATGTTCATCTTTTACAATATCCATAAACACATCTTTTTTTTGTTTAGTTATCAAATCAGATTGAAGAACCATCTTAAGCGCCGCCATAGTATTATCCATATATGGTTTTGATAAACGACGTTTTACTTCCTCAGAATATCCTAATTTTTCACATTCATTAATTGCTCGATCATAAAAATCTTTGATTTTCTCATAGCGATCCACTCTTAATGTATGTGTTAGAGAGCCCATATTTGCGCAATAGTAATAAAAAGGCTCAGCTAAAAATGCAACACTTTTTACACTATTGTATAATTGAAGTAATGAGTATACATCTTCAGAGATAATATCTCTTTCAGACACTAACCGCCAGTTTGCTCTTCTAATCAATTGCATCGAAAACAAACCGCCACACATGCTCATCCAAAATTCATCCCCTGCATTTGGATCTGTCGCTATCATATTAGGTAAAACATAATTCTGTATTTCTTCATTTTTATAAAATGTTTTATAGGGCTTTGGTATGCATTCCTTTACTTTTTTTCCATTAGAATCGACTACATTATACCCATACAATACTATATCTGCATTATATTGTTTTGCACATTTATATGTTTTTTCTACCATATCTGCAGCAATATAATCGTCACTATCAACAAAACAAATATACTCTCCAGTTGCACAGTCAATGCCAGTATTTCTTGCGTATCCTAATCCACCATTCTTTTTATGTATAACTTTAATCCTATTATCTCGATTTTTCCAATCTTCACAAATTCTGGGGCAATTATCTGGTGATTCATCGTCCACTAATATTATTTCTAAATTTTTATATGTTTGACCAGCAACACTTTCAATGCATCTATTCAGGTACTTTTCAACATTATATATCGGTATCACTACTGTAACCGTTTTACTCATACCATCCTTTTTATCCATTTGCTTCAATCCAGTACTCCTTATTTCTACGGATTCTTACACACAGAATCATTATTAATGACAATTTTAATCAACACAATTCAGTCTCTTATATATTTTCTCATATTGCTCACATTTTCTTTTCCATGTATATTCTTTTACTTTTTTTCTAGCATTTTGTCCGCGTCTTTTTACTTCTTTCGGATTTACAATACAAGCAACCATTGCATTTTTCAAACCATCTATGTATGATTTTCGATTTTCACCGCTATATAACCAACCAGTATTTTCATCTACCAGTATTGCTCCTCCAAACTTGTTGATTGTAATTATCGGTATTCCTTGAGACATTGCTTCGATCAGCACCGTTCCAGTTGTTTCTCTAATACTTGGCATAATTAGTACATCCGAAAGCTCATATTCCCTTTGCATTTCAGAGTATTGAACTGCCCCCATGAACTGTATATGTGCCGCCAACAAAGAATTTGATTCACAACGATGCTTCAAATGTGAAAATTCCGGTCCTGTTCCTACTATTTTCACTATATATTTCCATTCGTTTGGAATTTCCATTATTGCATCAAAAAG
>OGZK01002485.1_pt1 | contig 15850 bp, 16 predicted proteins | sample 1576791 | NCBI WGS metagenome assembly OGZK01 (sample SAMEA3541556, study PRJEB24748) | human gut metagenome | biome: human gut; feature: human-associated habitat; material: faeces | place: China | collected 2012
TATAATATTTTCTATTTTGAATTCCAATCAAACGGTACAATTTTCAAAAACATATAGCCAACCACACAGACAAAAGATTCTCACCTGACTTCAACCGTATTCTACCATAACTTTTTTTATTTTACAATATTTTTTGACATCCTCCTTTTTTTCAGATATAATATGTTTATAATAATTTGTTTATTACATTAATGATACAAAATATTATATTAATATAAATACAAAGGAAGGATTTTGTATGAAATTTATAAGAAAATTATTATTTGCAATAATATTATTAGTAATAATACTTATTTCAATAATACTATTAACTGGAAGAATTTATTACATAAATGCATTAAAAACACAACCATTAATAACCAGAGTTGATGCAATTACTAATAAAGAAAATTTTGTAAAATTTGAAGATATGTCTGCTGATTATAGAAATGCTGTAATTAGTGTTGAAGATCACAGGTTCTATGACCATGGCCCTATTGATTTTATTGCAATCGGACGAGCTATTGTAACAAATGTAAAAAAAGGTGAACTTCAAGAAGGTGGCAGTACTATTACTCAACAAGTAGCTAAAAACATTGTTTTTTCGCAAGATAAATCATGGGTTCGAAAAGTTGGTGAAATTTTTGCGGCATATGACTTGGAAAAAAATTATAGTAAAAAGGAAATATTTGAATTATATGTAAATACTGCTTATTTTGGTAATGGCTATTATGGAATTTATGATGCTAGTTATGGATATTATAATAAAGCTCCAAAAGATTTAAATCTAGATGAATCTTCTATGCTTGCTGGTGTTCCTAATGCTCCTTCTGTCTATGCTCCAACGGTAAATCCTACATTAGCCAAAAAACGTCAATATCATGTTTTAAATACTATGCTTGAATATGGTTATATTACAAAAGAACAAGCTATATCTATTAAATAGTCTATATGTAAAAATACTACTTTATTGTAGTATTTTTTTATTTTCTTCATATATATATTTATATGGAGGTTTTATATGAAAGTTTTATTTATAAAAAACAGAAATCATTTATATTTGTTCTCTATTTTAATAGGAATTTCCTTAATATTAATGTCTATTTTTTTTATCTATAATTCTTCTTCATATGCTGTTGAATTTGCGAAAAATTCTTTTTTTAATATTGATGTAACTATTTCTTTAAATGATATTGAAAAATCTGATGAAAAAAAAGCTTATCTAACATTTGATGATGGTCCTACTACAAAGGCTACGGGAAATATTTTGGACATTTTAAAAGAAGAGAATGTTAAAGCTACTTTTTTTGTAGTGGGTAAACATGTAAAAGAACATCCGGAATTAGTAAAACGTGAATATGAAGAAGGTCATTACATAGCTAACCATGGTTATAATCATAATAATAAGATTTTATACAAAAATATGGATTCTTTTAAAAATGAAATTATTTCTACTGATGCGGAGATATCAAAGGCTATTGGTGTGGATAATTATTGTTCTCATATTTTTAGGTTTCCTAATGGTTATATGTCTCACATATACACTAGTCAAAAGAAGGATGCACTTGGTGTTTTGTCAAGCTTAAATTATGTTTATGTTGATTGGAATTGTTTAAATAGGGATTCTGAAAAAAAATATTCTGATTATCAATTATTAAATAATTTGAAAAAAACATCTAAAAATAAAGGCACTTTGATAATTTTAATGCATGATACTGCTGATGTTAATAAAACTTATACTGTACTAAAATCTTCCATCTCTTATTTGAAATCTCAGGGATATGAATTTAGAAATTTTTATGACTTAATTAATAACCAGTTTTAGTTTGTTGTTTTTTTATTTTGGATTTGTTATTGTTTGTGTTTGTTACCAATTGGTTAATTGTATCTTTATTCTTATATTTTAGGTAATTTTTCTATAACTCATGAGTTATAGTTCTATAATAATTGATGTGGAGGGGTTCTATGAATTTTAATTTAGAAAACTTTAGTTATAGATTAACTGTTTTGTTAGATGAGAACAATATGTCTCAAACCCAATTAGCAGAAAAAGTTGGTACTACAAATGTTACAATTTGTAGGTATATTAATGGTGAGAGAATACCAAGAATTGATGTTGTATCAAGAATTGCAGCAGTATTTAATGTTTCATTAGACTATTTACTTGGAATATCAGATAATGTTGATACAGAAAATTTAACCAAAAATCAAGATTTAGATATTGCTTTATTAATGAAAAATTTGTACTCTTTGGATAATAGCACTCACCTATCTAAAAAACAAATTGAAATGATTAAGAAATTATTACTTGCTAATAAAGATTTTATTTTATCTGCTTAGAAATATTAAAAGTTGTCATTAAGTATTCATCTTTTGACAACTTTTTTATTTATTATACTCAAATAATATTATACTCAAATAATTTGAACTCTTGTTATTTATTTTTTATTATTTCTTCTAGTGCTCTTGCTAATTGGTCTGGGCATGATGTTCCTTTATATCCACAAGGTATTCCTTTTAGTCTTTTTATTGCTTCTTCTATTTTCATCCCTTCTATTAATCTTGAAACTCCTACTGTATTTCCTGCACATCCACCTTGTATTGTTACTTTTTTTATTGTATCCCCGTCCACTTCTATTATCATTTCTTGTGAACAAACTCCTTGTGGTTCATATCTATATTCCATTTGTTACCTCCATTTTTGCTATATTTTTGTTTTATTATATCATAAATATGCAAAAAGTCTAGTGGTTAACTAGACTTTTCTGCTTTAAACTAACATCATCCGTGCCTCTTCCTCTATTTCTTCTGGTACTTTGCTTTGGTAAATTTCATTGACGAATTTTATGATTTCTTCGTCCGTTTTTATTTGGTTGTTCACTATTTTTATTTTTATTATCCTCACTTCTCTGTTGCCTCCTTGCCTTAGTAACATTATTATCAAGTCAATATTTTCTATTTTTCTTTCATCTTTTTCTCTTGATAATGTGCTGTCTGTACCTTTAATAAAAAATGTTTTAGCTCTTTTATTACAGCCATTTACTGTGATTTTATTGTATTTTACTTCAAACTTAATTCCATGTATCACTTCTTTTGAATTTGTTTGTTGATTTTTATTAGCCCTTCCTTCTATCTCTGTGCTTTTGGATTTGTTATCACTTTCTTGAACTTCTGTGCTTTGTTTTTTGCTCTTTTCACCTTTTGTTTTGTACACAAATATATACTCGAATCCATAGGCATCAGCCCTACTTGCAAGATTATAATCTGCTGTTAATAGTGTTGGTCTTCGTTCTAATGCAACGCTGTTAATATAGTATAGTATCTTGGTATCACAATATTTATCTTCACAATCTATATATCTCTTTTTAAATTTTGATTGTTTAAAAATTGTGCTTTTATACTCACTTATGGTTTTTATATTAGCATTGTCCATTGAATCTTTTTTATTTTTTCTTAATGTCTCAAGAAAAACATTGTCTATTTCTTGTATTGTTGCTTCTAGTATTATGTCTTTTTTGCTTTTTTTAATTACGTCCCTTCCTTTCTCAGCGAGCAATGCACTTGTGTCTAATAATATATAATACGGGTTTGCATTTGGTGAAAATTGATATCCTCCTTCTTTTAATAGTGTTCTTCGTCCTTTTGCTGCTTTTATTTCTGCTTCTCTAATTCTATCATTTTGTCTAAGTTTCCATTTTAGTTTAATAGCATCGATTTCTTCAAATCCAAGCTTTTCTAAATATTCAGTTGTGATATCATCTGGAAATTCAATTATTTCAGACTGTATTTCTGCTGTTGTTTTTCCTGTCCGTATAAATCTTTCAATAATCTCTTTCATATAATAGTAAAAACCTTCCTTTCTGCTATATCTAGCTTTTATTTATACAATAGTTAAATATATTTTAACATGTTATGTAAATTTTATCAATATAAACCAATATATTTTTATTTAATATAGTGCCATTAAATTATTTTAAAAATTCTATATTGCGTATTGAACCAGAAAAATTATCAAATCTTATATATATTTTTTTTAAGCCAGAAAAAAATAGTACTTTGTTTTAGTACTATTTTTTGATAATTTTATAAATCTAATTTAATATGAACATCTTTTAATTGTTGTTCAGAAACAACAGATGGTGCTCTCATAAGTAAATCTCTTGCTCTCTTATTTTTAGGGAATGCAATAACTTCTCTAATATTTTGAGAATCTTCAATTAACATCACCATTCTATCTACCCCAGGAGCTGCCCCAGCATGTGGAGGTGTTCCATATTGGAATGCATTATATAATGCACCAAATCTATTTTTAACATCTTCCTCTTGGTATCCAGCAATTTCAAAAGCTTTTACCATTATTTCTGGATTATGATTTCTTACTGCTCCTGATGCCATTTCATACCCATTACATACCAAGTCATATTGATATGCCAATATATCTAATGGATCTTTTGTTTCTAATGCTTCCATTCCACCTTGTGGCATTGAAAATGGATTGTGGTTAAAGTCTATTGTTCCTTCATCTGATAATTCATACATTGGGAAATCTACTATATAGCAGAATCTGTAAACATCTTTTTCTAGTAAGTCTAATCTTTTTCCTAATTCTATTCTGATTAATCCTGCTATTTTTTGTGCTGTTTTGAATTCATCTGCTATAAAGAATACACTTGAATTTTTATTCATTCCAAATTCATTTATTAATTGATTTTTTATTTCTTCTGTAATAAATTTTGCAATTCCACCTGTAATTTCACCTGATTGTTCGTATTTTGTCCAAGCTAATCCTTTTGCTCCAACTTCATCAGATGTAGCATATTCTGTCATCTTGTCAAAGAATTTTCTACCTTGTTCAGCTCCATTTGGAACTATTATTGCTTTTATTGTTTTTCCTTCAAATGCTTTAAAATCTGAATTTGCAAAACATTTTGTTACATCTTCTATTATTAATGGATTTCTTAAATCTGGTTTATCAATTCCGTATTTTTCCATTGCTTCTCTATATGGAATTTTTACAAATGGTCCTTCATCAACTTTCCATGTTGTAAATTTTTTAAATGTATATGGTACAACTTCTTCTATTACTTTAAATACGTCTTCTTGTGTTGCAAAACTCATTTCAAAATCTAATTGATAAAATTCCCCTGGTGCTCTGTCTGCTCTTGGGTCTTCATCTCTAAAACATGGTGCTATTTGGAAGTATTTATCAAATCCAGATACCATTAACAATTGTTTAAATTGTTGTGGTGCTTGTGGTAATGCATAAAATTCTCCTGGATTTAGTCTACTTGGTACTAAATAGTCTCTTGCACCTTCTGGTGATGAGTTTGCTAATATTGGTGTTTGAATTTCTGCGAATCCTAATTCGTCCATTCTGTCTCTTAGTGTTTTTAAGATTTTTGAACGAAGTAAAATGTTGTTATGTAATTTTTCGTTTCTTAAATCTAAAAATCTATATTCTAATCTTAAATCTTCTCTTACTTCTTGGTCTGTATTTATTTCGAATGGAAGTACATTTTTACATTTTCCTAATATTTCTATTTCATTTGCTATTACTTCTATTTCTCCTGTTGGAATTTTTGTATTTTTGTTACTTCTTTCCACAACTTTTCCTGAAATGTGGATACAACTTTCTGTTGTTAGTTCTTTTGCTTGTTTTTGTAATTCTTCGTTATTTATCACTATTTGTGTTATTCCAAATTGGTCTCTTAAATCGATGAATATCATTGCTCCTAGATCTCTTATTTTTTGTATCCATCCTGCTAGTTCTACTGTTTCATTTACATTTCTTATGTTTAATTCTCCACATGTTTTTGTTCTATACATTGTTATTCCTCCATTTTTACTTTGTGTATTATAATATCACAATTTTATGAATATTACAATATTTATATACATTTAAAATCTATTTTTTTGCATTTGTTGGTTACAGTTAGATAAAAATTTTTTCTTATTTTTTCATATAATAATATCCTTGAATTTTTTTATTCTTTTTGTTACAATAATTTTAGTACAATTAGAAAAGAGGTCTATTATGGCAAAAGAAGAATTTGATTTTTATGATAAAACTACTTTAAAATCTTACAACTTAGATAAAAGTATGCAATATCAATTAAATATTTTAGGAAGTTTAGATGTTTTTACTAGAAAACATTCTGAGAATGTTGCAAGTATTGTTTGTAGAATATGTCAATATTTACATTTATCAAAAGATTTTACCGAATACTGTACAATTTGTGCTTATTTACATGATATTGGTAAACAATTTATACCGTCTAGTATATTACAAAAGCAATCTGCTCTGACAGAAGAAGAATTTCAAATAATGAAAACTCATACTACAATTGGATATAAAATTTGTATGGATGATTTAAAGTTGCGTCCTTATGCAGCTGGTCCAATATATCATCATGAAGCATTAAATGGTGTTGGTTACCCTAATGCTCTTGTTAAAAACGAAATTCCTCTTGAAGGTCAAATAATCCGTGTTGCTGATGAATTTGATGCCATTATTAGCAAACGTCAATATAAATCTCATATTGAAATTATAGATACACTTAAAATTCTATTAAATGAATGTAAACCTATTGAAAACCCTGATTCTTACAGAGTTCCTGTTAAAGACAAATCTGTTGGTATGCTTAATCCTAGTATTGTTAAAGCTTTAATTAAAGTTCTTATTGATGATACTGAATATGAAATTTCTTGTATTATGGATTATTTGAAAGATTTAAAAAATGATATCAAACGTCTTTCTGAAATTGAAAAATATGATAAAAAAAGGCAATCTGCTTCTGATACAAAAAAGCAAAATTATTATTTAGAAGGTATGAAGTCTTTACTTGTAGGATTTGAAACTGTTGATAATTATTCTGATGTTTTGAATTCTTATCGCAAAATTGTAGATGAAAAATCTATTCTTATTGATAAATTATTTAATGAAATTAAACTTTTTAAAAAGTTAAAAGTATAAAAAATAGGCTGATTCTTTTGTTTTTAATGAATCAGCCTATTTTTTATTCTTCTAATCCAAAGCTTACTCCTAGTGCATTATTTATTTTATTTATAATTTTTTCATCTTCAATATGTCCTATTTTTTCTTTTAATCTGCTTTTGTCAATTGTTCTGATTTGTTCTGCTAAGACAACAGAATTATTTTTTAATCCACATTGTTCTGAATCTATTTCTATATGTGTTGGTAGCTTTGTTTTATTCATTTGTGATGTTATAGCCGCAGCAATTACTGTTGGACTATATTTATTACCCATATCATTTTGAATTATTAAAACAGGTCTTATACCCCCCTGCTCTGAACCAACAACTGGGCTTAAATCTGCATAAAACATATCTCCTCTTTTTATTACCATAACCTTCACTCCTAATATTGGTATATGTCAAGTATGTGTTTTTTTATATTAGTTTGCACAGATAAATATTTTTCTATATTTCTTTTGGTGTTCCAAATAGTTTGAATGCATATATTTTTTGATTTGCTACTTGATTTATATTTATCTCATTATATATTATGTAAATTATTGTATTTTGGTTAGTATCTTTTATTTCCATTTTTGTTGGTTTTCCATTTTCTTTTGATACATATAGTTTTTCATATTTTTGATAGTTGTTTTCTGTTTTTGCAGTTGTTTCCATTATTATTTGATTATTTTCTTCTTTGAATTTTGAGTTTGTATTGTTTTTATAGTTTTCTATAAAGTTTGCTAAATCCATATTGTTTTGTGTTATTTCTTGATAATTTTCTATAATTTTTGTTAGACTTAATTGTGTATTTTCAATTCTTAGTGTATTTCCTTCTTTTATTATTTTTACTCCTTGTATATTGCTTGGTTCTAGTACTTCTTGTGTATTGTTTTGGTTGTCTATGTATTTTTGTTTTATTTTGTATTTATTGCTGTTTTTGTTGCTTTTTACTTCTACTTCTATTTGTGTTTCATATGAACTAATATTTAAAATGTAATCTACAATTTCTTGACTACTACTATTGTTTCCAATTTTTAAATTTTTAGCCGTTTTGTTCTTATTTTTTATAAAAATTGTTGTTGTCCCTATTATTAGTGTTATTATGATTAGTGTTATTATGATTTTCTTTTTACTTTTTTCTTTTGTTTTTGTGTATTGGTAGTGGTGTGTTTGTTTTTTTTGCATAGTTAAAAGCCTCCTAAAAATTATTTGTTATTAATTTTTATTAGGCTTTTTTACTTTTAATGTTTAGTTTTTTGCTGTTTTCATCGCAAGTTTCGACTTTATTTTTTTATTTTATATTTGCTATAATTTGATATTATTTTAATAGTTCATGGTATGCTACTGATTTGTTGTAATTGTCTTTTACTTCTTGGTCATTTAGTCCTCTACTATATAGCTTTATAGAATATGCGTTCATTTTTGAATACATCCATGCACCATCATGTCCAAATGAGGATCTGCCAATACAAAAATAATTTAAATTTTCTAAATAATTTTGTGTTAAAATGTAACCCCAATATTCTTTATTTAGCTTTCCTTGATATAATTTTTCTCCATTTACATATAAAGTGTGAATATATTCTTCTTGCGAGCAGTTTATACTAATTGTAAAATATACTTCTTTATTTCTTTGTATTTTTTCATTTTGAGGATATTTTATATTCCATGGTGTTGTAGTATTTTCTGAATAATCAGATACATATTTCCCATATCCTGTATTCCATGTTATATTTTCTTGATTTTTAATTCCAAATCTGAAATCAGCTTGTTTGTTTTCTATTCCATTCCAATAACAAAATATTCCTTTATAGTTTGAGCTTATTACTTCATTGTTTGGATTATATGATGTTCCATCATCGAGTTTACCGTAAAATTCAAAAGTAAGTCCATTTTGTGCTAATATATTTTTTTCTTCTTCACTATCATATTTTATTTTAATATAATCATTTATTCCATCTAAATTAAAGCTATTTTTTGTAAGTCCGCTATTTTCATTCCAGTCAAAATTAATTAATTCTACATTTTTTCCTAATTTTTCATTAATGTTATCTTTTGTTGCATTTTCAATTACTGATGGATCCAAATTAAATATTAATCCTTCTGTTGTTCCTACTGAACTTGCATAAGAAAGTTCTGTATATGTGTCATCTTCTAATTTTATTATTTCTTGTGTTTGATTATTTATTAGCCATGATTTCTCTGTTGAAATATTACCTATTTTTTCTCCTTTTTCTATAAAGGTCCATCCTGTTCCATATGTTTTTTTTGAATCATTTATAACTATTATATCCCATTTTGAACCATTTTCGATATTTTTGTCATATAACTTTTTTCCTAATTTTGTTTTTGAATCATTGTTTGTATTCATTTCAATCTGCATAGAATATAACTCTGTTTGTATTCTTTCTTTTTCTTCTGTTTCTTTATATTTTTCTGTTGCTTTTTTTGCTTTTCCAAATAGTCCTTTTTGTGTTACTGCTGATATTGAAATTCCTACTAAAATTAGTAATATTATTATAGAAACTACCAATACTATAAGTGTAATCCCATTTTTCTTTTTTAAACTATCTTTCATATTTTAATTTCTCCTTTGTTATTATTTCTTTTTTATTTTACACGTAATACGTGTAAATGTCAATACACGTATTAAGAATATTTTATAATTTATTGGGTGATAATATGAAATTAAGAATTAGAGATTTAAGAGAAGATAGGGATTTAACGCAAACTGCAATAGCTAAAATATTAGGTTGTACTCAACAAACCTATTCCAGGTATGAATCTGGTGAAATAACAATAGATATATATAATTTAATAAAATTGGCTAAATTTTATAATACTTCATGTGATTATTTATTAGGGCTGACTGATATTTCAACACCTTATACAAGTATCAAGAATGATAATATTAGATAATAAAATAACCTGAAAATAATTTTAGGTTTTTTAATTATTTTCAGGTTACTTTTCTTATCTTTTAAAATATTCTTCTACTAGATTTATTAATTTATCTTTATCTTCAATTTTATTAATTTCACATCTAAACTCACTAGAATTTGGCATATTTTTAGTATACCAAGCAATGTGTTTTCTCATCTCTCTAATTGCTGTTACCTCTGGCTTATTCTCTAATTCTAATTGTATTTGCTCTTTAATAACTCTTAGTTTTTCTTCATTTGATACATCAGGTAATTTTCCTCCTGTTTCTAAGAAGTGTTTTATTTTAGCAAAAATCCATGGATTTCCGAATGTTCCTCTTCCTATCATTATTCCATCAACACCTGTGTATTCAAACATTTTTAATGCTGATTCTTCATCAACCACATCGCCATTTCCTATTACCGGAATATTTACTGAGTCTTTTACTTTTTTAATGGTATCCAAGTCTGCTTTTCCTGAATACATTTCTGTTCTAGTTCTTCCATGTATTGTTATTGCAGATACTCCTGCTTGTTCTGCCATTTGAGCAAACTCAGTAGCTACAATATGTTCACAATCCCATCCTTTTCTTATTTTCAATGTTACTGGTTTAGTAGAATTTTTAACAACTGCTTTAATTACTTTTTCTGCTTTTTCTATGTCTAATAAAAGCTTGCTTCCATCTCCATTTTTTACTACCTTTGGTGCAGGACACCCCATGTTTATATCTACTATATCTGCACGTTCTGAAACATATTTGGCAGCATATCCCATTGTTTCTTCATCACTACCAAAAATTTGCATACTTATTGGTCTTTTTTCGCCTTCTGTATTCATTAATAATTTAGTTTTTGTATCATCATGATATATTGCTTTGCTACTTACCATTTCTGTGCAAACTAATCCAGGTCCAAATTCTTTGCATATTTTTCTAAATGGTAAATCTGTTACCCCTGCCATTGGTGCTAATATTAAGTTATTTTCTAATTCTACATTTCCTATTTTCAATTTTTTCAAATACATATTTTCCTCCTGAAAAACTTTTCAACCAATGAGTATGTTGTTAAATTGGTTAAAAAATGTCATCATTTGTTTATTTTCTCTGAAAAAAAAGGGGATTGAAGACCCGTCCCCAAATCCCGATTTTTTATTTTACGAATATAGTTTTTTGTCTTTTACTACTGATATTTAATAGTATTCCTATTAATATATAACTTGTAATCATTGAGCTTCCTCCATAGCTTACAAATAATAATGGAACACCTGTAATCGGTAATAATCCCATTACCATTCCTATATTTTCTGCCATATGAAATAAAAATACTCCTGCTATTCCAGATGCTACTAATGAGCCTGTTATATCTTTGGCTGTTTTTGCTATATAAATCGCTTTTGTGACCAGAAATACATATAGCACTATAATTGTACCGTCCTACTATAAATCCCATTTCTTCCCCAATTACAGAGAAAATAAAGTCTGTTGTTTTCGGATATAGATATCCTAGTTGTGTTTGGTTTCCTTTTAGTAATCCCATTCCTGTTAATTGTCCTGCTCCTATGGCTAATTTTGATTGTATTATATTATATCCGCTTCCACGTGGGTCTGATTCTGGATTTAAAAATATGTCTATTCTTTTCTTTGCATGTTCTGGCAATATAAAGTTATATAATATTGGTATTGATATACAGACAAGTAGTATTGCTCCGATTATATATTTTTTATCAATTCCTGCTGTGAATAACATCATTGCTAATGCTACGCAAAATGCCATTGCTGTTCCATAGTCTGGTTGTTTTATTATTAATAATAATGGTACCGATAGTGCTGCAAAAATTATTAATAGTCTTGTTGGTTTATTTATTTCATCTGCATATCTTTCTTGTATTTTTGATATTATTAATGATAAAAATAATATAACTGCTATCTTTGCAAATTCTGATGGTTGGAATGAAAAGATTCCTATGTTAAACCAACTTGTTGCTCCATTTACTGGCTTTGTAAACATTACTGCTACTAAAAGTATTAAAAATATACCATAAAAAATTGGCGATAGTTTTACTAATGTTTCATAATTTATTAGCATTACTATTACCATCATTACTAAACTTACTGCTAGCCATATTATTTGTTTTTTGCATTCATCATATTCAGTTTCCTGTGTTGCTGAAAATAGTGCAACTATTCCTATAATTGATAGGATAATCGCTACTATTAGCAACCCCCATTCCATATTTTTTAAGTCTCTTTTTCTCATTAAATCAACTCTTTTTCCTTTTTATTTTTATGATTTAATTTTTTCATTTTTGTTGTTTTCTGCTTCTTCTATTACGCCATCTATTATTTCTTTTATTTTTTCTTGTGCTTCTATTTCTTTTTGCTCTTCTTCATTATTTTCTTCTGATTTTTCTTCTTTTATTTTTTCGTCTTCTTCTTTATTATTTTCTATCTTATTATCGTCTTTGCTTTCTGCTGATTTCTCTGACTTTTCTGTCTTTTCTTTTTTTACTTCTTTATCTTTTGTTTTTTCTTTTTGTTTTGTTTTTTCTTCTTTATTTTCAGAACTTTCTTGTTTTGAAGATTCTTTTTCTTCAACTTCTTTTTTGCCTATTTTTCTTGCATCATTTTTTATATTAAGAATAGGAATATTTGCATATAATGCTGGTGCACCATTTGTTCCATCTTCATTTTCTTTATTTGTTAGTCTAACATCAATTTCTTTTTCATCGACTTCTATATATTTTTTTATTACATCTATTATTTCTTGTTTCATAAGTTCTAAAAAGTCTGCTGAAACATTTGCTCTATCTTGCATTAATACTAGATGTAATCTTTCTTTTGCTGCATCTTTTGAACTTTCTTGTGCTTTTTTATTATCTTCTTTTTTGCCTATATTTTTAAAGAAGTTTATTATGTTTTCAAACATTATTTCCTATCCCTCCACTTGCTATTTATTATTTTTTAAAGAGTCTTTTGATTTTTGCCCAAAATCCTTTTTCTCTGCCTGGTATTGTTACTTCTATTTTTTCTCCTAATACTCTTTTTGCTATTTCCATATATGCTTTTCCTGATGGTGCTTTTTTGTTTTGTATTACTGGTTCACCTTTATTGGTTTGTGTTATTATGTATTCATCATCTGGTACTACACCAATTAGGTCTATTGATAATAAATCTACTATATCATCAACATCCATCATTTCACCTTTTCTTACCATATTAGGTCTTATTCTGTTTATTACTAATTCTGGATTTTTTATTTCTGATGATTCTAATAATCCAATTATTCTGTCTGCATCCCTTATTGCTGATATTTCAGCTGTTGTTACTACTATTGCTCTATCTGCTCCTGCAATAGCATTTTTGAATCCTTGTTCTATTCCGGCTGGGCAATCTATTAGTATATAGTCAAATTCTTCTTTAAGCTTATCTGTTAAATTTTTCATTTGTTCTTCATTTACAGCACTTTTATCTCTTGTTTGTGCGGCTGGTAGTAGGTATAATTCTTTAAATCTTTTATCTTTTATTAATGCTTGTCTTAGTTTACATTTTTCTTCTACAACATCTACTATGTCATATACTATTCTGTTTTCTAGACCCATTACAACATCTAAGTTTCTTAATCCAATGTCTGTATCTATTAAACATACTTTTTTTCCTTCTACTGCTAAACTTGATCCTAAATTTGCTGTTGTTGTTGTTTTTCCTACTCCACCTTTTCCTGATGTTATAACTATTACTTCTCCCATAATTCTCCTCCTTAGGATTTTAAAAACACTCTTTTTATAGCTATTATCATACAACGAAAAGGCTAAAAAGTCAATGTCTTTGTTTAATAAAATGTCATAAATATTTCTAAAATATTACAAAATGATTACAAATCCACTAAAAATAAGTATGTAATTTTATTACATACTTATTTTTTCTTAGTTAATAAATTGTTGGTCTGAAAGCTAATGCATAATGTGCCGAATTGCTATAACTGGTTCCAGCTCCTGCTAATCCCCAATATCCGTTATCTCTATAACTTCCTCCTCTGCAAAGGCATATATTGCTTGAATTTATTTCTAATGTGCATTCCCACTGATTTCCTGAAAAATCATATATATTGGCTCTTTTTGTGTATTCTGATGCTCCTGCTGTTAATAATACATAATAATTTATATTCTCATTAGTTTTACTGCTTGCAATATAATTTTCTGTATCTGTTGAGAATGTTTTCCATACACATGTTGCTTTTCCTGGTTTTGTAAGATATTTTCCTCTTAATAATGTAATAGAATTATTTTTGTAATTTCCCCATCCTTTACTATCTGTTTTAAAATCTGCTACTGTTAAATCTGTTCTCTCTTCTAGAAATTTGCATGTTAAATTCCATTGAATTCCAAACATCAAACTACTTGTTTTTCCTTCTGGTGCTAATTTTTCTGATAATTTTTCTGCTTCTTGGCTTGTTACAAAATTATACGGTATTAAATCAGCTTTTACACCTACATCGTTTGTTACTCCTGTTGTTTTTGTTCGTGTTATATTATTTTTGGTTGCTGTTTCATCTCCTGCTTCATATCTTCCTATCCAAAATCCACCATTATTATATATATTTTTTAACATAGCTTTCTTTTTCTGATTATATTGTTCTTCTGTTAATCCATATATGCTTTCTGAATACCATTCATCTTTGCATCCACTTATTTTATAAGTTTTAGAATAATTTTGCATTATTTTTTCAATATTTTCATAATCTTCATCACTTGTTGGTGTTACTGCTCCATCTATTAAATATGCTGAATCTGTATATATTGTTTTTGGAACTTCTATCCATACCCATTCATTTTGTTTTTCATCTCTTGCTACTAATCCGTTTTTTATTTTATTCATATTTTCATTTTGGCTTACTTGAAAGCCTTTTGGTACAATTGCAGTATTTCCATCTGAGTCTTTATATTTAGCTTCTTTTGTATATATTTCTGACCAATCTTTTACTTCTGTATATGCAACTCTTCCTTCTGAGTTTCTGAAATATCCTTTATTTGTGTTTACGCTTTTTAAAAATTCATCTGATTTTTGATTGCTATCTAATTTTATACTACTTGGAACTTCTTCTAGTTCTATAATTTGTTTTGTCCATGTATATTGATTTTTATTTGCACTATTTATTGTATCTTTTATATAATTTGATATAACTATACTTTCATTTCCAGAGCTATCTACTGTCTTTCCAATGTAATAATATCCATCAGGTATTAATATTCCGTCGATATATCTTAAATCAACAGTTGTTTCATCTGGTTCGGTATAATCTGTATAATATGTTGTATATGTATCATTATTTTTTACATCAATTCCTTGAACATAAAATATATTATGACTGTTTTCATTTATTATATATACATCTATATATGAGTTTGCATTACTTTCATTATTTTTGATGTTTTCATAGTCTTTACCATAATTTAAAGTAATTCCTTTCATTGCTTCTAAGTCTATTACGTAAAAATCACCTATGTCATTATTTTTACTTAATATGTCTGACAGTCCACCTATATTTGTGTATTTGGTTTTTGCTGGTAGTTCTCCATATTCGTTATAAAATTCAGATACTTTTTCTCTCAATAATTCTATGTCATTATATAGCTTTGTTCTTTTTTGTACTTGTATTGTGTCATTTGCATTGTATATTAGTGTGCTTGTTATTATTAATAAAACTATGATTGTTATTACTAATGTTGATAATGTTATACCATTTTCTTTTTTAATTTTATTTTTCATCATTGGCATTCTCCTTTTTCTTTAGTATAGTTTACTATTAAATTGTTTCTTTTTCAAGTTTTTATCTAATGATTTATAAATTTATTTTATATTTTGTTATAATTTAGTGAGAATTTCTTGTATGGTGTACTTCCACTATTTGTTTTGAAAAATTGAACCTTTTCATTACATTCAAAAAGAAAATTTAATATAAAAATGTGAGCCTCT
>OGZK01002528.1_pt1 | contig 15668 bp, 10 predicted proteins | sample 1576791 | NCBI WGS metagenome assembly OGZK01 (sample SAMEA3541556, study PRJEB24748) | human gut metagenome | biome: human gut; feature: human-associated habitat; material: faeces | place: China | collected 2012
GGTCAGTGGCTGGAACGACAGCTACGGCAATCAGGTGCTGCTGGACAATGGTGCAGGACTTTCAACGCGCTATGCTCACATGACAGCAACAGCCGTCACAGCTGGTGAAACCGTGACGGCTGGTCAAGTGATCGGGTATGTAGGCAGCACGGGCGACAGCACCGGCAACCATCTGCATTTTGAGGTGATGCAAAACGGTGCGCGCTGTAATCCGCTGAGCGTAGTGAATCCCCAATAAAAAAGATGCGTATTTTGCGATTTTGATTGCAAGCGTTTTTGTTGCTGAAGTGAGCAGCCCTGTTTTACACAATCAAAAATAGGGCTGCAAGCAACTTTCGTCAACTTGCAGCCCTAGATTTAGAATGTTGGCTGACAACGAACCGCGATGCGCGCATTGCCGCTGTAGTCACAGGTGAAAAGCGTTAAGGCATATTCGCCGGATGTCATTTCATCTATAGCCGTAGCATTCAGCGTTTCCAAAGCCAGAACCTGATAAGTATAGGTGTTTCCGTCCATGGTTTTCAGCATGACTTCATCGCCTTGCTGTAAATCACTCAATTTCCCGAAATGCCGCTTGTAATTATGGCCTGCAATCACGAGATTTTCTGTATCTACAGCACCGGAATATCGGCAGACAGTATCCTTCATCAGTGCATCGTCAAAGCGATTATACACAGGCAATTCCAGCCCCAAGGCGGGAATAGAAAGCGTTCCGAGGAAGGTTTCATCGTCTGCAGCTTTGGCGATAGCCGACTCCTGTGTCTGCTGCGATTGCTGCATGGTCACTTCGGTCAGCAAATTTTGTGCTGCTTCGTCAGCACGGTTTGCATCGTAGTAGTTGTAACCCCACAAACCGATTGCCGCAAGCAGAAGCAAAATGCCAAGCACTGTGCAATAATGGCCAAGCTTATTTCTCATGGTCAGACTTCCTTTGTAGCCAGCCGCCCAACAGAATCAAGCTCAGGCCCATTGCAATCAGAATCGGTATCGGCCAGTTCAGCTGCCCGGTCTGCGGCAGCTTGGCTTTAGGCGTTTCCGGTGTGACTGTAGGCGTAGGCACCGGAGAAGATTCCGGTGTTGGGCTTGCACTGGGCGTAGGCGAAGGCCGCGGCCTGTCAATATGGGCGAACTTTTCATCTACCTCAATATCCTTGAATACCTCGCCATCTTCAATGATGGGCAATGTTACAAGGTAGGGGTCGATGATGTACTCCTGATTGGCAGGCGCAACCTGCGTGCGAGCCACAAGATAAAGTCCCGGCTTCAAATTCGAAAAAGTCAGCTTACCATATTTATTGGTCACGCCGGTTTCATCCGGCACAGCGACTTTCGCGAGCTCTTTAGCGATAGCAAGCCTCTCGGAAGCCGAGGTTGTAGGCCAATCACAATCGTAATCGCGGTAAGTGTCCACAATGTTGTAGGTCACATCCAGCGTATCATCGTCAATCGACTTGTGAGCAATCAGGGTCAGCTCATAAGTATCCCCAGCCAGAAAGAAAATGGAGCCATCGTCCTCACGGTAATGTGCGTCCAGCGTAATGGAATAGTCATCATCATCGTAGCGGTTATGCGCTGCATAGGCAACCAGCTGAAAAGAGAACGCGAGTACAACAGCAAACAGCAAAGCGCAAAGCCTGCGGACTTTTGGTAAGCTCATGTTCTCATCTCCTCTTTTGGGCTTTGTGCCATATCAGCATCACAAGCCACCGTAGTATGATAATGGCAAGAATTACCGCCGCACCAATCAGGCCATGCCGGAATTGAATCGGCAAAGTGTAAAACCAGTTCTTGGGGCTTTGATCGGCGGCTGCCTGCTCCATCTCCTGCTCTGAATAGGGGATTCTTGTTCCCCGCACCAGCAGCCGGTGTGAGTTGACACCGTAAGGTGTACAGGTAATCAGTGTTACATAGTCCTCACCGGGAACAATAGCCAGCGGCTGTGTTTCGTCCGGCAGAACCGTAAGGATCTGATCAACCTGATAAGCCAGCGTGTGCCCCAGCACTTTGATATAGAACTGGTCGCCAACCTGCATTTGGTCAAGGTCGGTAAAAAGGCTCGCCGTAGGCAATCCACGATGCCCGGAAAGCGCCGTATGAGTGCTTTCACCGCCAACAGGCAGTGAGGTGGCTTCCATGTGCCCAACACCTACCTGCAAAACAGATTCTGAGGTGCCGTGATAAATGGGAATGGTCGTATTCAGGCGAGGAATCATGATATAACCCATCATACCGGTGCCATCGATGTTCAGCAGCTGCCAATAGGGGCCGCTTTTGTCGTCGTCTTCGGTATTATCGATAATATCTACGCCATCGCTCTGCTGCGCCAGCTGCCGATTGTATTCCTGCGCTTCGGCCAGAAGCTCGTCCAGCTGCTGCTGTTGGAGCTTACTGACCGAATCGTCGTAAGAGGCGGTTGTGCGGCTGCCGTGGATCTCTGCCAGATATTCACTTAATGATGGATAAACGAGAATGCCGATGCCCACCAGAATGACCAGCAGACGGGCAAGCCCGCGCAGCCTGTCTTTCATTTAGCGGTTTTCCTTCTTCTTTTTGGGGGCAAACACACCCAGCAGAACCACGGCAACGCCCAAGATGGTCAGGCCGATGGTACCAAAGCTACCGGTTTCAGGCAGCATAGTGCCCTTCATATTCTGAACAGGAACCGTGGTATCATTTTTGGTGTTCGGTTTTCCGTTATCAATGGTATAAGTGAACTGGCTGAAGTCGTCTGCATCGGGAGTAATTACAATAGTCACGGGCTTGGTCAGCTTGTTGTAACCGGAGGGAGCTTTTGTCTCGACCAGATAATAAGTGCCAGCCTTCAGACCCTTGATGGTAATTTTACCGGTATCCGGAGTGGTAACTTCCGTTACAGAATCTACCTCGGTTTCATCGGTGCCCTTGATGTGATAAACCAGCGTGTTGTCCTGCGTATTTTCTTTCACGAGATCAATGGCAGCGCCATCCGCAGTTGCACGCAGTTCAAAGGTGGCACCAGCCAGCTGTTTATGAGTATTTCCCTCAGTCACAGCAAATTTATCGATGTCGATCTGGTAGGTATAAACCTTGCTCACATCAGGGTTGGACTTGCCGGTACCCTTAGAGCTCGGGTCATTGCTGTACTCAAGATACACAGTGTTCTTTGCGGGATTATCTTTAACGGCATCCTTGGTGATTTTTGCGGTGTAAGTCACAACGATTTCGGCATCGGTATCTGCACCCTTAACATTTTTCAGGTTGTTAAAGGTCACGGTCAGTTCTTTGCTTGTGCCAGAAGGCTTAGTCACAGTATAATCGGTATCCTCGGTCACTGCATTACCAGCCACGGTGACTTTCACAGAGTTTGCGTCAAAAGCAAGACCATTGCTCAGAGTATCATGGAAAATAAACTTATAGGTAGTGTAATCCGTCATGTCAGGAACTTTGGCGGTCAGCTTAAAGGTGACGGTATCGCCCACCTGAGCAGAGCCATTGTCCTCAAAGGCACCGTCCGTGGAGGTCTGCACCTTTTTCTCTACAGTGGGGAAGGTGCTCTTGATCGTCACATCGGTCTTGGCACCGGTCTTAGGGACATTGGCAAAAATAGCATCGGTTGCGCGATTGTTGCTGCCGGTAGAACCGCCCTCAGGGAACACCAGATAATAACCAGCGGTCAGATTTTCAAAGGTCGCCACGCCCTTGGTGACATCGGTCTGATCATTCGCAGACTCAGCTACTACAGTGGTGGGCAGGGAGTTGAGAGCGTTTGTATTCTCTCGCGCCCATTTCTGAGCATCGTGAGCCAATGCTGCCAATGTGCCGCTTTCATTTTTATCGTTGGTAAGAGTTTTGATATAGGCGACTACGGCGTCACTCAATTCACTGTCTGCAATGTTTTCGGCTGTAACAGTTTCATCAGTAATGCCGCCAGCCTTTTTGACTGCGCTGAAACGACTTGCATCAGTAAAGAAAGATTTCCATTCTTTATCAAGCGTATAGCTATCAAAATCATCCTCGCCATTTTCACCTTCCGTGATACGGGCAGTGAACACACGGATTGCCGTCACATTTTTGCCGGTTCCTGCATTCGCACCTTCACCGAGAATCCACAACCCGGAACCAGTTACGGTAAGCGTACCAGTTTTCTGAACATCGCCAGATGCAGCAAATGCCGTCAAAGACAGGCACAGAGACAACATAACAGCCAGCACCAATGCGGCTGCGCGTTTAATGTGTTTCATACGAAACTTCCTTTCAGTTTATACATGGTTTGTAGCGTTCGTCCATTCCTCTTTACTCAGTGCGCCTCCCTTCTGCCCTTGCGCTTGCGTGGTACAGAAAGCGCAAGCAGCAGAATCCCTACACCAACTACCACATACAGCCAATCGCCTGTACTGCCTGTATCCGGCAGCATGGGGTGATGGGTGTTGGTGATAGTTGCATGATAAGTCTTTTCGTCATAGGTGGAGCCCGTCAGGGTATAACCCGGAACGGTTTCTTCCTCAAACGAATAGACATAGTAGGCTTCAATCGTATCCGTTACGGTGCCATCGGCAGCCTTCTGATACTTCAGCACGGGGGCATTTTTCAGCACCGTGCGCCAAGTAGAAGCATGGCCGGACTCTACATCGTCCTTGGTCATGATAATGGCTTTGTAAAGGGTCTTGTTACCAGCCGTGCCATCCGGCTTAAACTCCTGCTGATAAATGTTGACCTTGATTTCATTGGGGCGTTTGCCGTCGATATTCGCAAAATCTTTCCAGATTTTGCTGATGGTTAAATCTACATATTTCTTGCAGGGGTCTGCGGTGTCAGCCGGTTCGGTAATTGTACTGTCCGGATTGTCGGCGTTGGCTGTATCCAGCATCAGCACAGCTTTTGCCGGGCTTTCATAGGCTGCCAGATCTGCGGTAGTAGCCGCTGCGGCATCTTCCATCTTTGCATCTTTCAAATCCGAAAACTCGGTGATTTTATCCAAATGCAGCACTTCATATCGGTTATAGTCCGTGCCGGTGGAAGTATCTTTTTCTGCGCTGCCGAATACATCCTTGTTTGCCTTGGCAACCTTAGCAAGCAGTGCGTTATAAGCGCGGTAAATCGAATAGTGGTTGTTGTTGCCCTCAATCGACTTGATGGTATTGAAGCTGTAAACCGACTTCAAATCATTGACGCCGGTAAAGGGTCCGACCAAGCTTGCTGTGCCGCGCACCACATCGCAGAGGGTCATAGTGCTGTATTTGACCTGACCTTCATGGTTCAGGCCGATAAAGCCACCGGAATAGCCGCTGTTATCGCTGCCGTCTGTGGTATCGTCTGCACCACCAGCGTACACATCGTATCCGGAAGAAATGCCGGATACCTTGCAGGAATCAATATCAGTGCGGTTGCCCTTGATGAGGTTGATTTTTACATTGGAGATTTTGTCTTTGTCTATGCCGTTTTCCGTACAGGGCAGCTCTATTACAGAATCGCCGATTGTGATAATGGCAAGGTCGCTCTTGCCTTCGCCCAAATCACGGTTCAGTGCTACGCTGATTTTCAGCCCCAGCAGCGTGACGGACAATGTGTTGCCCTCGCTCAAAACACCCAGCTTCAGAATAGGGCCAAGGTTAATGTCGATAAACCCGACATCCTGCAACTTACCAATATACAAAAATCCCAGCAGCTTATCCACGATCACAAATACAGTGTTCAGCAGTTTGGATTGCAATTCAGCACTTACGACATAGTTCATGTCTGTTTTGCCGATAAAGCCGCCTGCAATCTGACCGCTGGAGACTTTTTTCAGCAAGTCGGTCGAGCAGCTGCTGATTTTGGCAAGGTCTGCATAACCGGCAAAACCGCCCGCAATAGGCTGCTGGCCGCCCTGAGCCTTAATCACCGTGCCAAGCCCAAAGCCAGATACACTGCAATTTTCCACATGGGAGCCAAACAAGTCCAGCGCTCCAAGCTGGCCGGAAAGCAGCTCATCCAGTACGCTCACATCGTCAATATCCGCTACGCCGCTTTTGCCCAAGTGCCCTACAAAGCCGCCGGTGTAGTTAAGTCCTTCTACATTAGCAAGATTGGAAACAGCACTGTATTTCACGCTGCCGTCCATCATGCCGCCGCCAAAGCCGCCTGCGCAGCCGGTGTAGCGGGTTTCGCTTTGCGTAGCTTCTTGGCTGCCGCTGTGTGCCTGTACGGTCAGGCCGCTTTGAACGCCTGTAACCTTGGAATCATAAATGTAAGTACGGAATGCGTCCAGCACCGAGGTGTTGCCCAGCTTAATCAAACCGCTGAGCAGCTTAGTTTCGGAGCCCTTCGGATCTTTGCCGGAAACCTGTGCCACACCGGCTACATCGGCCAGACCGAAGAAGCCACCGGCATACTTGCCGCCGTCTACACTGCGCAGATTTTCTACCTGAATTTTTCCGATTGCAGAATCTTTTTCGCCTACTGCACTGGCTTCCAGAGAACCGGCAAAGCCGCCTGCATAAGCAGCATACTTTATGCTGTCGCCCTCTTTGTAGGCACCATCCACAACAAAACCCCACTGGCTGTCAGCCGCAGAAACTTTTGCCGCATGGATGGTGGTGGCGGTGGCTTTCAGCACGGTGGCCAAATCACCGGGTGTGGCGATCAAATGATCTAAAATGCCCTGCAGCAGACCGTTGGAGGCATTGGTATTCACCCCCGCCACGCTGCCTGCTGAGGCAAGACCTACATAACCGCCTACCGCAATGCGACCCGTAACACGGCGCAGGTTGGTAGCGTTGCAGGAAGCAACGGGCGCGGCATACTTTTTGGTAGAAGCCCACTGGTCAGCGGATAGCAGCTTATCTTTACCGTTCAGCTGAATCTGTGCGCCGTAGGCACTGCCTACATAGCCGCCCGAATAGCCGCAATGGTTTTCCGGCATGCCGGTGGCCTGTACCGTAAGACCTGACTGGTAGCCCTGCACCGAGGAATTGCGAATGGCCGGAACAAACAGCTGGGCGATATTCAGCAGCTGACCCACATTCAGGTTCAGGCCCAGAATATTGACCGATCCCAGCTCCACAGCACCGCCGGTCTTCATCTGACCGGCGAAGCCGCCTGCACTGTGCAGGGCACTGACCAGCTTGGCATCGTAGGCCATACAGTTTGTTAATGTGCCGCTGTTCATGCAGCCCACATAGCCGCCTGCATCGCCGCCGTAGAGCATATTGTTAAACTCACTGCGTCCGGCAACGACATTGTAGCCGTAGATGTAGTTGGCAAGCATAGCATCCAGCTGCTCTTGCGAGGTAACTGTACCGGCTTTAGCAAGTTCGTAACCGTAGCCGCCGTGTACGCCCACATACTTGACCCAGTCGTTCCATGTTTGCACGTCCAGACCGGCGAGGGGACCATATACCGCTGTGTTAGTCTGTACGGGGTAGATGACGCCCAATGCGCCGAGAATGTTGTTGACGCTTATCAGACCTTTCAGCACCTTTAAGCCGCCGACTTTTGCGGTGTCTGCGGGTTCCATAAGACCTGTATAACCGCCCGCGTACTCATGCCCGTAGACCGAACGGATGCGCTCGGCCTTGCACAGGCTCATAGGACCGTTGTAGGCTTTGCTGGTGTCATCCTCGGCAAACCAGAGAGATGTATCAAAGCCGTGGATGGTGCCGCCCATGTTATGACCTACGAAACCGCCAGCCATGCCGCGCTGCACCGTAGTATCCGATGCAGCATTGGCGCGTACTGCGCCGCCGCAGGGCACACAGTTGGTAGAACTGTTGCGGATGGACGGAACGAAACTTTGCAAGACAGAGGCAAGCACTTCATCAACATTGACCAGTCCATTCAGAATACTGGCGTTGTCCAAAAGCTTGGCAACATCGCCGGGCTGCATTTCACCCACATAACCGCCTGCGGCAATCTCCCCGATTATGTACGAGAAGTTGACCGCTTGGCTGTCCTGAATGTGACCGCCGTACATTCCGCCAGCGTAACCGCCAGCCATACCGACCTTGCCTTTGTCCAAATCACCGGTTGCCAGAATGGCATATCCACCGGGTCCGCCAGTGACATCGGAGTGTTCAATGGTCGTCACAACCACAGAGAGGGCATTGAGAATACCGGAAACGGAAACTGCGTTCCCCAGAACCTTCAGACCGCCGCCCACGGAGGCTGCACTGCCAATATCCATGTCGCCTACATAACCGCCTGCATAGCGGCCGCCTGTGACGGCATAGGTGCTTTTTGTATTGTCATAGTAGGTAGGCGCGGATGTATCTTCCAGATTATCCGGAGGAGTAACGATTGTATGTTTCAGCTTAGTTACATCCGAGTAGGAGATCTGTGCGCCGCTGGCATAGCCCACAAAGCCGCCTGCGCTGCCTACGGTGGTATCCTCTGTCAGCTTGTTTGCCATAACGGTAAAGCCGTTATCGGATTTCACGCCTGCATATTGGATGTACGGCACATAGGCGTTTATCACGCTGAGTAGATCGGTCAAATTGATGTTCAGCCCGGTAACCTTGCCTAGGATACTAATACCCTTAGATGCATCCGCCAAAGCGCCGGAGTATACCCGCCCGGCAAAACCGCCTGCATAGGACTGACCGTTTACGGCATCGAGATTGTATACAGCATAGTAATAGCCGTCCCCGCGGCTTTGGTTGTTCACCGTTCCACTCTGGAAGTCGGCTGCAAAGCCGCCTGCAACATCACCGGTCACGCTGCCGCCGTTCACATAAGAAACCGTACAGTTTGTGTAGCTGGGAATCAGGTAGCCGATGGCATTAACCAATCCGTTGGCTTCGAGCAGTGATTTCACCGAGTTGTCATCACCCACCTCCGCCAAACCTCCGGTTTTGGAGATTGCCACGAAGCCTGCCGCATAGCCGCCGTCATTAGCTGCTGTTACGGATTTCAGGTTCGTAACATGGGCATTTTCCACCTTGGTGCTGTTGCTGCGGGCCATAAAGCCTGAAGCCGTATAATCTCGCACCGAGTTTTCCTCACGAACGCCGGTGGCTTCAACCGTAAAGCCACTCTCAATGCCTTTCACATTGGCATTTGTGATAGTAACCTCCACCGCCTGCCCCAAAGAGAGCAGATTGTTGAGTTTCAAAAGATAATTCAGGCCAAGCAGGTTGACGGTCAAACCTCCGTCGGTTCCAACCAATTCGCCGGGACCGGACAAACCAATAAAGCCGCCTGCATAGTTTTTGCCTTCGACAGATTTTAGATTATTAACGGAAACATTGTTGATGGTACCGCCAATAGCATCGCCAAAGCCGCCGCCCACACGCTCATTTCCGCTTACGGAAAAGCCATCGGTTATACCGTTCAGCGTTACTCCGTCTACAGTAAACGCAAGATAAGAGGCAACGCCGAGGGTCGTGTTTAATAAGCCTGCTACGCTGGCAGTGCCCAGCGACCCGGCAATACCGCCTATATAATCGTGGCCGGAAATGCTTCCTACACCTGTAAAAGAGACGTCCTGTGCGGTGATTTTATCTGCGGTATAGGTACTGTTACGCCAATAGGAAACTTTGTTGAGATAATCCGCACTGGATGGTGCAATATATGCGCCATCACCGCGCCCGGTAACGCCGCCCACATAGTCGGTGCCGTTGACTGTAAGCGGTGCATCCACCGTGCACCCTAAGATATACGAAGGGTTCACGCCTGCCAGAGAAAGCAGCGAAGATGCCGCACCCGGGTTGCTGCTGAGCAGTTTGACCACCAGATCGACTACGCCGCCCAGCAGATCGTCCTTCGTATCTTTCTTGCCCAGATTTGCCGCCCAGCCTAGGGTTGCAATACCTGCAAAGCCGCCTGCATTGGCTCCGGTGGCATGAACCGCCAGCGATTCGCTCTCTTTGACCGAACAGTTGACAGCCGCGGTATTGGCAAGACCGCCGGCAAAGCCGCCCATATAGTTTTCACCCTGAATGTTTATGGCCGTATTGTCTAATGTGCAGTTGAGAAGCAGGCTTTCGGGATTCATATTGGGCAGCTTGGTTTCAATATCCAGCGCACCGGACAAGGTACCTTTGATGATGCTGTCTCGGGCAAGGCCCACAAAGCCACCCACGAAATTTTTTCCCTGCAGGGAAAGGCTACTGTTTTTGACAGTGCAGTTTTCTATGATACTGCCGGACTGCTGCCCCACAAAGCCGCCTGCGTAGTCCTTTTCAATCGATGTGGAGATGTTCAGACCATCAATGCTGCAATCGACAAATTTTGCATTGATATAGCCCGTAGGAATCAGCTTGCCTAAGGGAATGGCATTGCCCAGCAAAATGGTGATCAAATCACCCAATCCCAAGCCGGGAATCACATTCAGAATGTTGGACAGCAGCTTAACCAGGCCGCCCAATGCATTTGAAAGTCCATCGTACTGGGTCACGCCAATGGTATACCCAACAAATCCGCCGGTGTTGTTGTTCACATTGTTCACATCGGCACTAATCACTTCAATGCCGGAGAACAACACCTGACCCTCCACTCGTCCGGCGATGGCACCGGTTGCCAAGGCCGTGGGGTCTTTCTTTCGGGCGTCGAGAACATTTCCCAGAGTTTTACCTAAGTCGATTTTCACCTGTCCAAAGGTCAGAATGAAGGTCAGACCGCTCAACACGCCACCCAGCAGCTTACCCAATGTGCTTGTCAATTCACTGACAAGTGTTTCGGGATAATAAGTTTCGCTGGTCGTTGTTTGAACAGAAATGTTCTGGAATTTGAGGTTGGATACCTGCACCAGCCCTTTACTCAGGCCAATGTCTTTCTCACTGACTTCACTTGATACAGTAGAGAAGAAGCCAACGCCCATCTGCTCGCCAACATTCAGTTTATCAGTCTGCATTACGCTGACATTTGAAATTGTAGGCTTTGTGGATGTGTTGATGGCGGAAGAGTCATCATTCCATATTTTTTCGCCGTTGGCCGACTTCGCACCAATCATTGTTCCTTGGAAAGTCAGAGGTGTCCAGTTGGCGCTGCTCAAGTCGATGTCACGGAAGATGATGTAATTGGCATTGGAGGCATAGGTCTGGTTCGCAGCTTTATCAATGTCCAGATTTGGGTCAATTTTACCGGTTGTCTGGTTTACACCGCAGCGGCCAACAGTATAAACGTACAAAAAGTTATTTGCTTTATCGCTGAACTTTTTATCAGCTTCATGGATACCATCTTTTCCAAGAGTGTAGTCGTCAGTACCGTTTTGACCTTTCGTCAGATCTGCATCGCCACCATACAGCATAATGAGGTTTCCGCTGCTGTCATGGTCAATCGTCCACTGCGCATTGTGGTGAATGGCCTGATAAACGGCACCGTAAACGGTATCTCCGCTGCCGATTTTCCGCAGCTGCTGCTCATTGCCGATCAAGATATAGGTCTTATCCCCGATTGTTTTTACTACCTGCCCGGCAAAGTCGCGGCCGTCCGCCTTGCCGTCCGTAACCACAGAATATGGCTTTACGGAGGTATCGGAACAAAACTGTCTGGAAAGAATATAGCGGTGATTCAAGCTGTATGTCAGATACGGCTCACTTTCCCCGTTGGGGTAGATCAGCTGACCGCTGCCAAAGGTCTCAGCTTGTGCATCGCCATCCATGACCGGCTCGGTGTCTGGGTTTTCGCCGTGCAGCACCGTCATCTGGTACGGGTTGTAAAGATAGATGGTGTCGCTTTGCGCATCATACAGCGTAAGGTCATCGCTGCTTTCGGCAAGCGGTGTGATGCTGCCAGAAAAGCCTTCCGGCAGCTGCCATTGCAGCATATCGCCCGTCAGCTCAATGTCCTCAGCAATGGCATATTGTGCATCCAAAGCGTAGGTGATTTCCGCGCCGTTTTCATCGGTCACGGCAAGCCCGCTTGCATCGGTAAGTGTTTGCCCACTGCCGATTTCGGCTAACTGGTCGCAAGTGTAAATCAGGATTTTTCCGTCCTGATAAAGAGATTTGTCCGATTCATCCGTGTTCTCAGATGAAGATTCAACAAGCTCTGAATCGGTTGTCTCGTTCGAGGTGGAAATCTGATCCGTGTCAGATTCCGGCTGACTCTCTACTGAACCATTTGACGAGGCATCTTCAGGCAAATCGGAAGAGGCCGAAGAATCCCCAATCAAAGGCTCAGAAGAAGCCGCATCATTGCTTGAAGAATCGACCGATGTATTTTCCGGAGGTCGCTCCGGGATGTAACCTGCATCACTGTCTACAGGTACACTTTCAGAGTCGGCGCTGGAAACGGCTATACTGCTTTCAGCTAAGATAGTATCATCCGTTGCAAAAGCGACTGGTGTTGTGCATTGAAAGAACATCAGCGCCGCCATCGCAGCAGATGCCCATCTCATAAAAGAGTGATGGCGCATGGGAATTTCCTTTACCCCCTAAAGGCTAGTTGCGTGAATTCGTATTACGGTTCGCCTACGAATTTACTAGGTTTTATTGCGAAAAGTATCTGCCATTATTTGAATAGCAGATACCCTCGCAATAAAGCCCCCTGCAATGAGCATTGAGAAGCAAAAGCAGACGGATAATTGACCACAAATTTCTATTCAGTGCCAAAAGCTTGCTCGATTGCAAACCGCTTCCGTTCCATGTTGGTATGAACATAGCGCTGTAATGTGATGTTGGGATTAGAGTGCCCCATGAGTTCACTGAGCGTTTTAATATCGCAGCCAGCCTGCAAGCAGGTGGTAGCAAAAGTATGGCGCAGCATATGTGGATTCACATCATGTGCACCGGCCTTCGCAAGATAACCATGAATGCTCTTTCTGTAGCAACGAGGCTCTACCGGTTTACTGCTGCATGATAAGAACCACACATCACTGCCGAATGTGTTTTTCTGGTACAGCATTTGGAGTAGAACCGAAAGCCTTGGCGGGATTGGTAATACTCGCTTGGAACTTTCTGTTTTGGGTGCTTGTACCACAACCGAGGTTTTCCCCGTTCCAATGGCAATACGCCGAACGCCGCGGCGTATACGGACTTCCTTGTGCACGAGGTCAATATCACCCCACTGCAAGCCGCATACCTCGCTGATCCGAAGACCAAGCTGGAGCATAAATAATATGCCCGCCTTTCGTGGGGTCGGATTCTTGAAAACAAATCGGTTGACTGCCGCCTGCTCTTCAAGAGAAAGTGCTTCTGGAAACTCGTTCGTTTCTTTCACGGGCTTGATTGACAGCTCAATCATGGGCATTAAATGCAGTTTGTATGCGTATTTACATAGCCTGCGGACAAGGCTGATGCATTCCCGTGAAAGGCTTGCTCCAAAAGGTTTATGCTCTCCACCAACCGGAGAAATAATCTGTAAAACGCATAATTCTAATTTTGCGCCGGAAAGTTGTGAAATTCGTAGGTTCCCGATAACCGGCAAAATATAATGCTCAATGGAATAACGATAATGCGCTATGGAAGACTCCTCTAAGTCATTCAGCGTAGAAAGCCATAGTTCCGAAAGAACCGAAAATGTAAGCTCTTGTGCCCCAAGCGGAACCGTGTAATCAGCTGCTTTTACCTTTTTCCGAATCAATGCTGATTTTGCATCGACATAGCTGTACGCATACACATAGCCCCAAATCGCTTTTCCGGTTTCACTTCGCCCTTTAATGTAGCGCCCTTCCCAGCGGCCATCTTTTCGCTTATGGATATTTTCTCCATGTCTTGCCATTGTTGCAGCCTCCATTCATTGACCATGATTTGACAACCTAAACAATAGCAGTATTTGTTTTGGGTAACAATATGGACGAAATAGTAGCGCACGATATGTAAAAAACCATCAGTTTGCTATTTTTCACTTAATTTGTGCGAAATCAACAAATCGATTCTTGATATTAAAGTAAGGCTGTGATAAACTAAGCAATCATAGATATTGTTTTCTTGGTATCCGCCATTCAAATAATAGCGGATACTTTTTTGTGTACGCATAAGGTCATTGAACTCATCCGTATATTTTACGATAACACTATTTTTGCAAAAAGTCAAACCGTTAGGAACAAACAGCACTATTGATTTGTTTATCATAAAAAGCATCGCTCCTATACTAATAGTAATTTGGTATCACTATTAGATATATTTCTGGGAGAATGCTATGACAAATGCTTTATTAGGACAGCGGCTTCGCCAGCAACGAAAAAAAAGAGGGCTGACGATTGAACAGTTGGCTGAAATGATTGGTCTTTCTAAAAATTATGTCAGCTTGATAGAGCGCGGCCGGAAACTTCCCAGTATGGCAACACTCATTAAAATTGTAAACAGTCTGCATATTTCCGCAGATGTTTTGCTGTGTGACGAAGTAGAATCTGTAAGCTGTGTTGTGGACGAAGAACTGGATCAGCGTATAAGGGCGCTCGAACCACATCAGCGCAAGGCGGTCTTTGCCATACTTGATTCTGTTATTGATGCAATACCAGATTTAACTGCATCCTCGTCAGAGGATTCTACTGAATAAGCATTATATATACATTAGTTCGACGCTTTGCGCCAAACCGATAAAACCGCAATATGCCAGATGGTCAAATCGACCATCTGGCATATTTTTTTGTCTCCATATCAGAAAATGTATCGTAAAAGCGATATATTACTATGCTCGCGCACCTCCACCTGTTTTTGCATGAAATGAAGTCAAAAACAACGGAGGTCAAACCAAATGTCGAAAAAGTATATTCAGAATGGCGCTTTGATTCCCGCCGAAGATAAACGGATCATCGCGGAATTAACAGCATATCTGTCTGTTTCGCTCCGGAATGAGCGCAGTAAATACCTGAAAAAATATGGAAAAATCCGTGATTTTGAGTCCTCTATCGAGGATTTGAAACCGGATTTTGAGCCAGAAGATAGTTCTTTTGAGGAGAGGATTGAGCAAATGCTCGCATGGGATATGGTGAAAAACTATCTTCCATTGTTGACTGCAAAAGAATGTGAGGTCGTTTTATGCTTGTATGTAAACCAGCTCAGCACAGCAGATACCGCCGAAAAGATGAACCTGTCGCCGGAAACTGTTCGCTGGCACAAGAAAAACGCCTTGCAGAAAATTCGCAAGGCAATGGAGGAAAATACCTGATGGGTGCTTATATTGATCTTCTGAAAGCCGCGCAAAGCGGTGATACTGCTGCGGCAACCGTACTGTATGAACAGTACCAGCCGTTAATCAAAAAGCTGAGTTGGCATGACGGCATATTTGATATGGACTTATATCAAACCCTTTCTGTTGCATTTTTGGTCGCATTATCGAAGTTTGAGATTCGATAACCCCAAAATATAAATTTTTTCAAAAATACCCCAACGATTTTGCCCGTAAATTGATGTTTATATTATAGAGGGACAAAAAGCCCTCTTCCCCTTGAGTACCTTGATAACTGCATATCCGAATCACCGGCTACATACAACTGACCTTGCCGCAACCCAAGGAGTGTCGGCAAGCACGATTCAGAGGCAACGCTATGATCCTGCGTATACGGAGGAGCGCCCCTGCCTGCTGAATAAGAACAGCGTGGAACCTGTTCTATGCGATGAAAGGGTCAGCAATCATGATACGCACCGTTGCGATACCCTCAAGGAATCGGCGGTACTGCCTACATTTGGTACAGGAAGCGGGAGCTGCGCCAGCAGCCGGGCCGGAGATTCGCCCTATTATCCGGGGAGTAGTGTCGAATAGGATAATATTTAATTCCAGATTATGGCGGTCACTTGCTTTTGGCAGGTGACCGCTATGCTTGTGGA
>OGZK01002533.1_pt1 | contig 15640 bp, 16 predicted proteins | sample 1576791 | NCBI WGS metagenome assembly OGZK01 (sample SAMEA3541556, study PRJEB24748) | human gut metagenome | biome: human gut; feature: human-associated habitat; material: faeces | place: China | collected 2012
ATACTAAGCAAGCTGATACACAAAACAAAATAATCCTCTTTGTTCGTGAAGAGAAAAAGGATGGTTATGGTAATACTTGTCCTTTCCATTGTTTTGGTCTAGTAGAGTATATGTCTTCTCATGATGATTTCCCTATGAATATCACATGGAAACTTCAACAACCAGCAATGGCACAATATGTTAAAGCAATATAAGCTATGAAACAGATAGAAGTTGTAGCAGCTATAATCTATGATAATGAAAAATACTTTGCAACCCAACGTGGTTATGGCGAGTTTGAAGGTTTGTGGGAATTTCCTGGTGGTAAAATAGAGAAAGGCGAAAGCCATGAAAATGCACTCAGACGGGAAATTCAAGAAGAGTTAGGTATTGACATTAGTATTGATGGATTTGTATGTACTACTGATTTTGACTATCCATCTTTTCACCTTATTATGCACTGTTATCTGTGTACAATTTTAGCTGGTGAATTAGAGCTTCGTGAACATAAATCTGCACGGTGGCTAGTATTAAGCTCCCTTAATGAAGTTATGTGGCTACCGGCAGATAAAGAAATTGTTGAATATTTATTAAAAAATAGGTATGAGGAGTAATAGCCAGAAGAAATATCATTAATTATTTTCTCATGGCAATTGCTACTATAATCGATTGTTCGAAGAAGGTTGTCAATTGTGGGGGAAAACATATATTGGGATATTTAGGGTGTTAATAAATATATTGGGGATTGTTATTTCCCGATGCAAAAATGCTGAAAAATATTTTGAAGTATCATATCATTCGTCACTTCCCCTGCAATATCTGAAATAAAGAAAATACACTCCCGTATATCTTGTGAAAGAAAATCTCCGGATATATGCGTGTCAAGCCCATTCTGCACTCGATGAATAGCATCTAAAGCTTTACTTAAAGCTTCATAATGCCTTACGTTTGTCACAATAATATCATTCTGTGTTACCGTAGGTAGATGTGCTGCATTAATAAGCATCTTTTGTAACTCTTCGGTCTGTTTACGTTCTTTTGCCGATATGAAGATAGATTTCGTGTATTCTTTAGAAAAGTCCTTTAATAAAGCAGATAATTCTTCTTTCTGCTTTTCCTCAATCAAATCCGCTTTGTTGAATACAACAATTAGTTGTTTCTCCTCACAACGAGGGATGATCTTTTCTGATAATTGCTTTATCTGAGAAGATGCATCAGATGAATCAACCATCCAAAGTACAATCTCCGCTTGATCCAACTTTTGGAATGTACGTTCGATACCAAGACTTTCAATGGTATCATTTGTTTCCCGGATTCCGGCAGTATCAATGAATCGGAAAGTGATGCCACCTATATTAATAGTATCTTCAATGACATCACGCGTGGTACCATGAATATCACTGACAATTGCTTTATCCTCGTTCAGTAATACATTCAGTAAAGTTGATTTCCCCGCATTCGTTTCACCGATGATAGCCACCGGAACACCATTCTTAATGGCATTCCCTACATTGAATGAATGAACTAGTCGGGAGATAACCTGCTCTATTTCATCTGCGAGTTTTCGCAATGCCGAACGATCAGCAAACTCCACATCTTCTTCGCTGAAGTCAAGTTCCAGTTCAATCATGGAAGTGAAGTTCAGCAACTTGTTGCGTAGATCTGTTAACTCTTTGCTAAAACCTCCCCGCATCTGACTCATGGCCAAACGATGAGTGGCTGCGGAAGAAGATGCAATCAAATCAGCTACAGCCTCCGCCTGACTTAAGTCCATCTTTCCGTTGAGAAATGCGCGTTGAGTATATTCTCCCGGCTGAGCCATACGGCAACCGTTCTTAATCAACAATTGCATTACTTGCTGAAGAATATAGGAAGAACCATGACACGTGATTTCTGTACTATCCTCTCCCGTATAGGAATGAGGAGCCCGGAAAAGACTCACAAGGACTTCGTCTATGATTTCTTCTCCATTATAAATACGCCCGAATGTCAGCGTATAAGGCTTTTGTTCACTAAGTAATTTGCCGGCTTTGGCTGGTTGGAAGATGCGGCTTGTAATGGAAATAGCTTCAGGACCGGAAACACGGATGCTTCCGATGGCACCTCCTTGAGCGGTAGCAATAGCGCAGATAGTATCTTGATTCATTATATTTCTTTTTGGATGATGCAAAGATAATTGTTTCTAAGTAAAAAAAATAAGATTAGACACAACTTGTGCTTTATTTGTTTATATTTGCTGCCGTTCAAACAATGCACATAAAAAATATAATGATAGTCTATGGAGCCGGATACAAACTTATATTCACCGAATGAGAATAATGAAATCATACGGGAAAATTCACAAAAGAAACTTTGTGTACTTGCCGCACATCAAATAGCTTTATGGGAATATGATATTCCGACAGGAAAATGTAGCTTTACGGACGATTACTTCCGCACGTTAGGTTTGAAAGAGGCTTAAAGGCATTAATGACTTTTACCATTTCGCATACCCCGGAGATATAAATGCCTATCAGACTGCTTTTGCTAAAATGCTTGCTTCGGAGTCCAAAGCATATTAGATACAGGTTCGTTGTGTCGGAGAACATGGTGAGGTGATTTGGCTGGAAGAACATAACTGTAAAATAATAGAAGCTTTACCCGAATTTATTTTCATCTTTGACGAGAATTTCTTTATAACGGATGTGCTGATGGCGCGGGTACGATTCTGCGGTATCCGGTAGAAGTTGCCGAACAGAGTCTTTCTATTAAGATTGATTCTGAATCCGTACGTCATAAAAAGATTTTGGTTGTGGAGGATATCGAATCGAACTTTGCCCAGCTGAATATCTTACTGAAGAAAGAGTATATCATCCTGTGGGTGCGTAACGGACAGGAAGCAATCAATAGCTTTATTCGGGAAAAACCGGACTTGATATTAATGGATATTCGTATGCCTGTGATGGATAGTATTCAAGCTGGATGCAATGCAGTTTTCTCCAAACCATATTCTTTGGAGAAACTGAAAGAAACGATTGAAATCTATATCGGATAATTAATTTTCTAAAAGGAGACCAACATTCTGAAAGTTAGATTGTTATTAAACTAATAATAACAATCTAATTTTTGTTGGAATATGGAGAAAGTGAAAAAGATGGTCCTCATCGGAGCTAGCGGCTTTGTTGGTTCCGCTCTGCTAAATGAGGCATTGAATCGTGGCTTTGAAGTGACAGCTGTAGTTCGTCATCCCGAAAAAATAAAGATAGAGAACGAACATCTGAAAGTAAAGAAAGCGGATGTCTCTTCGCTCGATGAAGTATGCGAAGTTTGCAAAGGAGCGGATGCCGTTATCAGTGCATTCAATCCGGGATGGAATAATCCTAATATATATGACGAAACCATCAAAGTATATCTGACTATCATTGATGGAGTGAAGAAAGCGGGAGTGAATCGCTTCCTGATGGTAGGTGGTGCCGGCTCACTATTTATTGCGCCGGGATTACGACTGATGGATTCGGGTGAAGTTCCTGAGAATATCCTGCCTGGAGTTAAAGCCTTGGGAGAGTTTTATTTGAATTTCCTGATGAAGGAGAAAGAGATTGACTGGGTATTTTTCTCTCCGGCAGCAGATATGAGACCGGGAGTACGTACCGGACGTTACCGTTTGGGCAAAGACGATATGATTGTGGATATCGTGGGTAACAGCCATATTTTTGTAGAAGACTATGCGGCTGCAATGATCGATGAATTGGAACATCCCAAGCATCATCAGGAGAGATTTACGATTGGATATTAATAAAGAGGTTAATCATTATATAAATTTGCTTGTGTAAAATTTGAGTTAACAAGTAAAAATAATGGCTTGAGGCATACATTTTGACGTATGGTTCAAGCCATTTCTTATTTTATTTTCCGATATTTGCATTGTGTCGGTATTGTAACACAAAATGAAACAAAGAAGAAATACTTAATGATATTCTGAACTATGATATTCAAACAAGAAACTCAAATCTTAAAATGTACCTTTGAGAAGGAACATTTTTCTAAAGTAAAAGCTGCCTTCAAAGATAGATGGCCTGTTGTATATATTATCGAGGATGACGAAAAGGGACAAGCCTATATAGGAGAGTCTACAAATATATGTACCAGGATTTGTGATCATTGGAATAATACCGAACGCAGAGCTTTGAAAAACATATATATTATCTTTAATAAAGTCTTTAATAAATCTGTAATCCTGGATCTTGAAGCATTTCTTATCGGATATATTGTAGCTGATGGTAAATATAGACTCCAGAATGGCAATGGTGGCCAGCATGTTCATAACTATTATTTACGTGATGAATATCAGAGAGAGTTCAGACACATTTGGCAGCTTCTTCAAGATGAAGGTGTTGTCAGGCACGGAATTACTCTTCTTGAGAATCAAGACTTATTTAAATATTCTCCATATAAGATTTTGAATTTGGACCAATTTAATGTTGCTGTGCAAATTCTTACCGATCTGAAATCTGATTTAGGGAATAATAATCAATCCCGTTCTTTTATAATTGATGGAGGGGCAGGTACTGGTAAGTCTATTCTTGGAATTTATTTGCTGAAGCTATTGATTGATGCAAAGAGTTCACCTGCATGGACTGCGGAAGAAGAGGCATTGGATGAGAACCTTAGTTATATAATTGGACATTTGAGCCCGAACTTAAGAGTTGGGTATGTAGTTCCTACACAAAGTTTTCGTGAGACATTGAAAAAAGTTTTTGATGGAATACAGGGACTTGATTCTAAAATGGTACTTAGCCCCGAAGATGTTGCCAACTCGGGTGAAGGTTTATATGATCTTCTGATTGTTGATGAATCACATCGTTTGAGGCGTCGTCGTGCATTATTTAATTATGGATCATATGATAAAGCTAACGAGGCATTAGAGTTAGATAAAGAAGCGACGGAATTGGACTGGATACTGGAAAAAAGTTGGTATCAGCTATTCTTTTATGATTCCAGACAATCGGTGAAGCCTTCTGATGTGGAAGCACTAAGATTTTTCTCATTGTCTCGGCAAGAGGATACCCGGAACTATAAGCTTACTTCTCAGATGAGGTGTAAGGGTGGAAATGATTACATAGATTATATTCATAATATATTGGAGTGTCAGCAGGAAGAAATGCGCACTTTTGGGTCATCTTATGAGCTGCTGCTGTTTGAGGATGTTGAGGATATGGTATCTGCAATTAAAGATAAAAATAACAAAATGGGGCTCTGTCGGAATATGGCGGGGGATGCCTGGCCTTGGAAGACGCACAAAATGACACTGTCTAAAATTCAAAAAGAAGGGTTATATGATATTAAGATAGAAAACAAATACGAGGTAAATAATGCGCATAAGTACATTTGGAATACTACCCAGAAAGACTGGATAAACTCTGAAAATTCAATTAATGAGATAGGCTGTATACATACGACGCAGGGGTATGATTTAAATTATGCAGGTGTGATAATAGGTTGGGAGATAGACTATGATCCTATAAATAATATTATTACTGTATCTAAGGATATGTATCAAGATTCTAAAGGCAAAGAAAAGGTGGATGGAAAAATATTACATAATTATATAAAGAATATTTATACTACTCTTTTGGAAAGAGGTATGTATGGAACTTATATCTATGTGTGCAATGAATCTTTAAGAGATTACTTCAAAAGATTCTTTACCTTTGTTCCTCATAGCACCAAAGGCTAAAACCTCTCTCTTATTAGAAACTGTATATATGAATCAATAAAAAAGACCTTCACTAAAGAATTATTAATGGTTTTAGTGAAGGTCTTTCATGGTAATTGATATTATCCTATATTCTGTCGAGCACAGTCTTAATCAGTGTATCGATTGTATTCTTATATCCGGTATTAGCCTCTTTGATCAGTCGGTTGGCTATCACCATGCAGACGGTCATTGCCTTATGTCCCATCAGTCGGCTAAGTCCTGCAAGTGCCGAACTTTCCATTTCGAAGTTGGTAATCTTAAAGCCTTTATATTCAAATGTTTCAATCTTATCATTTTGTTTCGGGTCTGCTAACGGAATACGGAGCTCACGTCCTTGTGGCCCAAAGAAGCCTCCTGCGGCAATCGTTACACCACGTACCATATCTTCTTTAGCAATCCGGTCAATCAGTTCTTCACTGGCATCAATAACATAAGGCGCAGGGGCACACATATTTCCCGACCAGCCCATGTGGTTAAGGAAAGCACGTTCGAAAGGAAGATCGCATACCGCATTACGTCCGGCATAAAAATTCAATAATCCGTCGAAACCGATAGATTTCTGTGAACAAACGAAGGTGCCTACCGGAGTATTTGGCTGCAAGCCGCCGCACGTACCGATACGTACTAACTCCAGTTGGCGGAACTTTTCTTTTTCTTCCCGTGTCTCAAAGTTGATGTTGGCAAGCGCATCCAGTTCGTTCATAACGATGTCGATATTGTCGCAACCAATTCCGGTAGAAACCACTGTGATTCGTTTACCTTTATATGTACCCGTGATTGTTTTGAATTCGCGGCTTTCCACTTCGCATTCTTTGTTTTCAAAGTGAGAAGCTACGAGTGCTACACGTCCTGGATCTCCTACAAGGATCACTTTATCTGCCAGCCATTCGGGCTTTACGTGAAGATGGAATACCGAGCCGTCTTCGTTGATAATCAGTTCAGAGGATGGAAAGTACTTTTTCATGTTATTGAACGGTTTTAGTTTTACAATAAGTCGTATATATAAATAGAAACGCCGGAACCGGATTTTAGTTCGGAAGAGGTATCTTTCTTTTCTTTTGCAAGTTTGTCAAAGAGAAGATACGCAGATGAACTGAATAGGAATCGGGTTCCGGCGTTTGGTAGACTATTTACTCAAAGGCTGGTTGGTGGTACCACCAGTCGTTGGTTTGGCAATGTTTTCGCGCATTGAAGTATCGGCTTCGATATTTTTCATACGGTAATAATCCATTATACCCAGATTGCCGCTACGGAAGGCCTCTGCCATTGCTTTAGGTACTTCCGCTTCCGCTTCGATTACTTTGGCACGTGCTTCCTGTGCCTTAGCTTTCATTTCCTGTTCGGAAGCGACAGCCATTGCACGGCGTTCTTCTGCTTTAGCCTGTGCGATGTTCTTGTCTGCATTAGCCTGGTCAATCTGCAAAGCTGCACCAATGTTTTTACCTATATCGATATCCGCGATATCAATAGACAGAATTTCGAAAGCAGTTCCTGCATCCAATCCCTTGCGGAGTACAAGTTTAGAGATAGAATCCGGATTTTCGAGTACTGACTTGTGGTTTTCCGAAGAACCGATAGAGGAAACGATACCTTCACCTACACGGGCAAGGATGGTATCTTCTCCGGCACCACCGACCAGCTGCTTGATGCTGGCACGTACTGTTACACGAGCTTTCGCTATCAGCTGGATACCGTCTTTGGCTACTGCAGTAACAGGAGGAGTATCAATCACTTTCGGGTTTACAGACATCTGAACAGCTTCAAACACATCACGTCCGGCAAGGTCGATAGCGGTTGCCATCTGGAATGACAGCTCAATGTTGGCTTTCGATGCGGATACCAGCGCATGTACTACTTTTTCTACATGGCCTCCGGCAAGGTAGTGGGCTTCCAGTTCATCACGGGTGATGTTCTTCAATCCGGCTTTGTGGGCTTCGATCATGCCCGGAACAATGATATACGGCGGAACATTACGGATACGCATCAGGAAGAGTTGAATCAACGAGATGTTAACGCCTGATACTTTAGCCGACAACCAAAGGAAGAACGGCACATAATGGAAAAATAGTATTAGGAAAATAATACCTCCAACAATCAGAACGATAGGTAAGTACAAAGATGTTTCCATTGATAATTTATATTAAGTGAATATTATATTTTGTGTTTCTCAACCAGAATGGTACCGTCAGTGATGCGGCTCACAATGATGGGAGTTTTTTCATTGAGGAAGCCATCTATCGATCTTACTTCCACGATGTTACCGTTAATCTCAGCATAACCGATTTGTGCCAGGCGGGTAGTGCTGATTCCTGTGTCGCCTACCTTGACGCTCTTTTCCGCACTGCGGTCTACTTTCGAGTCAATATCTTTTTTCAAAGCCAACTTATCCAGCATCTTCGAACGCATGAACCAGATAAGCGAACCGATACAGGCGACAGCCGATATCCCTAAAGTGATAAATCCTCCTGCCATACCCAGATTGGCGAAAGCGTAATAGTTGGCATAGAGAATACAAGCAAGTGCTGAAATGCCAGCCAGGCTAATCCCCGGAATGACAAACAGTTCAACCAAAAATAGTATTACTGCAGCAATGATGAGAACGGTGATAATCAGTATGTCCATAACTCTGTATTATTTTGATTTTGTTTTTTCGGCATTACGCACACTTACTCCAAGAGCATCCAGCTCTTCATTCATTTGCAGAATTCTTTTTTCCAGATCAAGGATTGCGGGAGCAAGTTTTTCTTTTCCTTGTTGATTGGCGCTTGCATATTGCTGGCGCAGACCGTTCAGTTTATCTTCCTGTTGCAGATAATCTTTTTCCAGTTGCCGGTAACTTTGGAACAGTAGCTTTGCTTTGGGAGATTTGAAGTCACTCAACTGATAATAGGTCGTGCTATCATCGATGACAAACTCGAAATCAACCACACGACGTTCCTGTGGCTTATGATTGATTGCCTCTTTCAGACGTTGCAGTGCCTCCGTTACTGTATTTTCATCTTTCCAAGTTTCCTTCAGCGAATGAATCTGTGCCAGACGGATCATCTGCTGCGGGTCCATCGCCTCATAATTATAAGTCTGTTTAGACGAATTAGGAATGAATACATAGATGCAGACTTTCTCTTCGGGCTGGAAACGGTCGGAGGCAAACCAACCCAGATTATTGTATTCGTCGATGACGTACATATAATCATTATAAGGTGAATTGAACGGCATTCCCACATTTTCCGGCGTCAGATAAGAGTCCGTATTTGTGTTGTAACGAGTGACAAAAATATCATATCCTCCCAGTCCTTCGCCATCGGTTGCATAATAAATAGTAACACCATCCGATAAAACAAACGGGTAGTTGGCGTTTCCGGATTCGTTGATGCTGCCGGGCAACGGGCGATCGTTGCTCCATTCATTCAGTAATTTATTTTTGGAGAATATATCCAGATTTCCTCTTTCTCCCTTTTCGCTATAATAGATTTTATTACCGATTTCTGTTTCATAAACTGTTCCCGGATGATCTCCTTCGGTTTGGAAGAATTCGTTGAATGTAAATAGCTTGCCAGACTCTTCACTGATCTTGTATGCGCTCAGGAAATTTGCTTTATCTACCACGAAACTGTCAATAATGCACACGTCTTCTACTCCTTTGAGCATACGCAGGTCAGCTTTGCTCTTTTCCAATAGAGCTTCAGCTTCTTCCGTCGATCTTTTGCGTTTGCTGAGGTCGGCGATATATTCTTCAAAGCAGTTGACTGCATCTTCGAAACGATAAGTATCATTGTAAGCTTGTCCCAGATAGAGTTGTCCACCGGCTACCCGTCTTTTTACAGCGGTTTCGAGATACTTCACGGCTTCTTCCGGTTCTCCGGTTTTCAGGCAGCAGACACCGTACCAATAGCTGTAGTTACCATTGGATGGTTGAGATTTGGCATATTTCTGAAATACGGGTTTGGCTTGTTCGTAGTCACCTTTTGTAAATAAGGTGCGTGCCTGTTCCAATGTTTGTGCAGATACTCCTCCGAGGAAGAAACTGCAAATTATAAATAGAATATATTTTCTTTTCATTGTTTTATTCACTAATCCATGCATCAATTGTTCAAAAGTACAAATTTATTAGAAATAAACCCTTTTTCAGAGATTCTATTATGTTAATTCTTCTTTAAATCATTCTTTTCGCTTACTTTTGCAGCCGATTTTTGAAGATATGACACAATTTACGGAAGAAGAGAAGACGATCCGCCGTATTGAACGGCGATTCAATAAAGGAGTGGTGCAGTATCGACTGATAGAAGAAGGGGACAAAATCCTTATCGGACTGTCGGGCGGGAAAGATTCGTTGGCACTTGTAGAGTTGCTGGGCAAGCGGGCGCGTATTTATAAGCCTCGGTTTTCTGTGATAGCTGTTCATGTGGTGATGAATAATATTCCTTACCAAAGTGATACTGAATATCTGAAAGCATATTGTGAATCTTTTGGAGTGCCTTTCGTACAGTACGAAACGTCCTTTGATCCTGCTACGGATACACGTAAGTCTCCCTGCTTTCTTTGTTCCTGGAATCGTCGGAAAGCTCTGTTTACGGTTGCCAAGGAGCAAGGATGCAATAAGATTGCTTTAGGACATCACATGGATGATATTTTGGAAACATTGTTGATGAACATTACTTATCAGGGGGCATTTAGCACGATGCCGCCCCGTTTGGTGATGAAGAAATTTGATATGACAATTATCCGACCGATGTGTATGGTGCACGAGGCTGATCTGGTTGAACTGGCTGCATTGCATGACTACCGGAAGCAAGTGAAGAATTGTCCTTATGAATCACAGTCCAGCCGAAGCGATATGAAAGGTATTCTGCGGCAGTTGGAAGCGATGAATCCGGAAGCTCGCTACAGCTTGTGGGGGAGCATGACGAATGTGCAGGAAGAATTATTGCCGGATAAAATAGACTGATAATTACTAATTTTAGTATATAATAAGATGAAAGGTTTCTATACAATTTTATTACTCATTGTATCCAATGTTTTTATGACCTTTGCATGGTATGGGCATTTAAAGATGAAACAAGAGTATTCTTGGTTTGCTGCTCTTCCGTTGATAGGTGTGATTACCTTTAGTTGGGTCATTGCATTTTTTGAATATTCTTGTCAAATACCGGCAAATCGTATCGGCTTTGTCGGGAATGGCGGTCCATTCTCGTTGATGCAGTTGAAAGTGATTCAAGAAGTGATTACTTTGATCATATTTACTGTTTTTACCACCGTTTTCTTTAAGGGAGAAACTTTGCACTGGAACCATCTGGCAGCATTTGTTTGTCTGATTGCAGCTGTTTATTTTGTGTTTATGAAATAACTGTTTCAGCCACTCTGAAACAGAGGCTTCGTTTGGCTTCAACAGAGGTGCTGTTTTATATAAACGGAGGCTCTATTCGTATGAAATGGAGCCTCCGTTTATATGCTTATTTGCAAAGCATTTTTCTATTTGGCATCAGGCATATATCGTTTCATGCCATCCGTATAGTAAGTCTTAAACTCTCCCTTCTCGCCGCTATATATAAAGTAGGCATCGATCATAGGATTTGCTTTACAGAACTTTTCAGCTTCTTCCAGTCCCATTACCATGAAAGAGGTAGCCAAAGCATCAGCCGTCATACAGTCTTCGGCAATCACAGTAGAAGACAGGATACTGTGCTGTACTGGATAACCTGTTCTGGGGTCGATGGTATGAGCATACTTTTTGCCATCCTTATAATAATAGTTGCGGTAGTTTCCCGAAGTAGCCATACCTAAATCTGTCAGGTTGAGTACTACTTGTATATCTTGCTTAACAGCTAATGAGTCGTCGTACGGCTTGTTAATTCCGATACGCCACAGATCTCCTGTCGCATTTTTACCTTTTACTACTACTTCACCACCTATATCTACCATATAGTTTTTGATTCCTTTCCGGTCGAGCAGACGGGCTATTACATCTACCGAATAGCCTTTTGCAACCGCACTGCAACTTAACATTATACGCGGATCTTGCTTGACTACCTTTCCGTTCTCCAGCTTCACTTTTTCGTAACCGGTAATCTGTAGCAGGCTGTCTATCATCAATGAATCTGGGAAGGCGCCTTTTTTAAAGCCAAATCCCCAGGCATTGGCAAGAGGAGCTATCGTTATGTCAAAAGCTCCTTTCGTTTCGCGGGAGATTTCCATGGAACGATTAAAGCAAGTCTGAAAAAAGCTGTCCGTCACTAGCTCTTCATTGCGATTGACGCGACTAATGACCGAACTGTCATTGAACGGTGAGAGAGACTGGTCGAAACGTTTTAATTCCGCTTCAATCTCCGGTTTCAGATCAGCGTCATGTTGATACGCAATCTTGTATACTGTGCCAAACACAAAACCACTGGCGGTATTAAACTCAGCTTTTTGGTTACGTCTGGCTAATATCCAGATTGTTGCCAAGATGAGGAAGACCAGCCAAAGGAAACTCTTTTTTGTTTTCATACGTTTTTCTGTTTTTTTATTAGAGGAACCAATGCTTGTTATTGTAAGAATAGATGTTCTATCAATATTTTTAATCCGATAGCGACCAGAATGATGCCGCCCCATAATTCCGCCTTTAATTTCCGTGCACATCCACAACCACATTTGATACCGAAGTAAAGACCAATGAGTGACATGACGAATGATACGAATCCGATGATAAGGATAGGAGAGAGGATTTCGGTATAGTTGTTGATTCCGAGCAGGGCAAAGGAGATGCCTATTGCCAGTGCATCGATACTTGTCGCTATCGCCATTGTGAATACGACTTTCGGGCTTGCGGGGTTAAATGTCTGACGGCAGTCCTCGTTTTTAAAAGATTCAAGAATCATACGTCCGCCCAGGAAGGCAAGGATAGCGAAAGCGATCCAGTGGTCTACGCTTTCTATCAGGTGGCTGAAAGTCTTTGCAAACATCCATCCAATGAATGGCATCAGAGCCTGAAAAAGTCCGAACGCCAAAGCCATGACCAGCATCGGTCTCCATTGAATACGTTTCAAAATAATACCGCTTGCAATTGAAACAGCGAAACAATCCATCGCTAAGCCTATTGCAAGCAGCCAAATCTCTAGTCCTGTCATTATTCTTTAAAGAGGTAATTTGTAAATAAGGGAATAGGTAATTCCCATGTTATTTGATTTAAATTTTCCGTAGCCGGGCACATACCAAGGGTTGGCGTATTCATTGGTCGAAGCATTTGTCTTATATTTCATGCGTACAGACCAGCCCATATTGAAATTCTTATAAATACGTACTTTGACACCTACCACTAATTCAAACCACTGCATAGACCCTTTCATTCCTAAATGACTGAAAGGAACGCTTCCTCCCCAATAGTCGTCTTCCAGACTCGGATTTCCGATGCTTCCTCCCCAAATAGGGTCGTCAACCGGCAGGGTTGACACATCATATTTGAATGAACTGAACGCATAGCGGAGACCTACATATAGATAGCTGTTTTTCTCCTTTTTCTTTGCCATCGTGTTATAGTCTACACCAATCCGGAAGAATGGGGCGGTCTTACTTTTGTAGTGTATTCCCGTTTCATTCCATGTATCTGTTCCTCCCATACCAAACTCGATAGTCGGGATGAACTTGTTTTTAAGGTTGACGCCTATGTTGACTTCGGAGCTCATGAAGTCGCCACCTAGCATTTTACTTCCGATGCCATATATGTCCACACCGACATACGTCCCATTATAAAACGGGATAGTATCGACTACAACCTCTTTCTTCTTCTGGTCTCTTTTCTGTACAGGACCCGGTCGTTGTTGTTGCTGTTGTGCAATTGACGGTAATCCAATACAAAAGAGGAGCAGCACACTACTCAATCGTAGGAGGCGTGCGGTCGCGATATCTATAGAATATTTGTAAATTCTCAATTTCATTTGTATTGGCTTCTTTATTTTGTATATGTAGAGAATCTATTCTTTCCGAACTGTTTTTGGTATTTCCAAATTTGGTACTGAGAATGTTCTGCTTCATCATATATCCGCATTCCATTGATTGAAAATACGGTGTATTTTTTTGTATAATATATAATGTATCAACATCTTTTTTGTTAGTAGGACTATTTGGATTGTACCAGAGTATAAATACAGTTGTATCGCTGGTATAGCGTAACGGTAGCATCAGTGTATGTACTTTTTTCTGGTTGTTGAGAATGATCGAGTCTGTTCCCAATGCTGTAATTGTTAATGAGTCCAGTGTGTCGTTTACTCTTCTGTCGGTTATTTCGTCAATTGTGTACAATGTGCAGTACATCATGGGGCGTCCCGCCAGCGAACAATCGTTTTCGTCCGAACACGAACTGCCGATGCTTATACCTGCACCAACAATTACTACTATTAAAAAGATACGAATTAAATTCTTCATAATCGGTTATTGGGCGTGAATTAAATTTTCTTTTCTATCTGATAATTGTTCCGTTCGGGGGCATTACGTGAGATCAGTTCTCCCAGGAATCCGGCAAGGAATAACTGTGTACCGATAATCATCGCTGTGAGCGATAGATAGAAATAAGGAGAATCGGTTACAAGCCGGTAGGGGAGACCGTTGTACATTGCGTGCAGTTTGCTGACACCTACCATGATAACGGAGATCATTCCGATAAAGAACATAAGCGATCCTAATAATCCGAAGAAATGCATCGGCTTCACTCCGAATTTAGACAGGAACCAAAGAGAAATCAAATCCAGATATCCGTTGAAGAAACGGTTGAATCCGAATTTGGTAGAGCCATATTTACGTGCCTGGTGGTGTACTACCTTTTCACCTATCTTCTGGAATCCGGCATTCTTTGCAAGGTAGGGGATATAGCGGTGCATTTCGCCATATACTTCGATGTTTTTCACGACATCTTTGCGATAGGCTTTCAGACCGCAGTTGAAGTCGTGCAGGTTTGGAATACCTGATACTTTGCGTGCGGTAGCATTGAATAACTTTGTCGGCAGTGTCTTTGATAGCGGATCATATCTTTTTTGCTTCCATCCGGACACAAGATCATATCCGTCTTCCGTAATCATCCGGTATAATTCCGGTATTTCGTCCGGGCTGTCCTGTAAGTCGGCATCCATTGTGATCACCACATCTCCTTGTGCTTCTGCAAATCCGCAGTAGAGTGCTGGCGATTTACCGTAATTGCGGCGGAACTTGATGCCTTTTACGCAGTCCGATTGGGCTTTGAGTTTTTCTATTACCTCCCATGAACGGTCTGTACTTCCGTCGTTAACGAAAATCACTTCGAATGAGAATCCGTTGGCTTTCATTACCCGTTCTATCCAAGCGTAGAGTTCGGGCAGTGACTCTTCTTCATTGAATAATGGGACAACAACTGATATATTCATTTTTAATAATTATGAATTACGAATTATGATTGGGCCGGGGTATTGTTTTCCGGTCGTGCTTTCTTCATTACCATCAATCCGGTAGGAATGGCCAGTAAACTTCCCCAGAATACATCCCATGACAGGAGTTGCATGGTGATATTGATGGAAGTAAGTGAACGGGCAGTATCTATCGTTTCTTTTATTATCTCTTGATTTTCCATCAAGGCAGGTGTTTTAGTCATCAGTTCGTCCCATAGCTGGATATAGGAGTTGATGATAAAGCCGTGGTCAATGAACTGGAAATAGGCGTAGTGTGCAACGGCTACCAGCAGGGAAGCAAACATATACATGAATATGGTAAAGAGAACCGCATGAGAGAATTGGATACTTCCTCCACATATTTTGTCACGATACATCTTCACGTAGTGATAGCCAATGAACGGCACTGCCAACGTCAGGATTACAAATAATAGTGAAAGGAAAGGGATGTGGAATCCCAACGGAAATAAAATGAACTTCAATATCCAATAGATTCCCATATACGTGCCAAAGTGCATGGCATATTTTTGTA
>OGZK01002537.1_pt1 | contig 15597 bp, 7 predicted proteins | sample 1576791 | NCBI WGS metagenome assembly OGZK01 (sample SAMEA3541556, study PRJEB24748) | human gut metagenome | biome: human gut; feature: human-associated habitat; material: faeces | place: China | collected 2012
GATTATAGAACTTTTCCCATTTAAAAAAGAATTATCTTTGAATAATTACTTAGCAATGATATTTTTAATAACTATAATTAATTAAATGAGAAACAATGGATTTAGATTTATCTAAAAGAAGTAAGCCCTGTTTTAAGAAAAATAGGACGATGTCAATGGGAAAAGTAAAGAATCCTTTTTTAAAGGTTTGTGGTATTGGGTTGTTGACAGTAATATGCATTTCTGTTAAAGCCCAAAAAGTAAACTTTACAGTGAATTCGAAAACTGGAGCTATACAATCAATGAATATTGATAATGATAAACAGAACATGAATTGGCTGATAGCAACAGATGGTAGCCAATATCCTTGGATAAAGGAGAATTATGGTTGGGGACTTGGCTATTTCACTGAGGTGAGAAGAAATCAGAAAAACAAGCTGTTTTGGAATCTTCCTGTCAGTATAAAGCAGGATGGGAGAGAAGTTACTTACCGAGTTGGAGATATATGTATCCTTGTAGAAAGGAGTATGAAAGGAGAAGATTTAATAGAAGAGTATACTTTCCGAAACGATGGAACAGAGGAAATACTTTTATCGGATATAGGCATCTATACTCCATTCAACGATAACTATCCAGGGGCACAAGCTTGTATAAATATGCGGGCTAATGCTCATATATGGGAGGGTGATAATGCAGCTTATGTAAACGCAACACGTATGGGAGGATATGCTCCACATTTGGGACTGGTTTTGAGGGAAGGCGAAATTAAAAGTTATGAAATATCAGAGCGTGATAGAAATAAGGGTAACTCTCATACAAGGGGAATTATTTCTTTGAATCTTCCGGATATGAAATTGATGCCGGGTGATGAACAAGTATTTTCGTGGTATATCTTTTCGCATAAAGGTGGAGATGATTTCCGTCAAAAGTTATTGGAAAGAGAGAGTGTCTGGGTATCTTGCAACAAGTATGTATTTGAGAAGGGAGAAACTGCCCTTGTGAAAATATCAGGTGGGCAGATGGTAAAAGACTGTATACTTAAAAAGAATGATGTCACTATCCCTATGAAAAAACAAGGAACAGCATGGTATGCTGAAGTAGTAATGGATCAGTTGGGAGAAGTGCGTTTTGATATACTATATGGCGCAGGGAAAAAAACTCATGCAAATTGTTTGGTGATTAGTAATGTGAATGATTTGATTAAAAAACGAGTAGAGTTTATAGTTGCAAATCAACAGATGAAAAGTTCGAATACGCGTAGAGATGCTTATATGGTTTATGATAATGAAAAGAATGAAATATATCTGAATAATACGCATAACTGTAATCCGGTTGACAGGGATGAAGGTGCTGAAAGAGTCGGTATGGGGGTACTTTTAGCAAAGTATTATCAATTGCATCCTGTTGCTGAAGTAAAGGCATCTTTATTGCGATATGCAAGTTTTTTGCGTAATAGATTGCAAGATGCTGACTATAAGACTTTCTCTTCAGTCGATCAGAAGGGACGTAACAGGGCGTACAATTATGTATGGGTAGCGGATTTTTATTTCCAGATGTATAAAATAACCAATGACAAACAATATGCTAAACATGGTTATATGACTTTGCGGTCTATGTTCAAACAGTTCGGACATGGTTTTTATGCCATAGGTATACCGGTTCGTTTAGGACTACAAACTTTAAAAAATGCTGATATGCAAAGAGAATATCAAGAGCTGGAGAATGATTATATTGCAGTTGGTGATACTTTTTTGAAAAATGGTTTGAATTATCCGGCTAGTGAAGTAAACTACGAACAAGCCATTGTAGCTCCATCAGTCATGTTCTTGCTTCAACTTTATATGGAAACCGGAAGGCAGAAATATTTGGATGGGGCAAAGATTCAAATGCCTGTATTGGAAGCTTTCAATGGCAAACAACCCAGTTATCATTTGAATGAAATAGCTGTTCGTCATTGGGATGGTTATTGGTTTGGTAAGCGGGAAATGTGGGGAGATACTTTTCCACACTATTGGAGTACATTGTCAGGAGCTGCTTTTTATCTTTATTCGCAATGTACGGGAGATCATTCATATAAAGAGCGTGCAGAGAATATTGTGAGAAATAATCTGTGTTTATTCTTTGAAGATGGAAAAGCTTCTTGCGCCTATATTTATCCAAATAAGGTTAACGGAGTAAAGGGCGGATTCTACGATCCATATGCAAATGATCAGGATTGGGCTTTAGTTTATTATTTGCTTGTACAAAATGGTATATATTAACGAATAATGGAATCGTTAAATACAGAAAGCTTGATAGGGTAACTTTTAGTGATCTATTGTAAAATGAAAAGCCAGTCAACATTTAAATAGTTAACTGGCTTTTTCTAATATTTTGCTTTCTTATTTACTGTGGCTTTCCGTAAGCAGCAAATTCATAAATGCCATCTGCCCACATTGCAGAATTGTTTTTATGTACATTGACAACACCGTATACGCGGAGCCGTAAATATCTGTAGAGCGACGGATCTTCAATATTCAGAATCAGAAATCCTACCTGCCAGTTTAATTTGCCGTCTACGAGCATTTTATAACTTTTTCCATCCCGGCTTCCTTCAATGGTATATTTGTAGGCAGCCTCGGAACCGTTAACCAATCTTGTCGAAAGATTAATCTCAGAAATCACGGCTTCTTTCTGCATATCTATGGTAAACATATAAGGAGAACCTGTAGCAGCATTTGAACTTTTCTGGAAATAAGCAGAAGATTCTGTACAAGCTCCATCCGTGATACAATCAGCTTTAATTCCTCTCGCTCCTGGGACAGCGGCTGTCACCGGTACATTTAATGTCAGGTTTTTGCCGTTCTGAACAGGGATAATACCATATTTGTCACTAAATTCCAGGTATCTGTAATAATCCATCGAAGCATATCCTTTGTTAAATGCGGCTATTGAAATTCTCGGGAAATTACCGTCCGGAGTTTTATATTTTCGTTGCGCTCCCCAGTGGTAACTCCATACTCCGCAGTTTTTTCCAACTGTACTGATTCTATTAAACTGTGCATCAAAAGTAGAATTGTTGCCGATTTCTCTCATAGGTGTCCATTCACCTCCTAAATCAGCGGCAGATGTATACATGGTTTGACTCGGATACCATCCGGAAGCCTTTGAACTGAAGAAATAGTATTCTCCGTCTTTTTTGATGATTGCAGGAGTTTCCCGATGCAGTCCTTTACATATTGTATTAACTAATAAAACAGGCTTAGTCCATGAAGTGTCTAGCTTATAGATATTTATATCTCTGTTCATATTTGTAGCTGAAAGGAGATAAGCTGTACCGTCATCGTCAATGAAAAGAGATTGGTCTCTAGACTCATGGCCCAATGGTCGTTCCATAGTGCCTACTTCGAGCTCACCTTTGGGAGTTATTTGTGCCAGATAGATTTTAGCTGCAACATATCCACTTTGATCTTCATAATGTGCTGAAAGTACTACCTTGCCGGTTTTTGCGTTATATCTGAAAGCAATACCCTCAAATTTTACATTTGGGTAAAAAGCCAGTTCACGAGAAGCACTCCAACTACCATCAAGTCCTGTTGGAGAAAAGCTTTCTGTAGCTAGCCATCCTTTGAGTGTTTGTCCATCTATTTCCTTTTCAACGTTTTCCATTTTATAAGAGAAATAAAGATCTCCAATTTTTATACCCTGAGGTTTCTTGATAGATTCTTTGGTGATATATTTCCCGTTTAGATTATCATAAATTTTAGTTTCACCGCTAGGGGTAAAGGTTGTTGCTTGTTGAGAAGCGGACGTGGCTATTTTCTTCCCCTCTTTAAATGCTTCTACATGGTAGGTAAAGGTTTTATCTGCTTTCAGATTATAATCATCGTATGTATTTCCTTTAGCTTCTCCAATACAATTTCCGTCCCGGTAGATTTTATAAAGGTCAGCGTCCTCTCGTTGCATCCAATTCAGTTTTACATTGTTGACGGCTTTTTCACCGACAAGTTTGAATACAGTGGCAGTGGCTGCCCAGATATCTGTTGTTATAACTTCTTTCGATTGAGTTGCGAAAGCAGGTTGCAAAGACAGACTGCATAGATATATAAATAGGAATAGAAAACTATTTTTTGCCTGTTGACTTTTTATGTTCATAATGTAACAAATTTAATTTATCAGAATTACATATGAGAAATTTATTGGGCTTCCATCTGTTTTAGATTATTAGCCTTGTAGGCATCAGAGAATATATCTGCTTCCTTATATTTATATTTATTGGAATCGAAATATACTGCAAAATCTTGCATTAACTTCTTGGATAGTTCAGTAAGATATAAATTACTTCCGGCAAATGTATTTGAACCGGAAACTGTAACATACTTCTTATCCTTCAGATTTTGTATCTGATAATAACCATCTTCCTGTAGGTTGAATACCCAGCATTGAGCATCATCTTTCTTCTCGGGATTGAGGCGTAAAGTTCCGAACAGTGATTCCAAAAACTTTCCGGTTTTGGTATCTTTTATTTTATATACGTTGGGTATATTAGTCTTTATAAACTCCAGACTTAGATTGATGTCATCATCATCATCCGCTATACTGAAACCATTGGCAGGTTTAGACACTAAACGATCAGAGGTCTTTTCTAATAATGAGTATATATTACCAGGTATGATTTCTGCAGCTCTTTTATAACGATACATACTATTAAACACGGTTAAATCCCATTGATCATACCATTTTACGACAGGATAGCCTGAGCGCATACTAATGGGCAACCACACATGATGAGACTTTCCTACATCCTTAGAGTTCCAACGGTCACCCATGTATATATAAGCTTTTTCTTTACCCTCCACTTTAAATACATAACAGCTTTGTGAGTTGTAAGTAACTTGTTTGAGTTTGTCTACAGCAAAATTATTCCCTGTTGTCCAGTTCCCCAGTATATCAGTACTGTAGGCACTTCTCCCGGGATTGGGTTCCCAGCCTGTGCAACCGGAAAACAATCCAAAATACATATCCCCAACCTTAAAAATAGCGGGTGCCTCATATTTTAGTCCCTTTAAAATTTTAGTTTCTGTTGGAGTCGGCTCCAGATAATCGTCTCTAAGTAATGCAATATTCATGTTGGTATTCATATCCGTAGAACAGAAATGATATGCTTTTCCGTCTGTATCTACGAATAACGTCTGATCACGGGACTCGTTTTTATTAGGGCGAAATGTTTTGTAAAGTACATAAGGCCCCATTATCTTATCGCTTGTTGCTACACAAACACGTGCAGCTCCATATCCATCTCCACTTTCCCAATGGCTCCACATTACCCATTTCTTAGTTTGGGGATTATAAATTACTTTAGGACGTTCAAACAAACGTCCCTGCGATATATCATTCATGTCTTCTCTGGCTTCACCTGTCGTTTTCATCGACAACCCCAGCCGTTTCCAGTTGTATAAGTCTTTAGATTGATAACAGCTTACCCCATTTGATTTAAAACCTGTACGATCTTCTCCAAACCAATAATAAGTTCCTTTTTCGTAAACGACACATCCACCGTGCGCGTTAATTTGCTCCCCATCTATGTCATTCCACAAAACACCCGGACTGATCTGGGTGTTTTGTGAAAAAATAGAGGTGAATGAGAACATAAAGCAGATAAATAAAGTTATTCTCATGTTTTCGTTATTTTAGTCTTCAATGTTAATCGTTATTTCAGGCTGTGCTGGTGCATAGGCTCCGGATTCATCAATTGTGAAATATTCCACATCGGCAGTATTATCTATAAAACCGAATTTGGGCGAGTATGTACGTGATGTGCCGGTCAGTTTAGCGTTGTCTACACGGACAGCTCCGATATCATTTCCCCATCCTCCACGTCCTACTGTAAAGGATACACGAATTTGGTTACATTCGGCAGAAGTAGTATAGTCCATTGAATAAGTTTCCCAGTTGTCACTGGCAATTTCTGTGATGACCTTTTTTTCAGGGTCTTGCACTTCTTCTATGATCATTTTACCGGTGAGTTTTCCTTCTTTTTTTGCTATTCCTCCTTTTAATAGAGCAGATAGTGTGTAACTTTCATTCGGTACAACATCTACCACTTGCATTAGGATACCATCACTCCAGCCAGCTGCCCATTTATAGGGTCTAATTTCAAAAACATGATTGTCCAGGTCCTGATTATTATCAATTTCTTCAGGAAGAATTTGTTGTTCTGAATTCCAACGGTCGCCAATAACAACATCCCACCCCTCAACTCTACTAACTAACTTTGTTTCTGGATTTACATCAAATTCTCCTTCGAAGTTTGGGTTCTTCAAAAGATTTTCTACTGGTTTGCCAACTTTCTCTGCAAAGTTTGGCTGGGGAGCGTAGTCTATAATTCTAACGGAATCTACAGGAATTCCATCTCTATAAATGAAGGCACGGTTATCTGGTGTTATGGCAAAACGATAAACATGTGCTTGTCCATCATTATTATAGAACTTGCCTTTTCCCCCTGCTTTTCCATTTGTTGCAGGATTATTGATCTCTTTTTTGTAGGCATTGAATAATCCAATTTCATTAGAGGTAATATACGCTTTGAATCCATAACCTTTTTCGTTTACAAAATAAGGATAAAAGTTTTTCTCCGAGTCATCTGTTTTTATTTTGAACTCAATAGTATATCCTTTTGAATTTGGAGTGAATGCTTTGGTAAATTCCGTATCATTCCCTTTCTTATAAACAGGAGATGCTGCAATGTCTTTCACTGGAAGGGCAGTTCCAAATCCTTTTACTTTTATATATGAACGGATATCTCCACTTCGCAGAATAATTTTCCCTTCAGTCAGTCTTTTAGTACTGTTTAAGGTCACCTTCACTTTTTGTTTCCCAGAGTTGGCTGCTATAACAGTCGGAGTTACGGTGAAACCGTTTGGAGCTGTAATTGTTATTTCTTTGCCGAGTAAAGCCTCGGAATTGACAATGAAGGATGATGATGCGTTTGTACCATTAATCGTTAGTAATGGTAGATGTTCCTCTGTTGAGGTTTGTAAGGCTTCATTTTCTTTTTTATCATCTTCGGGTTGAACTGCATAAGTAGCTGTTGTGCTAATTGTCAGCAATGACAATGATAAAAACATAATCTTTACATATTTTTTTTTCATGATACAGAAATGTTTTATAAATTAATTATTTATGATTGAACTGATAATCAGTGTTTACTTCTTGTTTGCAAAGTTGCTGAATCATATTCATATATAGGTGCTGGAATGATTCAAATACGTATAATTTTAAGTTATCTGTTCAAAGTGGGATAAAAATCATTCAGAAAGGTTTAAAAATAGACCACATATGTTTGTGTTAGTCTTAAATTAATATATTTTAAGGGATTTATGAACAGTGATAGCTTTCTTTATTTTAATATTGCATAGAAAATACGTCTTTATATTTAATTCTACTATGAAACATCAAATAAAATTCTATATAGTACTGTTTTTTATTCAATTGTTTTCGTGTGCCTTTGCACAACAAATGTCGGTATCTACACTTCCATTAAATAATTATTTGCCGTCAAGTACTGTTTTACGGGTTCATTGTGACCGGGAAGGCTTTTTGTGGCTAGGAACCAAAGATGGCTTGTGTCGTTATGATGGCTATCGATTACTTGTTTTTCGTTCTGGGTTGAAATCACCGGATCTTTTGACGAATAATGAAATTACTTGTATTGCGGAAAATAAAAATGGATATTTATTTATAGGAACTAAAAAAGGGATTAATATACTGGATAAGCGAACTTATCAGATAATACCAGTTATACACAATGATTTGAAAGATCAAGAGATTCGGACAATGATAGTGGATAGTGATGGATGGATATGGGTTGGTACGTTAACTTCTGTTTTTCGTTGTTCTGCCGATTTCTCATTTTGCAAAAGATATGATTCTACTTTACCTGTTACTAGTGTGAATTCTATTTATGAAGATGCAGATAAGAATATTTGGGTAACTTTATGGGAAAGGGGATTACATCGATATAATTCAAAAACAGACTCATTTATTGCTATGCCTCATATTGGAGTTTTAAATAATCCATTTAAAGTTTTTCAAGATAATAAGAAGCAACATTGGATTTTAACATGGGAAAGCGGGATCTTTTTACTTTATCCGGAGGAGAAAGATGATTTAATGTATAGTCATGTGGATATTAAAAGTAATGAGCATTGGGACATGAATGGTTGCTTTAGTATTACTCAGGATGATAAGTATGGTTATATATGGATTGTATCTACACAGGGACTTTATGCACTTCAAAAACGTCCTGGAAATATAATTAATACTGTGGATATATCTCATATTTCTTCTAAGTTAAATAATATTTTTAGTGAAATAGTAAAAGATAAGTCAGGTAATTTATGGATTGCTGCCTTTAATGAAGGAGTATCAATGATTGATTTAAATAAACCTTTAGTACAAAATTACTCTTTTCCAGTTATTCGGGAAAAGACGGGATTTGTTACAAATATAAAGAACATATATGAAGATAAGGAAGGAGATTTATGGATAGACCAGAATCGTTGGGGAATAGGAATTTACAATCCGGATTCTAATAAACTTCTCTTTTATAAAGATATTCCTTCTCTAAAAAACATTACTAACTTGAGAAATGTAAGCTGCATTACTTCTGCTCCATTGCTTAATGAGATATGGCTGGGGTCTGAGTATTATCCGGAAATTTACAGGGTGAAGAAGGATAAAAAAGAAATAGAACTATTGGGGACTTTGAAATTAACTGATTATGTGGATAATTCAGGATTCCCGCGTTTATTTTATGCTGATAGTAACCATAACCTTTGGGTGGGAACAACTAAAGGTATTTTGGTTAAACCGGCAAACGAAAAGATACTTCAAGATGCTAAGTTTCCATTTGTAGATATAATAGGAATTGGAGAAGGTAAAGATGGTTCCCTATGGATTAGTACAAGAAAGCAAGGCGTGTATAATGCAAAAATATCCTCTGATCTGACATTAGAAGAGAAAAATTTAAGAAATCTGAAGACTCACGCAGAGGGAGTAATAAGTGATAATATTGGAGCAATCTGTGTGGATGATAATGGCTTGGTGTGGATGGGTAGCCAGGATGGGGATGTATTCACTTATGACCCTCAAACCAATAAAGTGGAAAACTTATCTGATATGTTTGATATGCTTGAAGAAGGTATTTTTAATATTATAACAGATCAGTTGGGACATATTTGGATTTCTACCAATAAGCGGGTGATTGAATACGACCCTAAAAATGGTGGTATCATGGATTACTCGACAATGACTGATGTGATGGTAAATTCTTTTATGCCTAATTCTTATTATAAAACTCGTTCTGGGAAAATACTGTATGGAGGTAATAAAGGAATCTCAGTATTTACTCCTTATGATCATTTGTCTGATAATCCTCGTAGAATTAGAACGATGGTGTCAGATGTCAAGATAGATGGTGTTTCTAGTCTTTTGGAGAAAAACAACCAACGTTTTAATTTAAGAAGTCAGATCATTTCTTTAAATGCAGGAGATAAAAATATTGAGATAGATTTTTCTTCTTTAAATTATGCGTTTCCTGACAAAATTAAATATGCATATAAAATGGATGGAGTTGATGATGATTGGGTGTATGTCAGAGGCGATCGTCAATTTGCATTTTACAATCAATTACCTAAAGGTAAACGTACTTTTTATCTAAAGACAACTGATGTAAATGGCTTATGGAGCAATTATATAGCAGAAGTTCAGGTGTTTAAACAGCCTGCTTTCTATGAAACATTGTGGGCTTATTTATTTTATATTGTGTTTACACTTTTATGTCTGTATCTTTTCTATCACAGGATGAAGCGTCGTATTCAGTTGCGGCACGAACTGAGAATAGCTCAAATAGATAAAGAGAAGTCAGAAGAATTGGTGCAAACAAAATTACGTTATTTCACAAATATATCGCACGATTTATTAACTCCCTTAACTATTATTACTTGTTTGATTGATGATGCGGAAATGACGAATGGTAGTCGGATTTCGCAGTTAACTATGATTCGTTCTAATGTGAATAAATTACGTAGACTATTACAGCAAATTTTAGATTTCCGTAAGGTGGAAAGTGGGAACATGAAATTATCTGTATCAAAAAGTGATGTCATATCATTTATAGATGATGTTTGTAAGGTGAACTTTACTCCATTGATGAGAAAGAAAAATCAAACCTTTACATTTCTAACTGAAGATAGACATTTGATGGCTTATTTTGATAGAGATAAATTAGATAAGATAGTATCTAATTTATTATCTAATGCTTGTAAATATACAGCTAATGGTGGAGATATAAAATTAATAGTAGATTCATATTGGGAGTCTGAATATCATCATTTACGAATACAGGTCGTTGATACCGGAGAAGGTATTGCTCCTGCTGATTTGGAGAATGTTTTCAAAAGATTTTATACAATAAATAAAGGAGATGAAAGTGAATCTAATGGGATTGGGTTATCCTTAACAAAGGATTTAGTGGAGTTACATCATGGCACTATTAATGTTGAAAGTGAATTAGGTAAGGGAAGTACTTTTACTGTAGATCTTCCCATTAATAAAGATAGTTATCAGGAAGATGAATTAATATCAGAACATATTTCGGTAAATGGCATAAATACGGATCTTATTTTAGAGAAAGAAGAATTGATTGATTCAAAGGTTGGCGAAGGCGAAGATATGCAAATAGCTGACGTTCATTTGTTATTGGTGGAGGATAATGAAGAATTGTTGTTTTTGATGGAGAAAATTCTATCCAAGCATTATCATGTACTTATTGCAAAAGATGGATTAGAAGCTCTGAACGTTATAAAAGATAATGAAATAGATATTATTATAAGTGATGTGATGATGCCTGAAATGGATGGTCTAGAGTTTTGTCGCACTTTAAAGTCAAATTTGGAAACCAGTCACATTCCTATCATATTATTAACAGCTAAAAATACCGTGGAAGATCGCATTGAATGTTATAATGCGGGAGCGGATGGATATATATCCAAGCCATTTGAATTAAAAATATTAGAGGCTCGTATTAATAATTTTATAATGCATAAGAAAAACAAACAAGAAGAGTTTCGATCTAATGTAGAAGTCAATATTGATTCTTTAGAACCTTCTTCTATGGATAAAGAGTTTTTGGATAAAGTGATTTCTGTTATAAAATCAAATATGTCGGAAGGAGATTTTGATGTGGTTCAATTAGCGGATGCATTAGCTGTGTCTAAGTCTTCTCTATATAGGAAAATGAAAATAGCAACAGGACTGTCACCCATTGAGTTTATTCGAAATATAAGACTAAAACATGGTAGTCAGTTATTGAAGGATAAATCAATATCTGTAGCAGAGGTAGCTTATGAATGTGGATTTTCTAATCCTAAATATTTTGCAACTTGTTTTAAAGAAGAATTTGGTGTAACTCCAAAGGAATATCAAAAATCTTGTTAGGATAAAAAATAATATGAACTTAAAATGCACAAGTACGTATCTTAATGGAAGATGCGTACTTTTCTATATATCAATGATCTATCCCTTTTGAATGATTTCTGAACTTATATTGAACGATTTTTAGACCTATGATAGTTAATAGCGATTATGGTCCAATTTTGGAGGTTTTTGAATGATTAGAGAACTTCTTTCTACTGGATAACTCGCACTTTTGTGATGCATTTGATGCACAACTAATACTTATTTGGTCTAAATAACTTTATAAATCTAATAGTATGGTGATAATTTTACCTAATTTCTTTTTGCAGAAGCCTGTTTGTCGTTTACTGGCTGTCATGGGCTTTTTAGGATTTAGTGGAGCGATAGCGTCTCAATCAAGTTCGCCTGTGAATATTGATTCTGTGGAGACCTATATGAAAAAAGACTCTTTTGAGAAGAATGTAGGATCTCGTTTCGTTACTAATCGTAGTATAGACTCCTTTGGGGTGAGTGATACTGTTGATATCAGGATGTTGCAGCGCTCTCAATTTTTATCTATTCAGCAATTACTGAAAGGGAATGTGGCCGGTGTATATGTACAGGAAAATAATGGAGAGCCTGGTACCATTCAAAGCATGCTGGTTCGTGGCTTATCTTCACCTGTCTTTTCAAATAAAGATGTGTCCGGTGTTCAGCCGACGATTTATTTGAATGGTGTTCCTTTGATGTTGGAAAACAGCTATGTGTACGATATCAAACAGTTTGATATTAATCCGATAGGAGCTGCTGCCAATATGTTGGCGGGACTGGATATATCTTCCATAGAGTCAATAGAAATTATCAAGGATCCGCTTCAGCTTGCCAAATTAGGTCCTTTAGCTGCCAATGGCGCCATCTGGATAACGACCAAAGACGGTTATTATGGTGGGGAGAACGTCTCTATCGGAGTTTCGGCAGGAATGGCCTTTGCTCCGTCTTCGGTTCGTATGACGAATGGATCATACGAAAAAGCATTCCGTCAACGTTTCTATGATACGTATTCTCTTACACCGGGTAAACAACCCGATTATCTTATGGATACAAGAGATGTACGTTATTTTGGTAAACCGGACTGGGCAGACGATTATTATCAGTCATCACTCTTATATAATGTAAATGCTTCTATCGGTGGTGGTTCAAAGAAAGCGAATTATGTATTTACACTCGCAACGACAAAAGATGCGGGAGCAGCGGACAATACCTCTTATACGAAATATAATATTGGCTTTGCCTTGAATATGGTTCCTTTGGATGGCTTGAATGTTAGTACAATTATTAATGCCGCTAAGATAGACCGTGTCAGGAATCGGAATTTTAGAGACAGGTTTGCTGAGATGGAGTATATGGTTGATTTTTCAACTCCGCTTGCACCTGCCGGCAATTTGTATAATGACTTTTTAATATCCAATGATTTGACTAAAGATGATAATTATAACAATTTACTGAATGGATTGTTGGCTTTGAGCTATACTAAGCAAAGATTCAATGCTACAGCCAGCATCAAACTTGATTATACAACAAATGTTCGTCGCGCTTTTTGCCTTCGTTGTTCTCAGCTTCGGTAATAAATAAATCCATTTTTTGTTTCTTTATTTGCTGATTAACAACAGTTTCGGCATTTTTAACACCTAACTCTTTAAGCTGGTCGATATAATATTGTTTTGTTGACTCATCAACTTTTCCATTAGTATCAACGAGTTGAGATAAGAAGTTATTAGAATTAATATATTCAGTAGCAAGTTTATTTTGTGCTTCACGACAAGCATTAATATCGGAAGTAGTAGAACCCAAAGTCTCCTTGTATTTCTTCCAAGAATCCAGTTTTCCAAATTCAGCTTCCATACTTCCTAGGGTGTCAGCACCAACTACTTTGTTTTCTTTCTTTTCAGCAAGAGCAGTTTGTAATTGGGATATACCCGACTTTAATGATGCAAGTTGTTTAGAACTATCTACTAAACTGTTAATTTTTCTAACTGCCGTATCTGCATCTATACCAACGTTCTGTAACCATGTTTTAGCTCCATCTGTTTTATAAAAAGCATCTTTTGTAAGTTTTCCCGATTCGGCAAGAGTGGTAAGGTCACTTTTAAGATTTTTAAGTTTATCGTCATCTGTAGAATCTAAATCTTTCCAACCTTGTGTAAAAAAGATTTCGTTTCTAGAAGGTGTAACTTCCTTTTTATGTTTCTTATATCTCTGGATAGCCTCATCAGCATCTAATATTCCTGATGTTATTTGGTTAAATTCATCAATTTCTTCAGAAGTATTAATACCTTCTTCCTTAAAGAAATTTTCAATGACCTTTGAACCATTTGATTTGTTTACCTTACTATACTTAAATCTATCAATGGCATCATTATATTTATTTAAAGTTTCCGAAAGCTTATCAAACCCTAGATTCTTTTCGAAATCAAGTATATCTTCATCGTTATATTCAAGTTTTAACCTATTAAAGACTTCTTTGACATTATTATCAATTTTGTCTTGTAATGCATCAGGGGCTAAATCTGTTTTGTCTAAATCAATAGAAAACAATGAATTTAATGCAGATTGAACATCTTCATCGGAATTAATGTCTGAAACCAAATTACCAACGAAGTCTTTCATTGTTTCTTCATCGTTTAGATTATTTGAATAGAGCACATCTCCATTTAAACCATTAATAAAAGAAGAAATAAGACTTTCATTTCCATAATAATATTCAGGCAAGGTTTGTGCGTGAAGCTTCATTTGATTTTCAATTACAGAAGATGCTTCTGAAACACTTTTTAGTGATTTGTCATATAGTTCTTTAGCCTTTCTCTGATACTGTGCAAAATCTGATTCGGTTTCTATTACACTTTTACCAAGGTCTTTCTGAATTGCAGCATCAGCAATACCAAAAGCAGCATCATTGTCTGAGTAATTTTGCTTACCAACTAAATCTTTTGTGTACTTTTTGTACTGTTCAAATGACATAGAACCGTCATATATCTTTTTTAGTTGGGAGTTTACTTTTTGAGTAGAGCCTGCATGGTTGCCAAAAAGTACCTGTTTATCAATAAATCCTTCACTAAGAGTAGGATCATAATCAAAAGAACCACTGGCTTTCAACTTTATTTCTAAATTGTCTGCAATTTCATCAAATTTATCTTGATTTTTTTCGTATAGCTCTTGTGCATCCAGAATTTTTTGATTTCTATATTCTTCGTTTAAATCAGCCAACTTGCCTTTAACTCGAAGAATGGCATTTCCTTCTTCGTCCCATCCTTGAACTAAATCAGGCATCATATCAGCGACTTGGTTAGTTATTTCATGATAACGTGAAAATTCATCTTCGGTAAGATTGACCTAAATTATTTACACCTTCTGATAAAGTTTTGTATTCATCATTTAAGCCTTTTATTGTGGCAGTGTTATCAGAATGTTTTTTATTTAGTTCATTTACCGACTCGCTAAATTCTTTAGCTGCCTTCTCTGCATTTTCAGCATAATGAATCCAATTATCAATAGCAGTGTATGCCCATTCGATAGCCTTGGCTACTAATGCTGCTACAATCATATTACCTGCAAGAGAAAGTGCTTGCATGCCGATTGATGCTGCCTTAGCACCAATAGTCATTTGCTGTAATTCTGCGTTATAAGCAATGGCTGATTCTTTGGCAGACTTCTGAGCAGCATCAACGTCTTCTAAGGATATTTTTGTTAGGTCATTTTCTTGAACGAATTTACCGATGTTGGTTGCAACTAAGAATTGCTTCTTTCCGTTTCGCATCACGCCCGGCATTCTGGATAGACGGGACGGGTTGCGGTTCTGACGGTCGACTTTCAGCCCGTTTTTGTCGCAAACGTCATAGAGGAAATCTACTCGCTTCCGGTATTCTTCGTAGTTGGGGGCATCCACTCGCACAATGGCATGTAGGCTCTTGCCGCCGCTGTAAACCAGACAGGCAATGGGCAGCTGCATTTCATGTAAAATCCCGTTCTGCCGTTCGATGTCCAGCACATCGGATTCTACCAACGCAAACCGATATTCCGTGACATTTTCGTTCTTGCCGCCCTTGCCATCCAACGGGTTGAAGCGAATCCATGCCCCCGCTGCTTCCACTTGATTTACTTCAACAATATCTTCCAAATCTACTT
>OGZK01002555.1_pt1 | contig 15521 bp, 10 predicted proteins | sample 1576791 | NCBI WGS metagenome assembly OGZK01 (sample SAMEA3541556, study PRJEB24748) | human gut metagenome | biome: human gut; feature: human-associated habitat; material: faeces | place: China | collected 2012
TCAAGCTGCACCCGCTGGCATGTACCGCATTCAACGCCGACTTCGACATCAAGCCCTATCTGGCATATACCGACTCTGCCAGTTTTCTTCCAAGTTCTTCTGCCTGCCGGTGTCCCAGCTCTGTCAGCTCAATATCCGTTGCACCGCAGATCTTATTCTCCACGTTCCAGATGGTCTGGCCGTGCCTCGTAAAAAATACTTTTCCCATGTTATCTCCTTATTCTTATACTATAGAATTGGATTATATATACTATAATTTCACACCGGCTGTCAACTTTATTCCACAGGATTTCACAGACGTTCAGCCACCGCGATTCCGGTGGCGGTGGCTGCGAGTCCGCCTTTTCCGGTCTCCCGGAGATCCTTATGCATCAGGTCGCCGATTTCCCGCATCGCATCGATTACCTCGTCTGCAGGAATAGCACTTTCAATCCCTGCCAATGCCATATCAACAGCGCACAGCGCATTCATGGCACCGGACGCATTTCGCTTCACACATGGCACCTCCACCAATCCTGCAACCGGATCACACACCAGTCCAAGCAGGCTCTTTAATGCCATCGCTGCTGCCTGAGTAATGAGATGGCTGCTGCCGCTCTTTAACCATGCAAGTGCACCTGCTGCCATAGCGGAAGATGCCCCGATCTCTGCCTGACATCCGCCTCTTGCCCCTGATATGCTTGCCCGTCTTGCGATCACATCCCCGATGCCTGCTGCCACAAACAGAGCCTTTACCATATCATTTTCCGAGGTGTTCGTCATTCTTTCATATGTGATCAATATCGCAGGCACAACACCACAGGAGCCTGCCGTCGGTGCTGCCACGATTCGCTTCATGCAGGCGTTGCTCTCCGCCATCTTGATTGCCCTTGCCATGACTGCTCCGCCAAATTTACCACACATACATTTGTGTGTTGCCGCATAATCAGCCATTTTTTTACCATTTTTCCCGGACAGGCCGCTACGGGAAGTCAAACTGTCATCATACGCTTCATCTGCTTCCTTCATCGAACGATACATCTGGGTCATCCGGTTTACGATATCCATTTCCGGCTGCTGCGAGTCCCTTGCCTCCTCCCGGATCACAGCCTCCCAGAACTCACATTTATTTGTTTTCATATAAGCATCGATTTCTGCCAAAGATGAAAATGCCATTATCATTCTCCTTTTTAATTTCTTTCCTGTGCCACTGCATCCTTTATTACCTAGATTCCACGATCAATCATCTTTCAGACTCAGATAGGTTACCTTCAAGATTCCTTCCAGATGCTCCAGCCATTTCAGGGATTCCTTTGGAACCTCCTGATCACATTCCAGAACCATGACTGCATGACCTCCCGGACATGCCCGATACAACTGCATCGTTGCAATATTTATGGACTTATGTCCAAGCATCGATGTCACCTCTGTCACATGTCCCGGCTGATCCAGATTATGCACGATCAGAGTCGGGTAATCGCCACTGAAATTTGCATCCAGACCATCGATCTTACAAATGCGGATTCGCCCTCCGCCGACTGATTCCGCTTCAATATCAAGCTCTCTGCCGCTTTCTCCTGTCATATGAAGCACGGCTGTATTTGGATTTGCATGTGCAAGCTTCGCTGCATAAAAGATAACCTCCATGCCTGCCTGTTCTGCCAGTTCAAAGCTCTCAGGTACGCGGATATCATCCGGCTTCATACCGAGAAGCCCGGCAACCAGTGCTTTATCTGTACCATGCCCTTTTCCTGTTGCAAGGAATGAACCATACAGTCCGATCTCCACCTTCCGGATCGGTTCATCTATTAATTTATAACAAATATATCCAATCCTTACAGCTCCTGCCGTATGCGAACTGGACGGACCTACCATGACCGGACCTACAATATCAAAAATACTCATTTTGCCACCTTCCTGTTTCTTCCAGTATTCCTCAAATTTATAAATTTTATTCTACGACTGATCTTTAAAGCCATCCTACATAATAGTTCATGAACCGAATCATACCGCCTGTCAGTTTTGCCGCAAAAGCAAAAGCCACCGATATCTTCTGCAATTCATACAGTCCTGTATCACAAACGCTCTATGAAATAACATCTGATATTCCGGTGGCCTTTCACCTTATGTTATGAACTTGTCATATGCTGTCCATATCCGGTACAACATATTCTATTTTGCTTTCTTATAAGATACCTTTGCTGGGATATTGCTCTTTTTCAGAAGGCTTTTATAACTATTCGCCTGCTTTTTCGGTATCGTTACAACTGCTTTTTTGCTGATGCCTTTAAAGGCCTTCTTGCCAACCTTTGTGAGCTTCTTTGTTGTAAATGTAATCTTCTTTAGCTTTGTACATTTTTCAAAGCTGCTCTTGCCGATTGTCTTCACACTCTTGCCAATCGTCACAGTTGTAAGTACTTTGCATCCATAAAATGCCTGAGCACCTACGGTCTTTACTTTATCACCAATCGTGGCACTCTTCAAGTACTTATATCCCTTAAATGCCTTCTTACTGATGGCTGTAACATTAAATGTAACTCCACCGATCTTGACCGTATTCTTAATTGAAAGCTTAGTAAACTTCTTATCTGACTTCTTCTTTGTTGTACCAATTACAGTTACAGTTCCCTTACCATTTGTCGATGCTTTTGTGATCTTATACCGGATGCCCTTTACCGTATAGGTATTATTCTTAGCAACCTTGATCCGGAAAGTCTTTGTTATTGTACCTGTATACTTTCCCTTACCGATAATCGTAATCGTCGCCTTACCAATATTCTTATTATTCTTATATTTCACAGTATAATCTGATTTCGCTGACAGCGTCTTTCCCTTGACTGTCACAACAGGCGTCTGCTTCAATTTCTTTCCTGTATAAATAACAGAGGCCTGTATACCTGTAACAGAGGCTTTACTGATGTCAACCTTTGTCGTAGGCTTATTTGGTGTCGGATTCGGCTTTACCGGTGTTGGATTTGGCTTATCGGAACCCGGATCGGTCGTTTCCTCTTTCTTTGGCAGAATCTCCTGCTTCTTGTAACCACATACTGTACATTCATAGGTCATAATACCTGTAGCTGATGTAGTCGGTGCCTTTGTTACTTCTCCCTTACCAAATACATGCTCTGCCCGCTCAAGGATTTCACCACAGCTGCATTCCTTCCAATGCTGGCTGTCGTCTGACTTCCATGTATAGGAATGTGAATGCTCCTCGCTGATCACGATCTCCACACTGAATATAATTCCTCTATGTGCCTGATTCCAGCCCTTATTACCGGTCCAGTCATAATTTGTACTGTCATCCGGCTTGAAGCATACCTGTACGGTGCTGTTCTCTGACAGAATGGTCTGGTTTGCTGTATACCAGTAGTAGTATCCTCCTTCTGCATCCGGAAGCTCCACATCCTTTAACACAGTGTCCTTCTTTACTGTGATCGGTGCGATCTTCTGTGTAAATTCTGCTTTTACAGGTTCTACTGTTACTGTAAGCTCTACCGCATCTACCTGATCATATACTTCTGTATTCTTTGGAATATAGCTTGCTTCAAATGTATAGCTTCCTGCTTTTTCAAGCTTCGTTGCCGGAGCTGTCCATACAAAGCTTCCACCCTCTGTTTCAGGAATCTCTACGTCTGCAAGCGTCTGTCCATAAATACCGGTCAGACCGGTTGGAACCGCAAAGTCCGGAGCCTGTTTTTCTGCTGCTACAGATATCTTTACCTTGATCTGGATCGTTCCATCTGCAAGCTCCTCATATGCACCTTCTGCAAGGTCTGCTTTACTCCAGTCATAATCTGATGTATTCGCAGGAATGAAATATGCATCATATTCTTTTGTTCCTGCTTTTTCGATCACTGTCTCCGGAGCTGCCCATTTATAAGTACCCTTTCCGGATGTTGGAAGTGTTACGCTCTCTAATGTCTTTCCTGCCAAACCGGTACACGGATCCGGTGTCTCCATAACAGGTGTGCCCTTTGCAACCTTTGTAAATGTCAGCTTAAAGCTTGCAACGGTCTGATTCTTACCGCAGATCTTGATCGTTACCGTCTGTGCTTCCGCAGCTGCCTTTGTCGGTGTTCCATAGATTCTGCCATTCTTCAGCTCCAGACCAGCCGGAAGCACCGAACCCTTGGCAAGGGAATAACCAACTCTTGCTGCAGCACTGTCAATATCGTTTGCAATCTTTAATGCAGTCAGATCATATAATGGCTTATCCTCAGTTGTTGTCACCCCTACAACTGCTGTATCTACTGTATCTTCGTCTTTATCCAGAGTGATCATAGTTGCTGTATCATTCTTCATATTAACCGTAAATACTGTAGGTTCATATGGCATAGCGGCTGTCCATGTTGTTTCATCACTCTTATTCATCACTGATTCAGAAGAACCATAAACGATGGAATCAACTGTTGTATTTTCTATCGGAATACCGGTTACTGTTACTTTTACAGAACCGTTACCACGGATATATACAGCATCATCACCTTCTATACCGGAGGTCTTCATATCACCCGTCGTGGAGGCTGCAAGCTGTACAGGAGCTGTATCGCCTTCCTCAAAGCAGAATTCCGGATAAACAAGCTCTGCTTTGTAATAGATTGTACTATAGTAACTTAAAGTCTTCATCATGGATGGTTCCTTAGAGGTAAGGATATCTCCGACTGATGTTGAAGATACCATCTGCTCCAGATCACCGTCATTGATGATTGTTCCGTTATTTGTCAGCTTACCAAATTTGAATCGTCCTGTTTCCTGATTGATAACAGAAGCACCTGCATGGATCGTCAGTGTGCTTACAGTCGTATAACTGATCTCGCCACTATTTGTAATGGTGCCGGATACAGTTGACTTTGAATATCTGTCACCCTTACACGTCAGACTGCCTTTGTTGGTCAACGTGCCATTCAGATCCGCATCTCCTGTATATACAACCTTCACACCATCTGCGATCGTGATGTTGGAATCCTTCAGCGTATGAATATCTCTGGTTTCTACATCCTTATCGATCGTGTACGCTCCACCAAGATACAGATCCAGATAGTCTTCCGCATACAGACCGCCATTTAATGTCCAGTTGTTGTTATTCTGGTAGATATAGGTAACAATACCTCTGACATTTCCGGAAACTGTACGTTTTGCCCGGATATTATCTACTATACCATTTGCCGCTACCGTATAATTATTGCGACCCGTTTTGTCAGTAATATTGATGTCTCCAACAGTTCCGCCATATGCCAGCGTACATACAGTTGTATTCTCCAATGCACCGCTGACACCAAATGAATTCGTATCAAGTAAGACATCCATATCTCCATCTATTGTAGAATTATAAGACAGGTAATTCTTACCACTACCGCCTACTTCCCAGTTACCAATGATGTCATACTTTACAGATCCATGAATGGTACTGTCACATAAGCCAAATACGGAGCTTGAACCGGTAATCTGCTGTCCATTATAATTTGCAAATGCATATCTGCTTCCGGATGCCCCAATTCTTACATTTACTGACTTATTTACGACTGCCGAGCTTGTAACATACATCTTGTAATTTTCTCTATATGCCGTCTGTGCCATCTGTGCCTGATCTGTAAACTGGAATACCAGTTCATCCGCCGTTGCCACACCAAGACCATATACATACTGATACATAGTACCTGCTGTCGCATAAAGCTCTGCCTTCTTTACAACTGCCAGATTTGCTATGTATGTATTGCTTGAGATCTTACCGCCCTTGATATATAAGCTTACGGTACCATCTACCTGCGCCTGGGAACCTGTAATATTTGCTTTACCTCTTGCGCCGTACAGACTGCCAATCGTTCCACCATACATATAGATAGAGATATCACCCTCATATGGTGCAGTTGTATCTGCATATCCAATTATGGCTCGTGTACTCAGATCGTAGGATGTTGCCCCTGCAATCTTTAATGCCTTTCCATTATCTGCAATTCCATCATGGTCATCATCCGGATAGATGGATACCTTTTTGCTGTCTGATGGATCCGGAAGAATGACAACGGAATGTCCCTTCAGATCAATATCCGTATACTGCTGTACATTCAGCTCCTTCGTCAGATCTGTAATCTTATATCCTTCCTCCTGAACAGTAAATGTAATCTTACATTCTGTCGCAGATCCATTTCTTCCTGTAATACGGAATACTGCCTCTGTTGTTTCTGCATCATCCGCAAGTGTACCGACTACCTTTGTTCCTTCCAGCTTCAGACCTGCAGGAAGTGCGGAGCCAGACTTAAGCTGATACTTAACAGAGCCCCCATACTGCATGGTTGTATCATTCTGGATCTGGATCTGACTAAGATCGTACGCCGGATCAGCAGTTGTATATTGGGTTCCTTTTACTACCATTGGATCTGCATACTGTTTGGAGCATGTGATCTGCTTCGGAATATAATCAATATATAGTTCAGATGCCGCTTGTGGAAATGCCAGCTTACAAACGCAGTCCGCATCTCCTTCTACCGGTTCTCCCCCATTTACAGATATTGCCCCTGTATATCCTGTAATATTTTTGTACTTTATATTCTGTGTTTTATTTCCCGGAAGGTAATAATAGGATTTCTTCTCATCCTCTCTGTATTCGTATGCATAATCTTCTGCAGAAGAATAAGATGTGATATCCTGTAAATTTGATGTCACAGTCACGACAAAATACAGCTTCGACCAGTCACTGATATCGGTATCCTCTGCAAACGCTCCATCCACCATCCATTTTCCGGTACAGGCAAATGTCTTTGCAGACACAGCTCCTTTATGGAAGATCTGAGCAGATGTATTCTTGATCTTGATATCTTCTGCCTTGAGCACCGCATCCTTTTCTATATATACATATGCATATCCCGGTGAAAAAGTATCAATGTTACATGTACCATGGAACCAGACCTTATCATAGGTTCCATTCGTTTTGAAGGTTCCGGCAGTTACACCCTTATTAAATGTTGTCTCTGTCCCTCCCGGAAGTGTGATCGCACCGGTGATCTCTACCGGAGCATTCGCAGTAAAATCCTTATACTGCGTTACCTGCAAAGAATCTCCTGTCAGCTTCTCATTTACTATATAATCCTCGACTGTGATCGCACCTGCCTGATCGATCAGATACCCTTCATAGAAACCATAACCGGATGGATTCTTAATAGCCATCTTGCCAACAGCCGCTTCTTTTCCCCGCTTCATCCTCATATACTGCACATGCGCACTGGAATCCAGTCCGTATACAGTGCTAACAGCTCCACCCTGAATATCTATAACAAGTGAATCTGAATCGGCATAGGACATAGTTGCACTTTTAACTCCAAATATACTTCCAACCGAACCACTAAGCACTGTGATCCTGATCGGGCGATCATAATCAATACCGGAAATACCATAGATCGTATATCCTGACAGATCTCCGCTATACATAGCCTGTCTGCCATCAGCCTTACCATCCCGATCATCATCTGCATAGATACCAGTGAGGATCACCCCATTATCAGATGTACCTGTCTGCTGAAGGACTGCAGATGTTCCGTTCAGGCTGATCGTCTTGTTTTCTTCATCGACCGTCAACCGTTCGATCGTGCTTTCCTGAATTTTCTGTACCTTGGACACGATCACATTTAATCTCAGAACAGCTTCCGTCCCATTTCTACCTGTTACATGGATATCCACGCGTTTTCCATCTTCATATAAAACAGTCGGAGTACCAATGATCCTGCCCTCTGTAAGTGTTAAACCTTCCGGAAGACTGTATGTAGCATCCTCTTTATATGAAATTGTGCCTGTTTTTGCATCATTCATAATGATCAGTCTGTTCAGATCATATAATGGCTGTTTCTCTGTATAGGTCTGATTCAATACAGCACTTGGATCAACAGATGTTTTCTTGATATCAATCGGAATTCCTTCAAATGCTGCTGTAACTACAACCTGCTCATCCGGCATTTCAAAGCTATAGGTATTTCCTTCCTTTGCAAGCTCTGATGCCTGGGTATCTGACTGCTTCTTTACCGTTGCTGAAAGGAATCGATAGCCCTTATTTGTACTGATATATACGGTTACAACATCTCCTGATTTACAATACCGCGTATCCGGATCCAAGGATGTCTGTTCACCGCTTCCAAGCGACATACTACCCTGATTCTGATCTACCTTCATAACAACCGGATATTTTATGCCTGCTTCATTTGACTCTGTCTCAATCTGTCCATTATTCAGATAGATCGCTGCAGCAGATGAACCGATCTGCTTTATAGCTGTTGCTTTTATCGTTCCCTTATTCACTACCTGCGCAGTGTATGGAATATATACATTTTCTTTTGTAGTCACTGTGATCTTTTCCGGAATCAGAACAGCTGCATAGCCGTAGCTATAATTACCATACGATCCGAAATACACATTATCCGCCGTTACATTTTCTGTAAGAATAACCTTGCCACCATAATAAATATCATTTTTTACCTTAACAACTGCTGACGCATTCTCTGTCTGCGAAGATGCCGGAATCACATAATACTTCGATGGTAACTTACAGTCATCTGTTATCGTCATATTGAGTGTTGCCTTTTGAGGTAATGAATTGGAAAAGGTTACCGCGCTCAGCTTGCTGAAATCTGTATTCTCAATCCATACATCTGTCGTTCTCTCAGCCGAATCCGAAATACTGCTATTATTGTTTGCAAAAAGAATCTTTTCTGATGAAGTTGATGTGATCTCACTGTTTCTGATCTTATAATCTGCATTTCCATAAAGAGTAACATTATTGATTGCATAGAAATACCGTGACCGTATGCTATTTACATCTGCTGTGAGATCGCCTTTTATTGTTGGTGAATATACAATATAATAAGAGCCATTGCCCGCCGATGTATTCGTATTGATCACCGGCTCTTTATCCTTATCCAGGATCGTTGCATCATTCTCATGGGCAGATGTAATCTTTACATTTTTATCCACATATGCATTATAAATTCCGTAATAGTCATAACAGATATTTCCGGATGTCCGTATCTCACAATCATCTCCCAAATAACCATTCATAACTCCATATATGCTATTTCCTGCTGTACAACCTGTGATCGAGATCGTCTTTTTTCCATATCCTTTTCGGGTTTCGCTGTTCGAACCATAATAACCCCAGATATTACTTCCCTGGCATCGGCTGATACTGATGTCAGCCTGTCCATTTATATTTGCAGAACCTGTATAATATCCATATACATTTATGCCATTCCCTGTAAGATCTTCCATCGTGAGCTTCACAGAATGAGTCTCAACGACATCATACAGTCCATATATGATGCCCCCGGCTGAGTTCTTTCGGATCGTGATATCTGCATCATAGCTGTCGCCCTGTACCCCTTCATTTCTTAGAAAGGAACAGCCGCTGGCTCCGTAGACAGCTCCTGATACCGTACAGTTCTCGATCAGAACCTTTACCTGTCCCTTCAGACCGGAGGAACCATTTATACCATATACACTTCCAAATGTTCCACTGCCGCCAAGGATCTTGATATCCGTATCACCTTCTACATAGCTGCCGCTTTCGATGCCGTAAAATGTCCATCCGGAGCCTGTATAATTCTTCAATGATACATCCAGCTTTCCGGTACAATTTGCCGCCTTTAGTACAGTAAAGGAATCGCCTCCGAGTGCATTAACTCCATCCGCATCAAAGGTCACATTCCCCACAATCTTACAGCCGGAGTCCACTGCTGCACCTTTTGCACTTTCACGCAGCGTAATATTACGCATTGTGACATTCAGATTCTTCTTGACCTCCGCTCCTGATGTAACCACACCGATTCCATTGTAAGTACCGCCATTTAAATTCAGTGATACATCTCCTGAAACACCAGCGGTCTTAACCGCATATAATGCAGACAGGCTGCATCCATCACCTGCTTCTACTGCCACAGAACCTTCTACGGCTGCATTCTCAGCTCCTGTTACAGTTCCGATCGTTGCACCGTTTTTTATACGCAGTGTTAATGCTGTCTTGCTGCTGTCTGTGTTCAATGCTCCATTGCTCAGTCCGTATACATAGCCAAGCTTTGCACCATCTATTGTGATTGAAACCGGCTGATCATATGTCTGCTGATAAAGTCCATATATCGGCATACTGCTTGAATAAATGATATCTGCACTTCCATCTAACTTAAATGCCGTTTCACCCTGATCAACGATTCCATTCTGATTCTTATCCTCATATATATTTATATAAGGAATCTGCTCCGTTGCATTTTTCGATGTACATATGACAACTGAATTACCATTCAGATTCATTCCTATCGTACTGCCAGAGTCATTCTTTATATATGTAACTCCTTTTGACGGATCAGCTGCTGTATAACCGGAATCTGTCCCGCTGTCTCCCTGTCCATCTGTCGCCGCCTGTACAGCTAAGCCCTGTGTCATACAAAGACCTGCCGCAAGTGTCAATGCTGCTACATATCCTCTCATACTTCGTTTTCTCATTCTGTCCTCCATTCATCGCTGTCTGGAACCGCATCCCGCCAATTCCTATATATACATTGATATACTATAAATTGCCAGTTATCCAACCCCTTGGGATAACTGGCAATGTCATTATGTTTCCGGTTGTGATACCTTGGGCATATTTTTGTGTAATCTTCTAAATTATTGCACAAATCCGTATTATTTTTGTGAGAAACTATCCAAATTTATCACACCATATATATTGTAGCACATTAGCTTTATAAATACTATTCACAATTTTGCAACATATTTTTAGCTATTTTTAACAATTTTAACAAATTATTTGTATATTTTGTACTATACGCTTCTGCAACCCGAAAATTATTCTCATATATGTGCATCCATTTCTCCATATTCATCCTGTCATAAAACAAAAAAATAACCGGAAAGCTGAAAACCGGTATCATTTAATACCACATTTTTTCACCTTCCGGTTACATTCATATCATATCCCGGCATGCCCATAAATGTGCACTCCGAAATATCAGATATTTACTTTTTAATCATCTTCTTCTGTTTGTAAGTAACAGCAAACGAACAAGCTGAAGGATTGCAGTTACCATTGCGGCTACATAAGTAAGAGCTGCAGCAGTTAACACTCTCTTGGCCCCACCAAGTTCTTCTTCTGTCATAAATCCGCCATTTCTTAAAATAGCAATTGCTCTGCCTGATGCATTAAACTCAACCGGCAGGGTTACAAACTGGAATACAACGACCAATGAAAATAACAGAATTCCCAGTGTGATACATACATCCAGTCTTGGGATCAGTAAACCGATCAGGATCAATGGCCATGATAATGTAGAACCAATGCTTACAACCGGCACGATCGCTGAACGAAAACCAAGCGGCGCATATCCTTCCGCATGCTGGATCGCATGACCACACTCATGTGCTGCTACACCAATTGCCGCTATCGATCTGGAACCATATACATTTTGTGACAGATTCAAGGTATGATCCTTTGGATTATAGTTATCCGTTAATTCTCCGGCAATCGGGCGGATCGTTACATCTGTGATTCCGGCATTTCTGAGAATCATCGCTGCTACCTGTTCTGCAGTAAATCCTGATCTGGTTGATACCTTCTCATACTTCTTATATGCTGATTTTACCTGAGCAGATGCGATCAGTGACAGAACAACTCCGATCAGAACTAATATATACGTTGGGTCAAAATAAAAATAAGGCATATCACTCATCTCTTTCTTAATATATATAATATCTGTAATAGTCTTTCCCTTTAAGTTCTCCCATTTCAAACGAAATACACCAAAGGATTATTTTTTTCTTCTCTTTGACTTTTTATCAGTCTGTTCCCCATACATTTCTCTGTACATTTCTTCTCTCGGATCGACCTCTTCATTTTTTCTGTCTGCCAAAAGAATCCTTCCGATAAATCCAAGTCCACCAAAGATCAACACCAGAATAACCAGCCAGTCAAATAAAGTCATGGTCGTCAAATGTATATTCGTTGTCAGAATGACCATGATGACGATCAACAGTCCTGCAAGTGCCGAAAAAACCTTTGATGCAAAGGAATCTGTCATAAACATCCAGACAATTCCTATGATCAATGGAATCACTACCATTCCTGAACTGATTCTTGCTCCCCAGATGGACATCCCTCCAAATGAAGAAAAGAAACTGGACGATACGATTACTTTCTGTGATAAGATAAATAACCCTGCCACCAGCATCACGATCCCGGCAACAAATGTCATCAGCTCATGTTTTGGCTTCTTCATATACTCCTCCATTTCTACCACTGTATGTGAATCAATCTGTTATGCTGTAAACTTCACTGCCGTTCCGGAAACAAGGATCTCCGCACCACCGGCAACAATTGTTGTTGAAGCAAATCTGACATTTACGATTGCATCTGCGCCCATGCTCATAGCCTGGTTGATCATATATGAAATTGCTTTATCCTTTGCTTCTGCCATCATCTGTGTATATGCCTGCATTTCTCCTCCTACCATATTACGGAAGGATGCTCCGATATCTTTTCCGATATTCTTACACATAACACAACAGCCTGTTACTAATGAGAGTACCTGATACTCTCTTCCTGGTATATTCTCTGTATTTACTACTACCATTTTCTTTTCCTCCTGCGTTTTCCATAACCTTTTGTTTCTCCTGCTCCCTGCAGGCTTCTTTATCATACCACGAATGAACGCGACCTGTAAATCACTTTATACTACACGTTAGCATCATTAAAACATGCATTTTTTATGTTTTCTTTTCACAATTCATTGACATCCTGAACATAGAATAAACACATTTATCCAGTAATATAAATACCATCAAAGGAAAACAAAACCAAGAGGACATCACCGGAAATGCGGTCAGAGCAAGCGTTTCCGACTGAATGTCCTCAGATCTAAAAAGTGCATACCTGAATATCAGATACACACTTTATAATTATTGCTTACTTTCATTTTTCATAGATTCCCTTCCTTCGCCCCGTAGCAATACCTGCTGCGGGGCTTTTGTTTATCTCATGTCTTATATAGCATCTGCCATATTCCGAACATTCCGGAAGACTTCTATTTTTATTTTATTTTCTTAACCTTAACGCTCTTTGCAGCTCCGGCTTTTTTGAAAGCTGATTTATATGCCTTTACCTTTTTCTTTGGCACGCTGATCGTTGCTTTTTTATTTATCTTTGTAAATGCTGATTTTCCGATGGTCGTTTTCTTTAATTTACTGCTCTTGACCGTGATTGTTTTCAGCTTCTTATCACCATAAAATGCCTTGCTTCCAATCTTGCTTACCTGCTTTGGAATCGTGAGTTTCTTGATCGCTGTACACTTGGCAAATGCTTTATCACCAATTTTTGTAAGCTTCGCATCCAATGTAACCTTGGCAAGCTTCTTGCATCCGTAAAATGCACTCTTGCCAATTGATTTTACATTTTTACCAAGCTTTACGGTTTTCAGCTTCTTGCAATTCTTGAATGCACTTCCGCCAACAGAAGTAACCTTGAACTTATAGCCCTGATACATAACTGTTGCAGGTATTGTTGCCTTTGTTACGGATTTCTTTGCTCCATACAGCGTCACAGTACCCTTCTTGGCATCTGATTTTGTAATCTTATAACGCAATTTCCCAACTTTGAACTTTGTTCCAACTGCCGCAGGCTTTTCTGCCTTGATAAATTTCTGGGAATACTGATTCTTTGAAGTATCAATACCATCCTGCTTTGCTCCTGCAAAACTGTTGTTTGAAATATGGGATACATTCTTTGGAATCACCATCTCTTGGATATTATTGCAATTCTTAAATGCATTATCTCCGATATTCTTAAGACTGTCCGGAAGTTTTATCGTATTCAGATTATGACATCCATCAAATGTACCATTCGCAATCTTTGTTACACCCTCCGGGACATCGATCACATGAAGATTATCACAGGTCTTAAATGCTCCTGTACCAATTTCCTTTAATGTCTTGCCAAGGAACTTTACTTCATTCAGATTGTTGCAGCCATAAAATACATATGCTCCTACCTTCTCCAGGGTCTTTGGTGTTATCAGTTCATGAAGATTATCACATTCATAAAATGCATAATCCGGAATTATACGGATCTTTGTCTTTGAAATATCGATCTTAATATTGACACAATATGCAAAGGAATATTTTCCAATCGATGTTACACTTGCAGGAAGTGTGATCTGCAGATTGGAATTTCTTGCAAATGCATATGCTCCAATAATCGCTGTATTAGATGTTTTTGCAAACTCGATCTGGTTCAGATTGCCGCACTGATAAAATGCATAATCACTAATCACCTTTATTGTTGTCGGTATCTGAAAACCTCCATTTAAAGCAGCGGTTTCAAATGCATATGGTGCGATCGTCGTTACCGGAACAGGGATCTTATACAATCCCTTTCCTGTATAATGAAATGCCGGAGCAAAACGATACGCCTGCTTTCCATCCTTACTGAGAAGCAGTTCACCTTGATTCTTATTCTGGATCTGTGCCTGGTTTGGATTATTTGTATTCCATGTATATGTCTTAAAATAAGCGTTTGTATCTGCTGCTGCAAATCTGCCGATTGACCGGCAGCCGGCAAATGCCCCTGTACCAAGCTTTTTCAGATTGGAAGGAATAGCGATAACTCCCATCTCAGCATATGGAACAACAACACCCTGTGCCGTTGCAGTTCCTGCTGCATCCGTTGCCGTAGCTGTATCATTTGCATCTGCTTTCTTGTAGCTGTACAGTGTACTAAGGCTCTGGCAATTCTCAAATGCCCGGTCACCGATCGTTACAATCGTATCCGGAACTGCGATCAGGGAAACCTTCTCACATCCCTTAAATACATTATTGCTAATTCCTGTTACTGTCCTGCCGTTGATCGTTGCCGGTACAATGATCTGTTCCGCATTCTTGTTTCCTTTGTATGCGGTGATCGTACCATTTGCATCACATACAAATGATGCTGCTGCACTATATGTATACATCTGTCCTGCATTATCAGCTTTTGATAAAGAGCCCGCACCCATCAGTGCCAGTATGCAAATACACATTGCTGCAGCAAGCATCAGCCATAATTGTTTACTTCTTGTCTGCTTCATAGCATAACCTCCCTAAAAAATACTGTTTCTATTTTATCATGCCATTCCACAGAAAGATAGTTTATTTCGATTTACCCTTATGAAATACTTTTATTTTTTGATAGTTGCTTTTACAACACCCTTTACAACCTTATATTTTTTATTGCCCAGTTTTACAGTGCCTGTAACCTTCTTTGCAATCTTTCTTCCTCCAATGTAAGTGTGATCGTTGGATTCTTCCACTGTGTCCATCTAGAATTTTTATCCATTTTTAGACAAACGAAAAAAAGCCTAAAACCTTTCAGTTTCAAGCTTTTTGAATAATGCCGGCGACCGGAATCGAACCGGTACGGGAGGTTAGTCCCGCAGGATTTTAAGTCCTGTGCGTCTGCCAGTTCCGCCACGCCGGCATGTCCTTTGGACAATGGGACCTACAGGGCTCGAACCTGTGACCCTCTGCTTGTAAGGCAGATG
>OGZK01002561.1_pt1 | contig 15499 bp, 15 predicted proteins | sample 1576791 | NCBI WGS metagenome assembly OGZK01 (sample SAMEA3541556, study PRJEB24748) | human gut metagenome | biome: human gut; feature: human-associated habitat; material: faeces | place: China | collected 2012
CCGCCGTAAAGCGGGAGGCCATAAGAGGATATATTACTGTGCCAGAGTGCTGGTCTTGTACTTTGCGCTCTTCTTCAGGAACAGCGCCAGGAAGCCGACCGCGGCGATAACACCGGCGACAACGGCGATGGGATAGTACACGCTCTCGGCAATTCCCATAGGCTTCCACAGCAGGCCGAGGCACTCGCCGGCCGCGAAGAAGTAGGTGATGGAAACGCCGGTCATGAAGGTGGCAGGAACCGCGCAGATCCAGTAGTTGCGCTTGTTCTGCGCCAGATACATGGCAGCCGCCCACAGAGCGATCATGGCCAGAGTCTGGTTGGACCAGGAGAAGTAACGCCATACCACGGAGTAGTCGATCTGGCAGATGATGGCACCGACGCCCAGCAGGGGGACGGTCAGAAGCAGACGCTTCTTCCAATCCTTCTGGTCGATCTTGAACCAGTCGGCCAGCGTCAGACGGGCGCTGCGGTAAGCGGTATCACCGGAGGTGATGGGACAGGCGATAACGCCCAGCATAGCCAGGACGCCGCCGATCTTGCCCATGGTGGTGGTGCAGATCTCGTAAACAACAGCGTTCACACCGGCACCGGCCTCCAGCAGAGCCTGGGTGTTCTCGTAGAAGGAAACACCGGCAGCCGCCCAGACCATGGCGATGATGCCCTCGGCGACCATTGCGCCGTAGAACACCTTGTGACCCTGCTTCTCAGAGGTGCAGCAGCGAGCCATCATGGGAGACTGCGTGGCATGGAAGCCGGAGATGGCGCCGCAGGCCACGGTGACGAACATGAACGGCCAGATGTGGATGTTCTGAGGATGCTGGTTGTTGAAGTTGTTCCACAGCTCGGGCATCTGATACTCATGGGCGAACAGCAGAACACCCGCAACACCGACAGCCATGATGATCAGGCAGATACCGAAGATGGGGTAGATCTTGCCGATGACCTTGTCGATGGGAACGAAGGTGGCGATGAAGTAGTAGATGATGATGACCCACAGCCAGAAGGTAGCGTCCAGCTTCTCGGGGGTCAGCAGAGCCAGCAGACCGGCGGGACCCTTGGAGAACACGACGCCGACCATGACCAGCAGGATGACGGAGAACACGCGCATGACCTGCAGCATGACCTTGCCCAGATAAGTACCGGTAATCTCGGAAATGCTGGCGCCCTTGTGCCGCATGGACAGCATACCGCACATATAGTCGTGGACGCCGCCGGCGAAGATGGTACCGAAGACGATCCACAGATAGACGACAGGTCCAAACAGAGCACCGTTCAGAGCGCCGAAGATGGGGCCGAGACCGGCGATGTTCAGCAGCTGAACCAGGAAGATCTTCCAACCCTTCATCGGGACGAAGTCAACGCCGTCGTTGAGCGCGATGGCAGGCGTCTCCCGGTCGTCAGAGCCAAAGATCTTGTCTACGCGCTTGCCGTAGAAGATGTAGCCGACGACCAGAGCTGCAATGCAGAGAATGAAAGTAAGCATAGGTTTCCTCCTTAGTTAAGTTACCCTGCGGTGGCGTATCACCGCCTGGCGAGTATCATTATATGTCTAAACCGTGAACAAATCAACCCTTAGTATGGCGAAAAAAGATTTTCGTAGCATTAACCAAATTTATGGCGGTTTTTTCCTTCCGGGGAGTGGCGTGACCCTGATTTTTTTCGTCAGATTGCATAAAACAGCACGCAGAAGAACTGAAGCAGCGCCCCCAAATCGACGAAAATGTGAAACACGGAGTGCATCCACTTCCTGCGCTTGCCCAATCCGTACAGAATGGAGCCGACCGTGTAGGCAATGCCGCCCAGCAGCAAAAGCAGAAAACCCGGGAAGGTCAGCGCCTGCAGCGCCTGTTTCGCAAAGAAAATGATCGCCCAGCCCATGCCGATATAGCAGATCATGGAAAAGACCCGGTATTTCTTCAGGTCAATGGCCGTCAGGGTCGTGGCCAGCGCTACCATGCCCCACTCAAAGCCGAACAGCACCCACGCAAGGACGGGATTCTCCGGACGGATGGCGGACAGCAGAATCACGGTGTAGGTTCCCGCGATGAGGAAATAAATGGTGCAGTGGTCAAGTACCTGCATCACCTTTTTGCCCAGGGTGGGCTTCAGGCCGTGGTAGACGCTGGAAATGGTGAACATAGTGACCATGGCGCTGCCGTAAATAGCGGAGGTGACGACGCCCCACGGATTGGCGTGGAGGGCGGCAAAAATGACGCACAGTGTCAGCGCCACGACGCCTACAGCGCCGCCGACGATGTGGGTGACCATGTTCATGATCTCTTCGCCCCGGCTGTAATCTGGGAGCTGGCGGTCGGACAATTTCGTTCGTTTCATTTTGGTTTCCTTCCTTTGTGAAGATGGAGGGAGTATAGCACATTTTTCACAAAAAAGAAACCGCCATTTTGTCGAGTTCTCTCCCCGGCGGAGAAATTCGGTTTCTACCGGGGTGAGAAGTGGATACGGGGTTGACAAATGTCCTTCCATACAATACAATTCTCCTAGTCACGGCGTAAAGTACGCCGTTTTTTGTATAGAATAGAGAGGGTTCGAGCAATGAAAAAGATACCTTTTTTGACTCTGGAAAAAGCAAAGGAAATCCGCGAGCAGATCCCCACCCCCTTTTACGTTTACGACGAGGCCGGCATCCGCGCCAACGCCCGGTTGCTGAAGGCGGCGTTTTCCTGGAATCCCGGATTCCGGGAGTATTTTGCCGTCAAGGCCACCCCCAACCCCTTCCTGCTGAAAATCCTCCACGAGGAGGGCTGCGGCTGCGACTGCGCCACCTATACCGAGCTGCTGCTGTCCGAGGCCGTGGGCATCACGGGACACGACGTGATCTTTTCCTCCAACGATACGCCGGCGCTGGATATGCGCAAGGCGCGGGATATGGGCGTGTACATCAATCTGGACGATGCCACCTATGTGGATTTTCTGGCATCCATGGGTCCGGTCCCCGAGACGGTGTGTCTGCGGTATAACCCGGGCGGTTCCTTCTCTCTTGGCAACACCATCATGGACATGCCCCGGGACGCCAAATACGGCATGACCGAAGACCAGATGGCAGGGGCCATCACCCGGCTGATGAAGCTGGGCACGAAGCACTTCGGCGTTCACGCCTTCCTTGCCTCCAACACAACCACCAATGAATACTACCCCGCTCTGGCCGGGCAGCTGTTCCGTCTGGCGGTGCGGCTGCGCAACGCCACCGGCGCGCATATTTCCTTCATCGACCTGTCCGGCGGCATCGGTGTGGACTACCGCCCCGAGCAGCCCAGATGCGACATCGGCGTCATCGGTGAGGGCGTGCGGGTGAAATATGAGGAGATCCTGACCCCCAACGACATGGGTGACGTCGCCATTTTCACCGAGCTTGGCCGGTTCATGCTGGCGCCCTACGGTCACCTGATCTCCACCGTCATTCATGAAAAGCACATCTACCGGGAATACGTGGGTCTGGACGCCTGCGCCGCCAACCTGATGCGCCCGGCCATGTATGGCGCTTACCACCACATCACCGTGCTGGGCAAGGAGGATGCCATTCTCGATCACGTCTATGACGTCACCGGCGGTCTGTGCGAAAACAACGACAAATTCGCCATCGAGCGGAGTCTGCCGGAAATCCAGATCGGCGACATTGTAGCCATTCACGACACCGGTGCTCACGGCTTCTCCATGGGCTACAATTATAACGGCAAGCTCCGTTCCGCGGAGGTTCTGCTGAAAGAGGATGGCAGCTTCCAGCTCATCCGCCGCGCCGAGACGCCGGAGGACTATTTCGCGACCTTCGATTTTTCTGATTTTCACTTTGGAAAATAGAACCGTCATTCCGCACAAAAACAATCGTGATTTTTTGGATGGCTGATTGCAAATTAACAAGAAAATTTCATACTTTTCCGTTTCGTTTATGCTATAATGTATAAGGCGGCAGTAAGGCATCCTCCCAATCAGCCGCGCCGAAAAGGAGAACCCCATGAATAACATTCTGTTTTTTCTGACACCAAAGGCGATGTGTGCATATTTGTACGATGATTATACCATCCGGCAGGCACTGGAAAAGATGGAATCCGCAGGCTACGCCGCGATTCCCATTCTCAACCACCGTGGCGAATACCGGGGAACATTGACAGAGGGCGACCTACTGTGGGCCATGAAGAACATGTGCTACATGGATATGCGTCAGGCGGAAGCCCGCCGGGTCATGGAGATCGCCCGCCGGAAGGATAACGTCCCCGTCCGGGTCACCACCTCTATGCACGAGCTGGTGGAGCGGGCGTCCAATCAGAACTTTGTTCCTGTAGTAGACGACAAGGACGCGTTCATCGGCCTCATCACCCGAAAGGCCATCATCCGCTACTGCCGGGAAAAGCTGTTCCCCGACGACTGATCGTTTACCGTCAGAATCAACTACATAGCGGCAAATCCATAATGAAAAAGCGCTGTCACTTGGAACCAACGGTTCCGGATGACAGCGCTTTTGTTATTTTCCCGTATACGCCATAGGTTGGTTCAGATACTGCTCCCATGGAAAGTTTTCCGGGGATTTTTTCAGGCCGAAAGCCTCCCGTATCCCCTGACACAGCATTTTCAGCTTGTATTGCAGGGGCGAGGCCGCAAATAGCGGCTCGTTTCCCGCCGTCATGGCATACTCAAAGATCCGCGCCCGGTCTTCCTTGGGATAGCTCATGGAGTAGGTGTCCACAAAGCTGCGGGTGTCCGGCTGCAAAAACTCGCTGCCGTCCCGCTGAGCGTTGGCAAGGTAATCGTAGTCGTACTCAAATCCTACGGGATTCAGCTTTGCCCACTGGTCGAGGGCGATGCTGTTGCCTAAGATGTGGGTCTCCATCACATGGTAAAGCTCGTGGTACAGCGCTTTTTCCGAGGTATCCCCCGCCGCCAGCACGATGTAGGCGTCCGTCCCGTTCATAAACTGGATGCCGTTCGCCCTGCTCACACTGCCGGATTCGGCGCTGCCGATGATCTCCCGCACCAGACAGATCTTCAGAGAGGAAAAATGGGAAATTGCAGCTTCCAGCATCCCCTCCGGGAAATTGGCAAGGCGCTCGTTCAGCCAGTCCAGCTCCCGTTTGAAAACCGGCACCAGATATTCCGTTTCAAAATTGTAGTCCCATGGCTGCACCAGATTGGCGTCCTCCCACAATAGCACCTCAACGCCGTAGGTATCGCCGATAGTTCTCGCGTAATACTCGCACCACACCAGCCCGTGATAGTCCGGCTCCTGGTTGGAATAATAGGGGCCGGTGTAGACCTCCGTGTCGGAAGCGGCGAATTCCAGCGCGGCTGTATCCCAGCGGTAAATGACCGGCCGACCGTCGTTGTTGTAAAGCAGGAAATAGACCCAGCCGTCGGCGGACTCCTCCACCGTCAGGGGCAGGCCGAAGAACGGAAGGGTCACGGAACTGCGGCGGCGTCCGGTTTCCAGATCGTAATAGTCCAGCTTGATCTCCGTATCCGACACAACGCTGGCCGTCACCGCGTCGGCGAAGGTCTCCAGAAGAAAGTCCTCCCCGCTCAGCTCCGCCGGGGTCAGCGCCAGAGGGGCTTCCTCCCCCGCCTGCCCGAACAGCAGCGCCCGGGTGCAGCCTGTGGGGAAGGAGATAAAATAGCTGTCGCCCCGGGAGCGCATCGTCAGTTCCTGCGCCCCTTCATATAATATCCGCCCGCTTTCCGTGGAAAGCAGCAGCGTGCTGGCATTGCCCTCGTTGTCCGCCACGCGGCATTGCAGGACGGTGTCGTTCAGGTGCAGCCCCGTCACGCTCTGTTGGGCGAACCCGGCTTCCTTGATGACCCGGCGGATGCCCGTTTCCAGATTCCATGCGCGGACGCCCGCTTTTGTGCAGTAGTACAAGGTCTCCCGGTTGCGGGACAGCAGGGGCGTTCCCTCCAAGTCCTCCGGCACAGGAATGTGGGTGATCTCCCGCAGAGAAGCATCCAGCACCACCGTCTGCCGGTTCACCGGGTCAAAATAGCTCAGGCCGCTTTCCGTGACCTGTAGGGACGGGTTATCCGGAGTAAGGCCAAAATCCAGCCGGGCGGTAGCCGCTATGTACAGTTCCTCCCCGGAAAGCCGGGTGATGCGGGTGCTGACCTCGGTGTCGGAGAACACCAGCAGGTCACTGCCCATGGCCTTCATTCCGGCCACATTGGCAGCGCTCAGGGGATACGCCCGCAGGGCGTCGCCGTAACGCACTTCCACCGGGTCACTCGGGTCATGCAGCCCGGCAGGCGGCGCTGCTTCCACGGGAACGACCTCCGTCTGGGTGGGGAACGTCGTTTCCTCCCCCTTCCCGGAACAGCCCGCCAGCAGCAGGCACAGCAGGATCAGCGCGGGATACCATCGTTTCATCTATTGTCTCCTTGCAAGGGTGTAATCGTCGCCCTGCCGGTAAAAGGGGCAGTGCCGGGAGGGGGAATTGGCGATGCGGTAAACCTCGTCCTCGTCCAAATCCATCATGCAGTAGTATTCGTCGTACTCCTCATCATAATCATAATACCAGCAGGTCTCGCATTCTGTCGAATCCACGGTCATTCCTCCAAAATCCGAAAAGAAAATTCTCCGTTTTCATAAATCAGACAGCTGTGGCTCCCGTCCTTGGGGATGGAGACACTGCCGGGGTTCAGGCAGCGGACGCCGGAGCGCACTTCGTCCATCTTCACATGGGTGTGCCCAAACAGGAACACGCTGCCCTCCGGCAGGGGCGGAAGATCATCCGGGTTGTGGTGATGTCCATGGGTCAGATAGAAGGTTTTCCCGTCCAGAAGCAGCTGGGAAAACTCCGCCATACAGGGAAATGGCAGAACCATCTGGTCAACCTCCGCCTCACAGTTGCCCCGCACCGCAATGATAATATCCCGGTACTGGCTTAGCATGGGGATCACCTGCTTCGGCGCGTAGTCCCGGGGCAGGTCGTTCCGGGGGCCGTGGTACAGCAAGTCTCCCAGCAGGATCAGCCTGTCCGGGCGTTCCGTCTCTATCAGGTCGCAAAGGCGGCGGCACCAGAAGGCGCTGCCGTGAATGTCGGACGCAATCAGCAATTTCATAAAAAAATCCCCCGTATTCCAAACACTGCAAGGGTCGGTGAAGCCACCGACCCCATTTTTATAATTGTTCCAAATACGCTTTCACGTCGAAAGGCCTAAGCTTCTCGTCCTTCCGCAGATACAGCGGGTGATGGGGGTGTCCCTTCCGGGAAATGGCCCCGGCGCAGCACCACTCGGCCCCGTACTCCTCCCCCGCCAGCAGCATATCCCGCAGACAGTCGGGCAGGTACTTCCGCTTTTCAATAATCGCGCCCCATGCCGCCCACACCACCGGATGCTCCGAAAGAGACAGCACATACCGGAACGCTTTCAGGTTTTCCGCGTGGAGCAGCGGGTTGCAGACCTTTTCCATATCGTCGGGAGAGGTCGCCCGCTGGGCGTAGACGTTGAACATGATGAAGCTGTCAAACCCGTTCCCCAAGGCAATGCGCTCCACGGATTTGAGGGTATTGTCCAGCGCGTCGGGTCTGGCCGTGGAGGGGTTGATGCCAATGCAGATCAGCGGCTTTTCCCCCCGCGTCCCCAATATGTAACGGTATTCCGAGTAAAAATTGGGGGCGTAAATCCACTTCTGAATATCGTATTCGTCGCTGGGGGTGTCGGCGGCTTCCAGCGCCTGCCGGAAGGTGACCAGCTCCAGCTCCTGTGTCGTTCCGCTGGGAATGTGCGCCATCAGCTTTCCTCCACCGGCGGGAACCACAGGCTCTTGCTGGGGTCGTGGAAGTCGCAGCTCTCAGGGTCGCGCCCCGTCTGGAGGCACCAACCGGCAAAGGCGGTGTCCAGAAAGGGATACACGCCGTCCATGGTGGATTGCAGACTGACAGTGGAGCCGTCCTTCAGGTACAGCTCCGCCACGATGCTGCCGCCCTGCACCACGTACAGCTTCTGCCCTACGATCTCCTCGTAGCGGTGCACGGCGTCCTTCTTCCCGAACCGGGACATCAGGAAGCTTTCCCCGTCGTAAAAAATGCCGAAGCTCAGGTAGTACACCGCCAAAAAAATGCCCATGGCAAACACGATCAGGCCGCCCACGATCAGCACCGGCCCGTCGCCGATGCCAATGCAGAACGCCATGACGCCCAGCACCGTCAGCACCACGCCGAACACGCCGAAGCGCTTGTTCGCCCGGACGGCCATGCCGGAACGGTGCTGCGCCTTGCCCCGGAACGCCTTGGAAAAGCCCTTATCCACCAGATAGCACACACCGAACACGGCGGCTGCGATCAGCAAAACAATGACAAACTGCATATCTTTCTCTCCTTGTAATTTACGCCCAGAGCACCGTGTCCACGGGAATGTCATGCGCCTCGGTGTCCAGATGGGGCAGCATCTGAAAATCGTAGCACAGCGCCAGCGTGGGATGATTCGGCTCCCGGGACAGGAACTTGTCGTAAAAACCGCCGCCGTAGCCGATGCGGTGTCCCTGGGGGTCGAAGGCCAGCCCGGGCATCAGCACCAGCGCCGTCTCGTCATGGGCGACCGGCTCGTCCGCGATGGGTTCCGGAATCCCGGCGTAGCCCTTCGCCACTTTGGTCAGGTCGTCCAGGTAAATAAACTTCATTTCGTCGCCGTAACACTTGGGCACGGCCACTTTTTTTCCGTCCCGGAGCGCCTGCTCCAGCATGGGGACGGTGCGCACCTCCTGGTTGTAGGGCATGTAGCCGTAAATGGTTTTGGCCTTGCGGTAGGCTTCCGTCGCGGCAAACTGACGGCCAAGCTCCCGGCTCCGCTCTTCAATTTCTTCCGGCGTCATCGCCCGTTTTTTCTCCCGAATCCGGCGGCGCAGTTCCGTCTTATCCATTGTCCGTACCCTCCGCTTTCTCGCTCACCGGGTGGAACATCCGGAACCACAGGAAAATGGCGATCTGCCCCGGAATGCCCAGAAGGTAAATTTTCCAGAAATTATACCGGAAGATCAGCAGTCCGGAAACATGAATGGCGATCAGGAATCCCCACACGATGGCGGAGATCAGCAGCCGGTTTTTCCGGAAATCGTGCCACGCCGACAGCAGGCTCAGCATCACGATGGCGTTGATGGGTACGGCGTAGAAAAAGGCAAGCCAGCTGTAGCGCTCCACGGCCCTGAACGAGGACATGATGACGAATATCAGCAGTGCAATGAACCACACCAGCGTGGACGACAGCGCTAATATCACATTCTTGTTGGCCCTGCGCTTGAGCGCCTTTTCGGACACCTGCGTCATGGCCCGCTCCAGCGTGCCGGGGTTTCCCGGCAGGGCGTTGGGGTCGGCCAACAGTTCCCCCACCGGTATCTGGAACAGCTCTGCCAGCTGCACCAGCGTCATCACATCCGGCACGGATTCTCCCCGCTCCCATTTGGAGACGGCCTTGTCGGAATAATTCAGTTTTTCCGCCAGTCCCGCCTGCGTCAGTCCCGCCTGCTTGCGGTACGCGGCAATATTGGAGCCGATCTGATTTCTCAAAGTCGCGTCGTCCATGGTTCCCCTCCAGCATATAGTTACAGCTATCTTATCACAAATGGGAACCCTTTGCAACAGGGAAACCGGCAGATGCATCCGAAATAAATCCGTTTATCCCCTTGCATTTTCTTCCAATCCATGTTATGATTGGTTTGTACACCATGAAACCTTCCCGCTGTAAGGAGGCAACGCTATGAACATCCGAAAGCTTTTAACCCGGCTCGTCTCTCTGGCACTGATCGCGGTCTTTCTGCCCACCGTCGCAATGGCGGATACCTGGTACTTGGAGGACGGCAGCATCACCGTCTCCGCCACGGAAAGCGGCCAGAACGTCAGCCAGGGCGGCGTGACCAAAGAGGATTCCGCCCCCGTCATCCGGAACCGGGATTCTTCCGCTTCCACCACCAACAATGTCACCATCAGGGCGGACGCGGGGGCGACGGCCAACGTGACCCTGGAGGACACCAACATCGACACCACCGGCGGCGCAGGGCCGAAGGGTGCAGGCGACGCGGCGGTGAGAACCGAGGGCACCGGCAACGTCAACCTGAACGTTGAACTGGACAACACCCTGCAAAGCGGAAACACACACGCCGGTGTGGAAAAGGGCAACGGCGGCAATCTGACCATCGGCTCCGAATCCGGCTCCGGCCAGCTGGTAGCCGTCGGCGCCGACGGTGGCGCGGGCATCGGCAGTGAAGACCGTCTCGCATCCGGTAACTACAACGTCGGCAACATCACCATCACCGGCGGCGATATTTTTGCCACCGGCAACGGCGGCGGCGCAGGGATCGGCGGCGGATGGTATTGCAGTGCCTCCGACATCACCATCACCGGTGGAAATGTCACAGCCGTAGGAAAAGAAGACCATCCCAACCGTATTGGCGGCGCAGGCATTGGTGGTGGCGGGTCTCAGAGTTCAAACGCCGGCGGCGGCAGCAATCTCAAAATCACCGGCGGACGTGTCACGGCGGTGGGCGGCAATTTCTCTGCGGGTATCGGCGGCAGCATTGGCTCCAACGGCGACAACATCACCATTTCCGACGCCGAAGTGATCGCCATAGGCGGCACATGCGCCGCAGGTATCGGCGGCGGCTGTCGCCTCGGCAACGGCATCGTCGGACAAGGGACGAACATCTCCATTTCCGGCAGCGCAAATGTAAAGGCCGCCGGCGGCGTGGGCGACAGTATGGACGGCGCAGGTGCGGCCATTGGCGCGGGCGGATCGCATCAGGGGACAACTGCTCAGGAGGGGGCTGCGGACACCTCCGGCCTGTCTCCCGACGGCAGCGTCGAGCGCTTAGACCCCGGAACGACCTTTGACATCCCCCAGCCCAAGCCCCGCAGCAGCTTCCCGAAGCCCACACCCGACCCCGTTGCTGTTGAAGAAGAACCCCAGCCGGTCAAAGCGGCGCTCTATCGCGTCATCGACGACGCGGGCAAAGCGCTCCCCGTGGAGGCTAAGCAGGAGGACGGCGTTCTGCTGCTCACCGCCCAGGCCGACATCGCCATTCTGGAGGGCGCGATCTCCGGGCTGCAAACCCTGCAAAGCCGGGGCATCGATACCATCACCTTCACCAACGGCACCATCTCCGTCAGCTTCTCTCTGGCCGAGGTCATCGCCAAGGGCGCGTCTTCGGACGTCTACCGCCTGACCCTCTCCGGCGGCGAAGCCAGCTTCACGCTGGGCGACGCGGACATCACCGCGCTGCTGGGCAAGTAATCCCACAAAAACAGCACGCCCCGGACATCCAAGGATGTCCGGGGCAATTTGCTGCTTTGTTCAATCATCAGCCGCCAAAGAAACGGCGGAAGTATTCGTACCAGTCGTTGTAGTCCCCCTCGCTGGGCATGGACGAATCCTCCTGCGGGGCGGTCTCGACGGTGGTGCTGTGGGGCTTTTCGTCAAAGGTGATGGTCAGCGTCAGCTCCCGGCCGCTGCGGACGACGGTAACTTGGGCGGTGTCCCCTGCCTTGTAGTTCCGCAGGGTGCGGGTCAGGTCGGTTCTGGTGGTGATCTTATGATCGTCCACCGCGGTGATCAGATCCTTGGACTGGATACCGGCCTTGTCCGCGCTGCTGCCCGGCGTCACGTCCACGACGTAAGCGCCATCCGTGGGCAGGCCGAACTGAGCGGCGGCTTCCTTGTCGTTGTCCTTCACGGTGATGCCCATGTAAGCGCCGGTGACGTAGCCGTAGTCGATCAGGTCGGAGATAATGCCCATCACGTCGTCAATGGGGATGGCAAAGCCGATGCCCTCGATGGACGCGCCGGAGTTGGTGGTGCCGGAATATTTGGCCGTGGTGATGCCGATGACCTCGCCGTACATGTTGAACAGCGGGCCGCCGGAGTTGCCCGGATTGATGGCCGCATCGGTCTGGAGCATACTGATGACGGTGTTGTCGGTGGTGACCTCCCGGTTGATGCCGCTGACGTAGCCGACGGTCTCCGTTGCCGCCAGACGGCCAAGGGGATTGCCGATGGCGACTACCATGTCGCCGATGGAAAGATCAGAAGTGCTGCCGATGGATACGGCGGACAATCCTTCCGCCTCCACCTTCAAAACGGCTACATCGTTTGTGGCGTCGTAGCCCTTTACCGTGGCGGCGTACTCATCGCCGCTGTGGGTGGTGACGGTGATGTCGCTTGCGCTCTGCACCACATGGTAATTGGTCACCACGTAGCCATCCGCCGACAGAATAAAGCCGGAGCCGGAGGACGTTCCCTGAACGGTCTGGCCGTAGGCTGTGGTCTGCATGGTGCAGGAAATGGCGACCACGCTGTCAACATTGCTCTGATACAGCTGCGCCGGAGTCATGGCCGAACCGTCCGCTGCCGGGAGCGCGCCGGATGTACCGCCAGAGGCAGGAACGCTGTCGATCTGCTTTTGCAGGTCGTCGATCTGCCTGCCCAGCTGCTGGGTGATCTGGCTGGTTTTCTGCTCCCACTTCCGGTTGACGCCGGAAGCCGTAATCAGGCAGCCGGAAGCCACCAGCGCCACAACAAGAACGGCGGCGATAACGGTCTTCCAAGGCGACTTGCCGGATCTACGGGGTTTTTTCTCCCGCTTCTCTGGCGGCTGCGTCTGGGGCTGGTACTGATACTGATACGGCCGGGGCTGGCCGGTCATATAGGGGGAATTGGCGTAGGGAGACTCCCTGCGGCCCGTACCGGCGGCGTGATAGGTGCCGGACTGGGGTTCGCTCTGGTGCTCCTGAGGAACTTCATTCCGTGGTTCCTGAGGAACTTCATTCCGTGGTTCCTGAGGAGCTTCGTTCTGCGGCTCCTGCGGGGCGTCGAAACTCGCTTCGGGAGCCGGGTTATTTTCTTCCGGATATTCGCTATTTGCAAAGGTGTCCATGGTGGTTACCTCCTTCTCTTTTCTTATCCTACTCTATCCGTCACATATGAAGAAATATGTATCGACATGTGAAGGATATTTGAATTTTACAATTTTTCCGGCTTTTCGTCAAGGGGAACAGCAAATAATAAAGGAAGCTCTGATTAAATCGGCAAGAACTGTGAGCGAGAGATTTTTCGTCCAATCGAGGCATCGGAAACGGAGGAATACTTTGTGTATTTCCCGTTTTCGATGCCGAAGAGTGGGCGGAAAAGATCCGCTCACAGTCGCAGACGATTTATTCAGAGTTTCCTAAGAAAAAATCGCGGCAGCTTTCACTGCCGCGAAACAAGTTACTTCTTGCGGAAGGACATGCAGTCGGTACACTGATCCACGGTGGGGCAAGCCTCGTGAGTACCCACCAGAATGCGATCCAGAGAGCAGTAGTTCTCGCCCTCGCAGTGGTTGGCGCACTGCTGGACAGTACACTCGATGCTCTTGTTGGCATGACAGTTCATAGTAGCAGCCTCCTTTTCTTTGGATTCGGGAATAGTATGCGCCGCTGTCGGCAAAGCATACAGGAACTTTTTTCCAATGTTGCTTTCCCGTGGCTTTTGTGGTATCTTAGAGGAAAAGGATTTTTGCTGGAGGTCTTTCTATGCCTGTCATTGCTCCGTCTATTTTATCCGCCGATTTTGCCAATCTGGAACGGGATATTCACAATATTGAAGCGAACGGCGCCGACTGGGTGCATGTAGATGTGATGGACGGAATTTTCGTCCCCAACATCTCCATCGGCATTCCGGTGGTGAAAGCGCTGCGGCCTGTCACTTCCCTGCCGTTGGACGTACATCTGATGATCGACCGTCCCATCCGCTACGCCGAGGAATTCATCAAAGCCGGCGCGGACTGGCTGACCATTCATTTGGAATCCGACCAGCCCCAGAACACGCTGGCCTGTCTCGACAAGATCCGGGCTATGGGCTGCAAAGCCGCCATTTCCCTGAAGCCGAAAACCCCGGCGGAAGCTGCCATTCCCTACCTTACCAAGTGCGACATGGTGCTCGTAATGACCGTGGAGCCGGGCTTCGGGGCGCAGAAATTCATGGCCGACATGATGCCCAAGGTGAAAAAAATCCGCCAGATGCTGGACGAGGTAAACCCCGCCTGCATCATCGAGGTGGACGGCGGCGTAGACGCTGTGACGTACAGAACCTGCCGGGAAAACGGTGCGGAAGCGCTGGTCACCGGCTCAGCCTATTTCAAGGCCGCCGACCGGGCGGCGTTCGTCAAGACCCTTCGCGCGTAACCATTTTCCCGTAAGAAACGAACCCGGCTCCCATCTGGGAACCGGGTTCAGATTGTGTGTGCTCAGCAGTAGAAGTCCCGAATCTTCTTGGCGCGGCTGGGATGGCGCAGCTTGCGGATGGCCTTGTTCTCGATCTGGCGGATACGCTCCCGGGTGACGCCGAAAATCTGTCCGACCTCTTCCAGCGTGTGGGTGCGTCCGTCGTACATGCCGAAGCGCATCCGCAGAACGTCCGCTTCCCGCTCCGTCAGGGTGTCCAGAATCTCCTTCAGCGCCTCGGCAAGCAGGGCGTTGGAGGTGGCGTCGGCGGGGCCGGGGGTGCGCTCGTCCTCCACGAAGGAGCCGATGGAGGTATCTTCCTCGTCACCCACAGGGGTGTCCAGAGACAGCGTGTCGGCGGCGGTACGGTTGGCTTCGATGATCTTCTCAACAGGCAGGTTCAGCTCCGCGGCGATCTCCTCCACGGTAGGCTCGCGGCCAAGCTCCTGCACCAGCTTCCGATTGCAGCGGGTTGCCTTGTTGATGACCTCCACCATATGCACCGGGACACGGATCGTCCGGGCCTGATCCGCGATGGCGCGGGTGATGGCCTGCCGAATCCACCAGGTGGCATATGTAGAGAATTTGTTTCCCTTTGTCCAGTCGAATTTATCGACCGCGCGGATAAGGCCGGTGTTGCCTTCCTGAATCAGGTCCAGAATGTGCAGGCCGCGGCCGGAATATTTCTTGGCGATGGAGACCACCAGACGCAGGTTCGCCTCGGTGAGCTTGTTCTTCGCCTCCTGATCCCCCTCGGAGACGCGCTTGGCCAGCTCCACCTCTTCCTCGGCGGAAAGGAGCTTGATCTGGCCGATCTCCTTGAGGTACATCCGCACCGGGTCGTCCAGACTGTACTCGGCGGCAAGGTCAACAGGGTCAACCAGTTCTTCCTCGTCCAGACCGGCAAGGTTAATGTCGTCGTCCGGCCCCAGGTCGAGATCGTCGTCCCCCAGATCCAGTTCCAGATCGGCGGTGACCACCTGAATATTCATGGCGTCCAGACGGTCGTAAATGTCCTCGATCTTCTCCGGCGTCAGCTGCATTTTTTCCAGCTGGGCGTTCAGGTCGGAGGCACGGATCATGCCGTCCTTCTTCGCCTGCGTGATGAGCGCCTGCAATGCGGCATGAACATCGTCCATATTGGCTTTTGGAGCCTTCTTCGGCGTACTACTACTCATAGAGAATCTCCTTTTTTCTATGTAAAAATCCATAAAACTCTCGTGCCGTTAAACTATACCCCGTTTTTTTCTGTACGGCAAGGGCATTTCCCAAAAATTTTTCTTTCATCGAGGACAGTTTTCCCCTGAT
>OGZK01002574.1_pt1 | contig 15422 bp, 10 predicted proteins | sample 1576791 | NCBI WGS metagenome assembly OGZK01 (sample SAMEA3541556, study PRJEB24748) | human gut metagenome | biome: human gut; feature: human-associated habitat; material: faeces | place: China | collected 2012
GGCAGAACAGTCTGCTGTGCGCGGATGTATGGTGATTAAGCCTTACGGATACGCCATCTGGGAAAAAATGCAACGTCAATTGGATGATATGTTCAAAGAAACAGGACATGTAAACGCATACTTCCCGTTATTAATCCCGAAATCATTCTTAAGCCGCGAAGCTGAACACGTAGAAGGTTTTGCTAAAGAGTGTGCCGTTGTAACGCATTATCGCTTGAAGAATGCAGAAGACGGTTCAGGAGTTGTAGTAGATCCTGCAGCTAAATTGGAAGAGGAATTAATTATCCGCCCGACATCAGAAACAATCATCTGGAATACTTATAAGAACTGGATTCAATCTTACCGTGACCTGCCTATTCTTTGCAATCAGTGGGCTAACGTTTTCCGTTGGGAAATGCGTACACGCCTTTTCCTGCGTACTGCTGAATTTCTATGGCAAGAAGGCCATACTGCTCATGCTACTCGTGAGGAAGCAGAAGAAGAAGCAATCAAAATGCTGAATGTATACGGTGATTTCGCAGAGAAATACATGGCCGTTCCTGTTGTAAAGGGAGTAAAATCAGCCAACGAACGTTTTGCCGGCGCACTTGATACATATACAATTGAAGCCATGATGCAGGATGGAAAAGCGTTGCAGAGCGGTACATCTCATTTCTTGGGACAAAACTTTGCAAAAGCATTCGATGTTCAGTTCGTTAATAAAGAAAACAAGTTGGAGTATGTTTGGGCTACTTCATGGGGCGTTTCTACCCGTTTGATGGGGGCATTGATTATGACTCACTCGGATGATAACGGATTGGTATTACCTCCGCATTTGGCTCCGATTCAGGTAGTGATCGTTCCTATCTATAAGAATGACGAACAACTGAAACAAATCGATGCTAAAGTAGAAGGCATTGTAGCGAAACTGAAAGCATTAGGTATCTCTGTTAAATATGACAATGCAGATAATAAACGTCCGGGCTTTAAATTCGCTGACTATGAATTGAAAGGTGTACCTGTTCGTTTGGTTATGGGTGGTCGCGACCTTGAAAACAACACCATGGAAGTGATGCGCCGTGATACACTGGAAAAAGAAACGGTTACTTGTGAAGGCATTGAAACATATGTTCAGAACTTGCTGGAAGAAATGCAAGCTAATATCTACAAGAAAGCATTGGACTACCGTAACTCCAAGATTACAACAGTAGATACCTACGACGAATTTAAAGAAAAAATCGAAGAAGGCGGATTTATTCTGGCTCATTGGGACGGAACCACTGAAACAGAAGAAAAGATTAAGGAAGAAACCAAAGCAACCATTCGTTGTATTCCGTTCGATTCATTTGTTCCGGGAGACAAGGAACCGGGTAAATGTATGGTAACAGGCAAACCATCTGCTTGCCGCGTGATATTTGCACGTTCTTATTAAATAGAAATCACACATAATTATAAAAAGGATGGAAACGATTCAATCGCTTTCATCCTTTTCTTTTTCCATCCATATTATATTATTTGTGACCTGTCTTAATAGTTCATAGGACATTCAATAGTTATTTCAAACTCTTTTTTCAATCCATTTCAGTTTTATTTCAGAAATATCCCTTTTCTTTGTAGCTGTAAAAAAGAAAGGAGACAAAGTTATGAAGATATTAATTGTAGAAGACGAACCCTCTTTGAGAGAACTGATTCAATGTTCACTTGAAAAAGAACGTTACGTTGTGGAAACAGCCAGTGACTTTAATTCTGCTCTACGCAAAGTTGAAGACTACGACTATGATTGTATCTTATTGGACATCATGCTACCGGACGGAAGCGGACTTGATCTTCTTGAACGGCTGAAAGCTCTCCATAAACGGGAGAACGTAATTATTATTTCCGCAAAGGACTCCTTGGAAGACAAAGTTTTGGGACTGGAACTGGGAGCGGATGATTATTTACCGAAGCCATTTCATTTGGTTGAACTAAATGCACGGATTAAAAGCGTGATTCGCCGTCATCAGCATGACGGAGAAATTGATATCCGCCAAGGTAATGTACGAATAGAACCGGATAAATATCGTGTATTTGTCAACGATCAAGAAGTGGAGCTAAATAGAAAAGAATATGACATCCTGTTATATTTTATCAATCGTCCCGGAAGATTAATCAATAAAAACACTTTGGCCGAATCAGTATGGGGAGATCATATTGACCAGGTTGACAATTTTGACTTCATATATGCACAGATTAAGAATCTTCGCAAAAAGCTCAAAGATTCGGGTGCAAATATTGAAATCAAAGCGGTTTATGGGTTTGGGTATAAAATGGTAGTAGAATAAAAAAAGAGATTATTGTCCATGAAATTAATATATTACATCATTCTTCGTATTACGCTTGCTTTGACCTTCATACTGACGGTCTGGGCTATCTTTTTTTATGTTACGATGATTGATGAAGTCAACGATGAAGTGGATGACGCTCTGGAAGATTATTCGGAAACCATCATTATCCGGGCATTGGCAGGAGAGGAGCTACCTTCTAAAACCAACGGCTCCAACAATCAATATTATATGATGGAAGTAAGCAAAGAATATGCGGAAAGCCGGGAGGATATTCAATATAAAGACTCTATGGTATATATTGAAGAAAAAGAGGAAACCGAACCGGCACGTATTCTTACTACTATCTTTAAAGACGATGAAGGACGATACCACGAACTAACAGTATCGACTCCCAGCATTGAAAAAGATGACTTGAGAGATGCCATCCAAGTATGGATTATATTTTTGTATGTAGCTCTGTTATTCTGCATTATTATCATTTCCGTATGGGTGTTCTATCGGAATATGCGACCGCTCTATGTGCTTCTTCATTGGCTGGACGGTTATCAAACAGGAAAAAAAAATAAGCCGTTGAGTAACGAAACCCAAATCACGGAATTCCGAAAATTAAATGAGGCTGCTATTCGTTATGTAGAACGTACGGAGCAGATGTTCGAACAACAAAAACAATTTATCGGAAATGCTTCACATGAGATACAAACTCCACTTGCTATCTGCCGTAACCGATTGGAAATGTTGATGGAAGATGATTCGTTATCAGAAAAACAACTGGAAGAGCTGATGAAAACCCACCAGACTTTAGAATACATCACTAAATTAAACAAATCTCTACTATTGCTTACCAAAATTGACAATGGACAGTTTACGGATACCAAGCAATTGGAACTAAATGGACTTCTCAAACAATATCTGCAAGATTACGAAGAAGTTTACGACTATCGTAACATAGAAGTAACTATCGATGAACAGGACATTTTCAATGTGACAATGAACGAATCTCTGGCTGTTGCTTTGCTCACGAATCTCCTAAAAAATGCATTTGTACATAACATTGACGGGGGACATATCCGGATCACTGTTACCAAAAACAGTATTACTTTCCGAAATTCAGGAGTAGAAAATCCGTTGGATAAGGAACATATCTTCGAACGTTTCTATCAAGGAACTAAAAAGGAAGGATCTACAGGTCTGGGACTAGCAATAGCCGATTCTATCTGTCGTTTGCAACACTTGAGTATAAGATATTACTTCGAACAGAAAGAGCACTGCTTCGAGATTTCCAGACAATAATTTTTTATTCAGAAAACACAAAGGACACGGAGTAAAAAGTGAATAACCGATCGGTAATCATCATCTGATCTATCAGGTATATTCATTTAACTTATTTCTCTGTGTCCTTTGCGTCTTTTATGGTGAGTTAGGAGTTAGTTATCGGGATCGTATTTCTCTCCTCATAAACATGATATAAGAGATAGCGAAACAGATAACTGTTGCTGCAATCAGTCCCGTCAGTTGTGGCCATACGACTAAAAGACTTTGTCCCAACGGAAGCGGACTGGGAATAGCTCCCTGCACCTGTTCCATAGTCAATGGTCCCAAACTTCTAACAGAAGGCATCAATAATGTAGTGGTAGCTTCATTAAACAATTCACTCGGTGCCAAACGCATCAATCCCAAAATAAACTTTTGATAACTGATAATCTGATAAGGCGACGCCATCTGTGACGGGCTTAAACCTTTTGCCACCAAATTAACAATCATGGTATAGAATACGCTAAAGAACAACCAAACAGCCACCGATGCCAATGCAGAAGTCGCTGCCTGACGAAAACGGAGTGAAAACAAAATAGCTAAATTCAGCCAAAATGCTACATAAAAAATACTGGTAATGATGAAGAAAACAATTCGCCAAAACTCTTCTGCTGTAGGAGGAATGCCAATGGCAATCAATCCACAGCCCATTACCAAAAAGCCCAATACAAACAGCATGATACCTATTACAATTAGAGCAGCCACAAACTTCGCGTTAATAATGCAATCACGATGAATAGGCTGGGACAGCATACGGCTCAACGTTCCTTTATTTTGTTCGGAATTGACTGCGTCAAATCCTAAGGCGATTCCCAATAAAGGTCCTAAGAAGTTAATAAACAATACAAAAGAGGGGAGAGTCCCATCTGAAACCGTAAACAACTTCAAAAATAAAAACGAGCCGTCCGGATCATTAGGCTTGATAGCTTCACCAATATTTGTGAGTGCTGTATATAGCGATCCCATGCAGGTAAGCGCTATAATACCTATTAATATAATGAACCGCCAACTTTTGACATGGTCGGAAATTTCCTTGTTGACGATCACCCAAAAAGGATGATTGACTTTATTCATGTCTTTCTCCTCCTTCCTCAAAATAATGGTTATAAATATCAGACAATTCCTGTTTCTTGTCTTTCAGTTCTGCCATATCGATCAACGCAAGTAATTGGCCATTACTAAACAAACCAACCCGGTCGCATACTTTCTGTACCTGATCCAAGTGATGGGAAGAGAAAAGTACAGTCAACCCCTCTTCCTTACTCAACCAGCGAATCAGTTCGATAAACTCCTGAACACCGGCCGGGTCAATTCCTGAAGTCGGTTCATCGAGGATAATAATCTCCGGATTTTTAATAAGCACATCAGCCAATCCCAACCGCTGTCTCATACCACGAGAATATTTTCCGGTCTTTTTGGTTAACTGTTCTTCAAGGCCTACCCGCTTCATCAGTTCCATAGCTTTGGTTTTCGCCTCCTTATCAGGAATACCATTTAATCGCGCTGTATAGATCAAGTTCTCCGGTCCTGTCATATCATCATAAAATCCTACATCTTCAGGCAAATAACCTATCCTCCTTTTTACTTCAATAGGATGAGTGGTAGAATTTATTCCACAGATTTCAACTGTTCCCGAAGTAGGCTCCGTCAACCCTAGCATCATTAAGATAGTAGTTGATTTTCCGGCACCATTCGGTCCCAGCAATCCGAAGATTTCCCCTTTCCGGATATTCAGGCGAATATGATCTACAGCAGTGAAATTACCATATTGTTTGGTCAAATCGGTAAGTACGATCACTTGTTCGCCCATCATTTACCTCCTTCCATATTTACGGAACAGATAGTAAACCACACCGATAGTAGCAATGATGATAAGCACACCTACCCATCCCCATATCATCGGAGTTTTTACCGCAATTCTGAACTGCGCGTCGGCATTTACTTCAGGAGTTTTAGCCATGATAGTAGTCACATAGTCCCCGGGCAGCGCTTTTTTAGAAGCTTTCAAAGTAGCCATTACCGTTGATGTCTCTCCAGCTTTTAATGCGTCAACCTTTGAAGGTTCAAAAGTAACTTCCCAGTCTGCAGGTTTATTGGCAGACAACTGAATGTCTTTCAGTAATGAAGAACCAGTGTTTCTTACTTCCAGTTCTATTTTTTTCACATCACCAGCTGTGACATCTGTGCTCAATAACCCGCGAGGAGTAGTCAGTTCCATTTGATAAGAACCGGTGACAACTACTTCCAGTTCCAATTCGGCAGAAGTTGTACCTGTAGCAGCACGTACCGGAATTTTATAGCTACCGGCTTCTACATTGGCAGGAGGGGTAATATCTATACTTACATTTTGTGTACTGTTTGCCTCTACTTGTGCAGAAGTGGCTTGTTTGTAGTTCGGTTTAAAAACGACATTCCACCCTCTGGGGGCATTAGCCATCAAAGCATATAGTTGCTGATCGGCGGTCTGATTCTTTAAAGTAGCACTGAAAGTGAAGGTTGATTTCGAATTTCCCTGCATGTTGGGCTGGTCAGTAGTAAATTCGGTTTGGTACGTTCCTTTTTGAGCAACCACCACATCCAAGGGAAGTTTAGCGTTTCCGGCATATACCACAAAATGATAATTGCCTTTATTCACTTTTAATGGAACTTCGACTTTTAAATTAAAAGTCTTTTTCTCTTTGGGAAGTACCGACAGCTGGCTAAGGCTCCAGCCACCGGATTTCATTTCGTGTTTCCAACTGGAGGACAATCCGCTAACAGAAAGATTCGCATTCGTCAATTGGTCCGTGTTGTTAATAAGATCAATACTGTAATCAATTGACGCTCCGGGCGATACGGAGATTTTTGTGTAAGGTGTGTACAGAATCACGCTTTTCGGTATTGAATCATTGGCGTGTGTGTAACTCATGGGAATAACTCCCAATAGAATAGCTAATAATAAAAAATAATTTGTTCTCATAGTCATAAAAAAGTTCTTATGGTTATTTAATATGAATATCGTCAAATTCGTGTGTGCAAAAATAAACGATGTGTATATTAGTAGTTTTAAAAGAATCCTAAAGAATCTAATTTCAGGAAGAAATTATAGTGACGCTATCCTTATGGGATGGTGACGGTATCCTTTATAGATAGTGACGCTATGTTAACAGGATAGCGTCACTATATTTTTATGAGATTTTTTTTCGATAATTCTCAAAATTCCCAAATCTTTTCAGATTCTCCTTTCATCTTTGCAATGTGAAATTAATAATAGTAGTAAAAACCAATATTTAAAAAACAACGATTATGAAAAAGTTAGTATTCTTATTAGTATGTCTTTTTACTTTGCAAACAGTAGCTCGTGCAGATGACGACAAACCTATTCAGGTAACTCAAATGCCACAACAGGCACAGCAGTTTATCAAACAGCATTTTGCCGACAGCAAAGTAGCATTAGCCAAAATGGAAAGTGATTTCTTCTATAAAAGTTATGAAGTGATTTTCACTAATGGCGATAAAGTAGAATTTGATAACAAAGGAAACTGGGAAGAAGTGAATTGCAAATATAGCGCGGTACCTACAGCTATTATCCCTGCAACAATTCAAAAATATGTAACGACCAATTATCCCGATGCTAAAATCCTGAAAATAGAGAGGGATAAAAAAGATTATGAAGTAAAACTGTCCAACCGTACGGAATTGAAATTCGACTTGAAATTTAATTTGATTGATATTGACTTCTAAACCTTTTAAAATAGAACAAAGATGAAACTAAATATTTATACACTCTTACTGGCACTTTGCGTTACATGGAGCCTACAAAGTTGTGATAACGACGACGATAATTCAATTGCTGTTCCTACCGAACTTCAAAACGCATTTTCATCTAAATACCCTAATGCTGCAAATGTGAAATGGGAAACTAAGTCCGGATATTATGTAGCAGATTTCTATGATGGATATGAAGCATCTGCATGGTTTACCCAAGATGGAAAATGGCAAATGACAGAAACGGACATTCCTTACAGTGCATTACCGCAAGCTGTGAAAACTTCTTTTGAAAAGAGTGAATATGCTTCGTGGAAACAAGATGATGTAGACAAATTGGAGCGGACAGGCGTTGAGACTATTTTCGTAATTGAAATCGAAAATCAGAATCAGGAGATAGACTTATATTATTCTGCGGATGGAACTCTGATTAAAAGTATCGTAGACACTGATGATGATAACACCGGTCATCTTCCCGTTCAATTGACTGAAGCAATGAGAAACTTCATTAATGAAAAATATCCGAATGCCAAAATCATGGAAATAGATGTAGAAGATGATAGAAATGACTGGGATTTCGGATATACGGAAGTGGATATCATTCATAACGGAATATCAAAAGATGTTTTGTTCGATCAGACCGGAGATTGGCATTCTACTTCATGGGAAGTACGTCAAAATGAACTGCCCGAAGCTGTCAAAAATACGATTAATAATCAATATGGAGAATATCGTTTTGACGAAGCGAAACGTATTGAAAAAGCAGATGGCACCATCTATTATCGGATCGAACTGGAAAAAATGAATGTAGATCTTGAAGTAAATATCAATGAAGACGGCATTGTCATCCCATAAAAAAGGATGCACATGCTCCTGATTACATAATTCTCACATATAATGAACGATGACATATCCGCCTGGAATCATGTCATCGTTTATTATATGTTTATTGTTGTTGCGAATGATTTCTCTTTACTGCCGATTTGGCTGTTTTATCAGTGATACTGTCCGTTTGATGCGTTTTCACCTTTTCTGCTTCTTCCCGTTTGCGCTTATTACGCAACCGCCATTTATTCCAAAAATAGAGATCACTCCATTTATTGAAGTCCTTCTTGTACATGATACCTACTCCCTGTGTAGTCAGATTTGTTTTTGTATAATAGCGGTCATTCGTCTCATTATAAGCCTTTAAGCGTATATCTCCCGAACGGGTAATCAACCATTCTGCTTCAAAGTCTCCTACAAAGTTAGTATTAGCCATCGGATTATCCCGATAACCGAAGTTTCCGTTTATCAATAAACGATTATTCAATAATTGTCCCGATAGAATACCTTCTACTTCCATATCCGTCCAACCTTTATCACCCGTACTCAAATTCGTACCTATATTCCAGTTATTTGTTTCAAAGACTTGTGAAAGTGCATTGTTCAACTGGCCGGAGAGGGTAGATGAGAGCACCGAAGACATCACATTCGAATTTTGATTATTATTCCGTGCATCTTCCGTATAAAACTTACCAATACCCAGCAGGTAAAGGATCTGCATATTCATCTGTTCTTCCGTACTGATATAGTTACGCACCAATGTTTGTATTTCATCCCTTTCATTTGGAAGCTCTATGCCCAGCTTGATAGTCGGACGTACCAGCATACCACTTAAATTCATGATACAATTTACACGTACATTGGGTTGTTGGATAATAGCCGAAGCATCCGGTATCAAGTCATTCAAGGAAGCAGAATTCACTGTATATGAAGCTTGTATATCCATGTTAGCATCCAGAGGTGCTCCATTGAACGTTATTGTGCTTCCATCCTTGATTATAAAGTCCTTACGGATTACTTCCTGCAAGCTGAATTTATATACTCCCTGATTAATCCGATAATTACCAAACATCTTCACATCACCCTTATTATAAAATTCCGTTCGAATATTTCCCGTACCTTTTCCGCTGATATAGTCTCCGGCAATAGGGTCCATGATAATTCGCATGGTGGCATCGGGAGTTGCATCCACCAGAATATTCAAACGGATATCCGTTTTCTGCTCTTCTTCTGCCTGACGTTTTTGCTGTATTTGTTCGTAATATGAGATTACCTGAATAGAATCCTGAATAGTACGACGGGGTGTTTTATCTACAAACTTAATAAACTGATTACTGGTAGCCGATGCTACACTGCCATTAATATAAGTAAAGGTAGTATTTCGGTTGGTTGTCATAGCCACGTTTACGTCCAACCCTTGTGTGGCATTTCCGGCAAGTAATACATTTCCGGTACCGTATACCGTACCATAGAAAGGCATATCTGCCGATTCCTTCGTATTCATCACAAGCATATTATTTGCCTGTATCTCAAAACGATAGTTTAAGTTCTTAAAATGCTGGAAATGCAAATATCCGTCCATTCTTCCCGAATGTCCTTCCATGTCGGATATATGTATATTATTAAATGTCAATCCGGTAGGAGCCAGATGAATCGTGTCTTTTACAGCAAAATGTGTGTTCAGAATATCAAACTTCATGGAAGCGTCTGTCATAACCGCACCATCCAAATTCAATCCTTTGAATTTTCCATAGAAATGTACTTTTCCCGTCCCACGTCCTTTAATATCATTGGCAATAGACTTCATATAATGTTCGAGGAATTTTAAGTTCAATTCATTTGCTTCAATATTTAAATCAAGTCCGCTCTCGGGTTTCAATGGATAAATAATACCTGTGACACGTGACGGAGAAGGGGATATGTCCTGAATGGATGCATCCAACCGGATACCTCTATTTTCGTTATCCCACTCACCATAAATATCCAAATCACCCAAGCGACCCTGATTAAGTGAAAAGTTCTTTATATATAAACGGGTATTCATAATAGGTTTCTTTAGCACTCCGCTTGCATAAGCTGTTCCCGTTGCATCACCTTCAAAATTCACATCGTCGGATATGCTTGCAATATCAAATACATATCCCATATTTATATCTTTTAAATCAACCTTTACAGTATCTTTAGGATTCTCGGAGAGCCGGCCGTTAATACGTACATATCTATCCTGATGGCTAAAGTAGAAGTTATTCACATCCACCCTGCCTGAATCGACCACCACTTGTGAAGCATGTATCTTCCAAAGAGTATCGTTTAAAATAACATCAGTAGGTTTTACATCCACCATCGCTTTCAACAATGGTTTTTCCCCGCTTGTACGTAGAAATTTGGCAACGGCAGCCAATTGCCCGCTATATGTCACTGCAGCATTATTCCCCCAATTCAATGTCGTACTGACATTATCATCTTTAGCTTGTGCATCCAAGGATAGATTGACTGCCCCTTTCTTTTTCAAAGAAGTCAAACGAACCTGTGCACGAATATGATCTGCAGGATTCTCGCACAGAATCATGCCCGACTCAATAAAGTTATTTTTATATTGCAGACGGGGAAAATATCCTTCTACACGCAAGCGTTGTAAGGCATCATTGAAATATCCCTTCAATGTGGAATGAGTGTACACTGTCAACGGTATATCAAAGATTGTAGATAAAATGTCCATATTATATATATGTACGTCAAACAGAAAATTGTTATGTGTTTCAATCGGCTTCTTGGGAGGTAATATTAAAGACGGCACATACTTCCGCATAATATTCAGAATACTGGCAGGTAATGTGTGGTACTGGAATTTACCTTCTATACTTGCTTTCAGGAATTCAGAAGTCAATCTTAGTTGGTTCTCGCCGTTCTGTTTGGTAGCCCGGATATTCATATTCTGCATAAAATATGCTTTATCCGGAGCTGTAAATTCCAAACTATCCACATTGATTTCTCCAATCATCTCATCCACTGATCCACCTGTGAAATTAGCTTTCAGTTTTAAAGAGAACTCCGCATCTGGGTATTTAGTCGTAAGATTCAAATCATGTGGACGTACTTTGTTGACTACTGCAAGAAAATTAAAAGTAGGCACTTTAGACGTAACATTTACATCTCCATTCAGATAAATCGATCCATTAGGGTCATCCAACGCCACTTTACCATTAAATCCACCTTGTTTGTATTCTCCATCCAATGTGATATTTTCATATCTATATCTGCTATAATCTACCGAAGCGATCAATCCTTTCAATTCCACAGCTGGCAATTGCCCGCTAATGTGCCGCCCATGTACATCCAGATTGAAAGTGATTTCTTCCAACTTCTCATTATCCAATAACTTACCTAACTGGAAATCTTCAGTTTTGACAGCACCGGAATATGCAAACAGTCCTTTAGCCTTGTCAGAACTCAATTTTAAGTCGGTTTTTACATTTCCAAGGCTCGTTTGTAATTGCCCGTAAGTAACTAGGTCCGTAAAGTATCCTGAAATCTCTCCCTGAAAACTTACATTTCCCAAACGTTCGAGAAGCGGAGGAACTCCATTATAATTGTGACTCAAATTACGCACTAAGAAGCCGACTCCACGAGTATTGGCCGAAAGCTCGGAAAGTGTTCCATATACATACGCATCTTGTGGACGCGACAAGTCCTGAAGCGACACATCCCCTCGCAAACGAAACTGGCGGTCGTCGGCCGTAATTTCCAAATGCGAACAAGTCAACTGGTCCACAGTTCCCTTCACCTCCATATCCAATGTCACCGGTTCCTTGAAATGCGATAGGATAGGAACAAAAGGAGAAATATCTTTTAGAGTAACTTGCGACGGCAAAGTACGGAAAGAGAAATGCACTTGTTCTGTAAAACAGTCAAAAGCTTTCAAACTATCATACTCTAAATGAATGGTATCCAGCTTAAGAGATGTTTCGGGCAACTCTATAGTAAAATTATCAATGTTTGTCTGCTTGTCATTGGCAACCAGTTTCAAACTCATTTTTTTCAAAGAAAAGCCGGATGCCTTTTCATCAAGGCTCAATCGCTTGATTCCTAAATTCAAAGAGTCCTTACTTAAGGCTTTCAGCGATATATTGGCTATGATATTTTGAAGCTGAATATGCTTGGCGTTAAATTTTCCCGGTGTTTCCTGTTCCGATAACACATGATAGGACATCCTTCCACGACGAATCAGGATGGAGTTAATTCGTAAATCAAGTGAACTTTCTCTCTTTACTGTATCTTTGGAAGCAAAAGCATCCAAAACAAATTTAAAATTAGGAGGAGACTCCGGAGTCTCTTTCCGGAGATCGATATTAAATCCGAAGAGCTGAACACTGCTAATAGATATCTTTCCTTTAAAGAAAGGCATAATATCAAACTTGGCGGATAAACGAGTGACTTTGAGCATTTCCTGACCACTTTGATCGTCAAGCAATACATCATCAATAATAATACGGTTCAATAGACCGATATTAATTCTACCAATCACTACCTTTGTGTTTAAAACTTCGGAAAGTTCTTTAGCCACAAATACACTCATTGTTTGCTGAATGCTTGGTATATTCAGCAAAACAATAGTCCCGATATATACTCCCAGTACAATACCAACTACCCAGCGTACAGTCTTTTTCAGCGTTCTGATATGCGATAACTTTTATTTTGCGAACAAAAATATAAAATAGTTCGTTACGAATCGTAGTTTTATGATTACTTTTGCACCGTTTAATAGTTTAAATACTTATGAGTGCAATAATTTTAGGAATTGAATCCTCCTGTGACGATACGTCGGCAGCCGTAATCAAGGATGGTTATTTGCTGTCAAATGTGGTATCAAGTCAAGCCGTACATGAAGCATACGGTGGAGTAGTACCCGAGTTGGCTTCACGGGCACACCAACAAAACATCGTACCGGTAGTACATGAAGCATTAAAACGTGCCGGTGTCACCAAAGAAGAGTTGAGCGCAGTAGCTTTCACTCGTGGTCCAGGATTGATGGGATCTTTGCTTGTCGGAGTCTCCTTTGCAAAAGGATTTGCTCGTTCCTTAAACATTCCAATGATTGACGTTAATCACTTGACCGGACATGTTTTAGCTCATTTTATTAAAGCAGAAGGAGAGGAAGAAAGACAGCCTGCTTTCCCATTTCTTTGCTTGCTGGTATCCGGAGGAAATTCACAAATCATACTGGTAAAAGCCTATAATGATATGAAGATCCTCGGACAGACTATTGACGATGCGGCAGGTGAAGCAATTGATAAATGTTCTAAAGTGATGGGACTTGGCTATCCGGGTGGACCAATCATTGACAAATTAGCACGCCAGGGAAATCCGAAAGCTTTTACATTTAGCAAACCGCATATTCCCGGTTTAGATTACAGTTTCAGCGGATTGAAAACTTCCTTTTTATATTCATTACGCGACTGGCTAAAAGATGATCCGGATTTTATAGAGCACCATAAAGTGGATCTTGCAGCATCATTGGAAGCTACTATAGTGGACATTCTGATGGATAAATTACGGAAAGCTGCCAAAGAATATAAAATTAATGAAATAGCAGTAGCCGGAGGAGTTTCCGCAAATAACGGATTACGCAATGCTTTCCGAGAACACGCCGAGAAATATGGTTGGAATATTTTCATCCCTAAATTCAGTTATACTACCGATAATGCAGCAATGATTGCCATTACCGGATATTTCAAATACCTGGATAAGGATTTTTGTTCTATTGATCTTCCGGCTTATTCGCGTGTGACATTATAATAAGTATACCTTATATATAATAGGATAAAACTAAGAAGTATGTTTGCCGAAATAATAACCATTGGCGATGAACTGCTGATAGGACAGGTTGTCGATACTAATTCTGCCTGGATGGGACAGGAATTAAATAAAATAGGTATTGAGGTTCTTCGTATTGTTTCAATCCGTGACCGGGAAGAAGAAATCATGGAAGCGATTGATAATGCGATGGAAAGGGTGAATATTGTTTTAGTAACCGGAGGACTCGGACCTACCAAAGACGATATTACCAAACAGACTTTATGTAAATACTTCCATACGGAACTGGTTTTTAACGAAGAAGTATTCGAAAACGTAAAACGGGTACTAGCAGGAAAAATACCAATGAATGCACTCAATAAAAGCCAGGCAATGGTCCCGAAAGATTGTATGGTAATAAATAACCCTGTGGGAAGTGCTTCTGTCAGTTGGTTCGAGAGGGATGGCAAGGTACTTGTTTCCATGCCGGGCGTTCCACAAGAGATGATTGCTGTGATGACAGAAAGCGTGCTACCTAAGCTGCACGATAGGTTTCAAACGGATGTTATTATGCATCAAACATTTCTCGTACAGCACTATCCGGAATCTGTATTAGCCGAAAAGTTAGAATCGTGGGAGAACACTTTACCGGAATGCATTAAATTGGCATATCTACCCAAACTTGGCATTATTCGTCTTAGACTGACAGGACGAGGACAAAACAGAGAAGAAGTAAAAGTTCTTCTTGAACGTGAAAAGTTAAAATTAGAGGAAATACTTGGTGAAGATATTTTCAGTGAAGAAGATACACCATTGGAGGTTATAGTCGGTGAGCTTTTAAAAAAGAAGAAATTGACCGTTTCCACCGCAGAAAGTTGTACCGGGGGCAGTATTGCCGCACGGTTGACTTCCATCGCCGGCAGTTCTGAATATTTTAATGGAAGTGTAGTGGCCTACTCTAATGAAGTGAAAATGGGGCTTTTGCACGTTTCCTCCGAAACTTTGGAACGATATGGAGCTGTCAGTGAGGAAACTGTGATTGAAATGGTAAAAGGTGCGATGAAAACATTAAAAACAGATTGCGCTGTTGCTACTTCAGGGATAGCAGGCCCTGGAGGTGGTACTCCGGAAAAGCCGGTGGGAACTGTATGGATAGCTGCTGGTTATAAAAACGAAATTCATACTTACAAGCAAGAAACAAACCGCGGAAGAGGCATGAACATTGAAAGAGCTGGCAATAATGCCCTATTAATGCTCCGTGATTTACTCAAATAAAGAAAAATAGGTGCCTGTAAGTGAATTATTTTAAGAAATTCTTGTTTTATACGGATAAAAGTGCTTACTTTGCGTCCTGTTTGAAATAAGTATAGATATAAAACTATAAAAATAAGATAGAAATGTCGAAGATTTGTCAAATTACCGGAAAGAAAGCCATGATTGGCA
>OGZK01002576.1_pt1 | contig 15407 bp, 16 predicted proteins | sample 1576791 | NCBI WGS metagenome assembly OGZK01 (sample SAMEA3541556, study PRJEB24748) | human gut metagenome | biome: human gut; feature: human-associated habitat; material: faeces | place: China | collected 2012
CACGGTAACCGTAGCGATATCACCGATGGAATCCATATCCCAGATCTCACGGAACAATTCTTCCTTGGTAAATACATGGTTCGGATGCTCCGCCAGGAACGTCAGCAGATCAAACTCTTTGGTCGTAAACGTCTTCTCCACACCGTCCACATAGACACGTCTTGCAGTCTTATCAATACGGATACCACGGATCTCCACGATATCATTCTGCTGCTTCTGGTTAGTTCCCACCAGTCTCTCATAACGGGCCATGTGCGCCTTCACACGGGCTACCAGTTCACTGGGGCTGAAAGGTTTGGTCATATAGTCATCCGCACCCAGCCCTAAGCCGCGGATCTTATCAATGTCGTCCTTCTTCGCAGATACCATGAGAATGGGAATATTTTTCTCCTCGCGGATCTTCTTACATACTTCGAAGCCGTCCATGCCGGGCAGCATCAGGTCCAAAATGATCAGATCATAATCGCCTGCCAGTGCGGTCTTCAGTCCCTCATCGCCGGTATTGCAGATATCGACCTTGAAATCACTGAGCTCCAGATAATCCTTCTCAAGATCTGCAATTGCTACTTCATCTTCAATAATTAAAATCTTACTCATTATTTATCCTCCATTTACAGAATGTCCTTGTATTATCGATGATCATGCCATTTCTGTTTCATTTCCTCATTCATTACTTGGTTCCACCCGGCTGCAGTTCAATATATTTTCTCAGTACAAAATGCATACAGGTTCCTTCCCCTTCTTTGGCTGTCGCCCATACATAACCGCCATGATCCTCAACAATTTTTTTAACAATGGATAATCCGATGCCACTGCCGCCCTGGGCGGAATTGCGCGAAGCATCCGTGCGGTAGAACCGCTCGAAGATCTTCTGCAGATCCTTCTGTGCGATTCCCTTGCCGTTGTCCTCGATCTCTACCCGGATGGAATCCACTTCGTCAAGAATACGGATATCAATATGCCCGTCAGGCTTGTCCATATATTTTACGCTGTTACTGATAATATTATTGATGACCTTCTTCATCTGCTCCGGATCCGCAATGACAACTGTGTCAGGAGATACCAGATTCGAATAGTTCAGCTTGATACCACGCTGCTCCAGATCCAGTCCGACTTCTTCCACACAGTCGCCGAAGTAATCTGCTACGTTGATCCGGTGGAAATTGTACGGGATCCGGTTATTATCAATTCCGGAATAAGTGGTCAGCTCGTTGATCAGACGATCCATATCAATGGCTTTATTGTAGATGGTCTTGATGTATTTATCCATCTTCTCCGGCGTATCTGCCACACCGTCCATGATTCCTTCCACATAACCCTTAATGGCTGTGATAGGGGTCTTCAGATCATGGGAAATATTGCTGACCAGCTCTTTGTTCTGCTTCTCATGCTGAATGTTCTCTTCCGTGGATTCCTTCAGCCGTAAACGCATGTCCTCATAATTGCGGTAGAGATCACCGATCTCACCCTTGGCATCTGTCTCCAGAACATAATCAAAGTTGCCTTCCTTAATCTTGCGCATTGCCACATTCAGCTCATTGATGGGCTCAAATACGCCCTTGTGGATCCACTGGGTCAGCATCAGGCTGGTGAAGATCAGGATCACAATGATCGCCACGAACATATCGATCAGCAGATGTCTCGAGATCAGCGAATTGACCTTCGTGACGATAAATACGCTGCCCGGTGTTCCATCCCGGAAGGTGAAATCAATCTGTTTTACATACTTCTCCAGTTCATTGTAGAAATATCCGCTGTCATCCGACAGATTCTCGTCACCATAGGCAGGCAGTTTTTCAAAAATCTGCTGTGCGGCTTCTTCATTGCCGGCATAATACAGCTTATCACCTTTTCTTACAATAATGTAAGTAGACTTCCGCGATACCTCCTCATTGATATGATCCAGATATTCTTTATCTTCCAGCCTGCTGCTGTCTTCCTTCACCTGGTCCAGCAGCACATAATACGCCTGATCCGTGGTGTTGGTGAATTCCCTGAAATTCTCCGACATCATGGAATAATCAATATCCGTCAGGCTGAGACCCTGAGAGTAATTCATCAGGTAAATGGCAATCATTACAAAAGCCATGATCGTCAACAATAACGGAAGTAATATAATACTTATAAATGTTACACGAAGTCTTGTTTTAAATTTCATATTACTCTTGCCTTTCAGCAACCTGCACGTGAATAATTTATATTTTATACTTTACTTTCGCTCATTATAGCATGATTCCCACCTTCTGTGTATAAAGGAAGCAAGAATATCATTAAAAAAATATAAACAAAATTTTTTCATTTTTCTGTTGACATTATTCTCGCATCATGTATAATAAGCTTATAAGAAACAGTAATCATTACTATTATCGAGAAAGGGGCTTATCATGGCACTGAAACGAAGCAGACAACGGGAAATGATCAAATCCTTTCTCATGGGACGCAAGGATCACCCTACCGCTGATGTGATCTATTCTAATCTGAAGCAGCAGGATCCGAACTTAAGTCTCGGTACCGTCTATCGTAATCTGACTCTGTTGTCGGACATGGGAGAGATTTTACGACTCCGGGTCGGTGACGGTGTTGACCATTTTGATGCCGATACTTCCGAACATTATCATTTTGTGTGTACGGAATGCGGAAGCGTCATTGATCTGGACATGGATAGTATTGATTCCATCATGGAGACAGCCGGAGAGAGATTTGACGGCCGGATCCAGGGACATGTCACTTATTTCTACGGCACTTGTCCTGCCTGCACCAGGGTTGCTACGGAGTCCTAGTTTTCTGAATGAAAACTGGCTTCGTTCCATAATATATTTGTGCTTATAAAGCACACGCAAAAAGAGAAAACTAAAACAAAACATTTCATTAGAGAAAAGGAGAAAAAATTATGGCAAAGTATGTATGTCAGGTATGTGGTTATGTTTATGAAGGTGATGCGGCTCCCGCAGAGTGCCCCATCTGTCACGCTCCCGCTTCCAAGTTCACCAAGCAGGAGGAAGGCAAGACCTGGGCTGCTGAGCATGTAGTAGGTGTAGCAAAGGGTGCTCCCGAGGATATCATTGCTGATCTGCGTGCGAACTTCCAGGGTGAATGCTCTGAGGTTGGTATGTATCTGGCAATGGCAAGAGTTGCTCACAGAGAAGGTTATCCCGAGATCGGTCTGTACTGGGAGAAGGCTGCTTACGAAGAAGCTGAGCACGCTGCAAAATTCGCTGAGCTGTTAGGTGAAGTCGTAACCGATTCCACCAAGAAGAATCTGGAGATGAGAGTAGATGCCGAGAACGGTGCTACCGCAGGTAAGTTTGATCTGGCTAAGAGAGCCAAGGCTCTGAACCTGGATGCTATCCATGACACCGTACACGAAATGGCTCGTGACGAGGCAAGACATGGTAAGGCATTTGAGGGTCTGTTAAAGAGATACTTTGGCTAAGCTACAAGCCATGCAAGGATAAAATAAAAAGTCACCGGAAGGACATTTATGTACTTCCAGTGACTTTTTATTTTAGATTTATACGGCGACAGCCGTCCATGAGCAAGTCACGCAGTGACTGCGAATGGGTTGCATGGCGCCAGCCTTAGGAGCGCGCCAGCCCTTATACGGTTCCGGAGATCACCAGCGTGCTGACGCCGGGGTTGATCCCCCACGCTCCCGTAACGGGATCCTGGGTGTAAGTCGCTGCGGGTACAGTAATACCTCCTGCAGTTCCGGTAAATAATCCGGTAGTCGTATCATACGTATAGTTTGTTCCCTCTGCCCATGCAGTTCCATTAAAATTCACAGTCAGATTCTCCAATACGGGATTAAAGGTATCTGTGATCACGACACCGGTAGCTGCATCTGCTGCCGTATTCCCCAGATTCTGTATCAGGAACGTATATGTCAATGTTCCATTCTCTGTCACGGGTACGGGACTGACGGACTTTGTGATCGTAAGAAGCGGTCCGCTTGCCGCATTTACTGTCTCGCTCACAGTAACAGGAGTGACCCCTGCCCCGGCAATCGTCGCCGTATTCGTAATGGAAGCCTCTGCTGCCAGCGGTGCATAAGAGTTCACCTCAGCCTCATAGGTAAGTGTCACATTACCTCCCGCAGGCACGGTAATTCCTGTGATTGTCAGAGGAGGTCCTGCCGTTACAGCCGGTGTTGCCTGTAAAATTCCGTTTGCATAGTATTTTACGGTTCCCGGAATATACGTCAGAGGTGTCAGTTCTCTGGTATTAAACAAATACTCTCCCAGATTATCCGTTACTGTAATTCCATTAAATGCTGTAGTTCCTGAGTTCACAATGCTGATCACATACGTCACATTTTCATTCTGCCCGTAGGTATCCCGCACTGCTGTCTTGGTTGCAGACAATACCTCCGTGATCTCACCCACTGCTATATTGGAGTTTGTAATCTCATTTCCATAGCGAAGCTGTGCCTGGTTCGTAAATCTAGCCATATATTTTTGTATCCTTTCATTGTATTTGGATTTACTATAATATATGACTGTTTTTAAGAAAGTTGACGGATTCTGTCACCGCATTTCTTGACTTTCCTCTTCCACCTCCGTATGATGGAATCACAGGCATTCACTGGCGCTGCTCCAAAAAACATCGAGGATTCAACATGAAGAAAAAAGTATTTAACATCATCCAGATCGGTGACAAAAGTAACCGTCTGAGCCGGCTCTTTGATATTTTTATTGCTATCGTTATCTGTGCAAATATTCTGGTGACTTTTCTGCAAACCTTTGATGAGCTTGCTTTTTTATTTCCGGTATTTCACGTGATCGAGGTTATCACTATTCTGATCTTCTGTGTGGAATATATTCTGCGGATCTGGACTGCGGACTATCTATATCCTGATAAAAGCGAGTTTCGCTCCCGGCTGCGGTTTCTGATCTCCTTCGACGGGATCATCGATCTGCTGACAATTTTACCCTTTTTCTTCCTGTCCGGCATGGTCATCTTCCGGATGCTGCGGGTGGCGAGAATCTTCCATCTGTTCCGCCTGAATGCCCGGTATGATTCCTTCAATGTCATCACTACGGTATTATATGAAAAACGCAATCAGATCATTTCCTCCGTATTTATCGTCCTGATCCTGATGCTCGCCAGCAGTCTGTGCATGTACAGCGTGGAACATGATTCCCAGCCGGAAGTATTCCGCAATGCCTTCAGCGGCATCTGGTGGAGCATGTCAACGCTGCTCACCGTGGGCTACGGAGACATCTATCCCATCACCACACTCGGCCGGATCATGGCGATCTGTATCGCCTATCTCGGTGTCGGTGCCGTGGCTATCCCACCGGTATCATCAGTGCCGGTTTCGTGGAACAGTACCAGCGCAAAAGCAGTCTCTCTAATATTAAAGAAGCAGATATTCATGAGATCGCCGAGATCTTCGTAGATAAACGCTTTGCGGACAAATCCGTGGAAGAAATGGAAGAGGCAGAACAGGTCACGATCTTCCTCATTCTGCGTGAGGATCTGTCCATTCTGCCTCAAAAAGATACGATATTAAGGTTAAATGACATCATTGTCATTCGTGGGGAGCATTCCTAATCTGCTTCCGCCGCTGCAGTTTCCGTTGTCTCCGTTGCAGCTTCTGAATTCTCGCTTTCCATTTTCGCGGTCTCTGCCGTCTCGGTGCTTTCTGTCTCTGCGGTAGTCTCCTCCACCAGATCATCCAGTGTATAATTGAAGCCGGTCACCACGTTGGTGGTCACGACATACACTTTCATTTCAGAGGGAAATGCAATGTAATACTGGCTGGTCATGGAATTCAGATTGCCAACATTAATGATCACGCTGCGATCTGCAGTCTCGTACTGAATGGTACGCTCCGGATCCGCCAGTCCGTACTGTGACATATCCGTCACATTTTCAATTACCTGATCTGCCTTTAACGGTGCCACCTTCAGGATCATCGCCTTGATCCGGTCCTGGTTCAGATTCAGGGAATGATCGTCCGTATAGTACCATGTTTCATCCTTTTTTTCAAAGGCATAGGTCTCTCCCTCATATACATAGCAGAAGCTGGTAATATCATCGGAGTTCACATCCAGCACCGTCTCCTGTGTATCCTCGGTGGTGGAAGTCGCAGACGATGCATTTTTATTATACTGTCGGATGCCCAGGAATGCTGCCGCCAGCACTACCAGTGCCAGCAGCATCCCAATCATCTGTCTTTGTTTCTTTTTCATAATAACACTCTGACCTTTCTGTCTTCGTTTTCTGTCCTTATGCTTATTGCCCTGTTTTGCAGCAAGCGTTTTTATCTCTTCCGTCTGCCAAACCAGATCACGAATCCAGCGATCATACAGCCGACAGGAAGTATCACGGTAACCAGCAGCCCAAGCAGCAGAATCTGTGCGGAATCCACTACCAGATTAGAGACCTCATAGCTTTTTACCGGAATAGATACCGAGGTCTCATGATCTGCCATTCCACTGAATGTATTGGTGAACAGGGTCAGGTTCGCACCGCTGACAACAGAATTTGCATCATCCGTGAACAGCTGCTCGCAACCGTACACGACCAGTGTCGCATCCCCATCATCCAACGTCTTTACTGCCTCAACACCTAATGCGAAGGGACCATTCACATCATTTTCACCCTGTGAAAAATCCTGTGTATTGTTGACATCCTGTTTTGCAAAAGAGCTGTCGGAGGTGCTCAGGAACACATCATAGGTAATATCACCGGTGACTGTCTCGTCGGTACTTACTTCCTCCGGGACGATGATGCCCTGAGAATACGGCAGGAACAGATATTTTCCGTAGGTTCCTGAGGTATAGCTGTCAGAGCTCTGTGTCGGCAGGATATAATACGGACTTCTGTAGTAGCCGTTGGAATCATTCTCCACTACCAGTCCTTTGGCAATGCTCAGATTCATATAGCTTAAGATAGCATCTATATTGGGTGTCTCCTCATCGGTATAACCGGTCACCAGGATGACCTTACCGCCATTATCCAGATAATCGATCACCTTATCCTTGTCATCGGAAGAGAAATCACTGGTGGCGCCGTTGATGAACAGACAGGCCGCATCGTCGGGGATAGCATCCAGATCCATCAGATTCACGGTCTCATAATCCACATTTTCCTTGTTCAGTGCGGATGTAAAAGTGTTGCTTAAACTCAGTTCATTATGTCCTGTTGTCATATATACCTTGGGCATATTGTCATTTAACACATAATCCAACGCACTGGTGATCTGTCCTTCGCCATCATAACCGGTGGTCGTGGTGTTATAACTGTACGTCGAATAGTCAAAATCATAAGAAGACTCATAGACATCGTTGTAATCAATGACCTTGCTGCGCTTGTCGCTGACCACGATCAGGCTGTTCGTGCTGATGTTGCCGGTGGTGTACTGGGTATAGAACATCGGGTTAACGGTAGGATCCACATATTCCACGGTGATATGATCCGACAGATCATCATATCTCTGTAAAGTCTGCCCCAGTGTGGTATCCTGATTGTCCTGATTTACCAACACATAGATTGTCACATCATCCTGCATATTTTTCACATAGTCGACGGTCTGATCTGTCAGAGAATACAGCTTCTGGCTGGTCATGTCGATTGCTGTCCAGCCGGAAGGCATCTCGCCCATGATAATATTAACGACTACTACCAATGCTACCGCTACAGCGATCATACCGGTACTGTAAGCACTGAAGCTTAAGTTTTTCACGGACATGCTGTAACGGCGCTTCTGAATGGACTGTACCGTCAGGAACAGAACCAGTGCCGTAACGGATACATAATATACGATAGAAGATACATCCAGTGTGCCGTTTAACAGGTTGGAAAACGGTGTGTAAAGGTCAAAGCAACGCAGCAGCTTTGTCAACAGATTGCCGGTACTGGAAATAATGGAGCAGATGGAATCCATCATATATCCCAGGAACAATACTAAAAAAGTAAGTACTGCTGCGATGACCTGGCTCTCTGTCACGGAAGACAGGAACAGACCGATGGCAATGGCGGTCATCCCGAAAAGGAAATATGCCAGGATCGACAGGTAAGCCTCTCCCATGGGAACACTGCCGTACTGCGCCATGATCAGCGGGTAAAAGCAGATGATCGCTACGGGGATGGCAAATATAGTTAACAGCGCCAGGAATTTCCCCATAACGATGCCGCCTACGGACACCGGTGCCGTCAGAATCAGCTGATCCGTCTTGCTCCGCTTTTCTTCCGCCAGGATACGCATGGTCAGGATCGGCACGGTCAGCATGAATAGAAAGGTAACGCTGGATACCACATACGCAAAATAAGGATATCCGTTCATCAGGTTATAAACGCTGAAATACAGTCCCAGGAAAAACAGGGTGACTGCAATAAATAAAAATCCGATAAAGGAACGGAAATAGGATTTCAATTCTCTCTTATAAATGGCTAGCATATGATTCCGCCTCCTTTGTAGTTACAGTTTCTTCGGCTTCCGGCTTTTTTCTTTTTGAGAATAGTTTGTGCTTCTCCGGCTGTGTGGGTGCCACATCCTCGGTCAGTTCCAGGAAGATGTCTTCCAGAGACTTCTCCGCATGGGTCATCTCTAAAATAGGCAGCTTTGCATCTGCCAGTGCATAGAATACCTGCTCTCTGATATCTGCATTCTCTTTGGAGATCACTTTCAGCTTTGCAACATTTTTGGATGCCTCTGTGTTCTCTTCGATCCGGTCGATCTGTGAGATCTCCTGCAATGCACTCTTCACCGCAGCGGCGCTTCCCTTTACTTCCAGGTTCAGTTCCATGGAACCACTCATAAGCTTCTGCAGATTCTCTGGAGAATCACTGGCTACCAGCTTACCGTGGGCTATGATCATAATATGGTCGCAGACCGCACTGACCTCCGACAGAATATGGGAGCTGAGGATCACGGTATGATTCTCCCCCAGCTTGCGGATCAGATCACGGATCTCGATGATCTGTTTCGGATCCAGACCTACCGTGGGCTCATCCAGAATGATAACCTCAGGGTAGCCAAGGATTGCCTGCGCCAGTCCGACTCTCTGCCTGTAACCTTTTGACAGATTCCTGATCAGACGCTGCTGCATATCGGTGATCTGTGTCATTTCCATGACCTCATCAATCTGCTGCTTCCGCTCTTTTTTCGGCACTTTTTTCAGTTCTGCCACGAAATCCAGGTATTCTCTGACAGTCATGTCAACATACAGCGGCGGAAGCTCCGGCAGATAACCGATGGCACGCTTTGCCTCCTCCGGATCTTTTTGGACATCTTTGCCATCGATGGTCACAGTGCCCTCCGTGGCTGCCAGATAACCCGTGATGATGTTCATGGTCGTGGATTTACCTGCGCCGTTTGGACCAAGAAAGCCGTAAATCTGTCCCTTTTCCACACGGAAAGAAAGATGATCTACGGCTATATGGTCTCCGTATTTTTTTGTAAGATTGGTTACTTCTATCATATTTGCCTCCCATATCAGTTACTTGCGCTTACCTCAAATAATTCCCGATACTTGTGTCAATCATTATTTGGTGTACTTGTATTACTATATGAGGCAAATGTCATCAAAAGGTGAAACATTTGTGAAAATTGTGTGAAACCGGTTTTGAATCCTACAAAAAACTTTTCACCTTATCGTCAAAGAAGTGCTTAAGTTACCGGCTTCCACCGCCAGATGCAGCGGCAGCTTCTCTGCCGGAATATCCTCAAAAATAAACTCCGGCCCTCCGGTCTGCGCCGACTGAAACAGGAAAAGTACCCCGTCCACATAGAGCACCACTTTTTTCTGGTTGCTGTAGACTGTCAGGGAGAGCAGACCGTTCTCCTGCCGGTGCAGGGTAGAAAGTGCCGGATAGAGTACCGGTTCCCTACTCCATTTCGCCTGATAATAGTAATAGTGCTCCGTCAACGTCCTGCCGTCCTCCGAAAGCAACATCTCCTGCGTAGTTTCTCCGGGTAATCCACGGTATATGGGGATTTTTTCGTCTGTTATCCACAGGTCTTTTACCAAAAATCCACGTTTCAGGCATAACCTGTAAAAATGATCTGTTCCCGGATTCTGCCTTACCCCATTTTTCTGTCCGGCATTGTCCTGCCCGGTCTTTTCCTGTCCTTCGCTTTTCCTGTCGTCATTGTGAAACAGAATCGCATTGGCTCCCATCCGTGCCAGCCGCTCCAGATCTCTTTCCATCTGTTCGTCCTGCGTACCGTACTCACTGAGTTGCGGTGGCAGCCGGTATTCTACGATGTGTGGATGAAATTCGGCTTCGTTCAAATAGATGCCTTTTTTCTCTATGACACGCAAGTCATAAATTGCAAGGTCCCGCTGCCAGTACACTTCCCGTCGATTTTCGAAATCTTCTGAATCCCGGAATTTTCCTGAATCCTCTGTTTTAAAAAGACTACTATCGATCCCGGTTGGGAACCGCAGCCAAGCTCTCACCTGATAGAGATAGGGATCCTTCCTCCCATTCCACAGGTGCGGCCGCAATAATAACGCGGTCATCGGATCCTGATCCACATTCCGATAATTTCCATAAAAAATAGGGCGACCGCCTCCTGCTGTCTCCCATATTTCCATTCGCATCTCAGTCTCCCGCCGCTCCGTCAAAAATTCTTCCGGCAGCTTGAATTCCAACTGTGCTTTTCCATTTTCCAGATTTACTATAATTATAAGATCCTTCCGCATCTGCATCCCTCTTTTCCGGTTTCTCCCTTATAGAAAGAGTTTTTGCAAATTTCGAAACTTTATGCTTACTATCCTTACATCGGGCAGGATCTTCTCCCCGGTACTTCCTCCCCCGAGACATATCCTGCATGAAACTCCATATTAATGTCCCGAAGCTCCTTCTCCCCATCGATGTATGCCTGATACATCTCTGCCAGTCCGGACGAACAACCGTCACAATTTGCTTCCATATATCCTAAGGATTCCGCTACGATCTGCTCCCGTTCTTCTCTTGTAGTATCTTTGATCAAATATCCTGCCATACGAATCTTCCTGCCTTTCCTTTTGCTTAGTGTCAATGTACCACACTCCCAAAGTTCCCACAAGTTTTTTCACAAAATGCTTGCCCTGACCACGTGTGTATTTTACTATAGAAAAAAGTTGCGCTATGGATGATTCCTGCACAGGCAGCGCCTATGGGACTTTATTCTAGCTGAAACGAACGATTAAGGAGCCAGGTTCTCATGATTTACTGGATTTTAGCCACTTTAACAGCATTTTTCATAAAAGGTCTGTGCGGATTCGCCAATACACTGGTATTCACCTCTATTTTAAGCTTCGGCATCGTAAATGCTAATATTTCTCCGGTGGAACTGCTGATCGGTTATCCGTCGAACCTGATCCTAGTATGGAAAAAAAGAACTTCCCTGCATCCGCGTATCTTTTTCCTCCCTATGCTGTTCGTTCTTGCCGGCAGCATTCCGGGGGCATTTATTTTAAAATACATCACTGCCAATATCGTTAAGATCATCTTCGGTATTGTGGTCATAGGCATTGGAATCCAGATGTGGTTTCAACAAAAAGGGGCAAAAAATGAAGAGACCTTTTCCCCGAAAAAAGTCTCTCCTCTATTCACCGTAATAGTAGGACTCTCCGCCGGATTACTCAGCGGGCTGTTTGGTGTCGGCGCTCTGCTGGCCGTTTACATGACAAGCGTCTGTGAAGATAATGATGCCTTCAAAGCTAATATCAGCGCAGTATTTGCTGTAGAAAGCACCTTTCGCATCTGCCTGTACAGTGCTTTGGGACTGATCCGGTTCGAGACGATCCGGCAGGCGATACTCCTGATTCCCCTAATGCTGTTGGGATTATTCCTTGGCCTGAAGAGCAGCGACCTGATGGATGAAAAGCTCATCCGCAAAATCGTGATTCTCCTGCTCATTCTCTCAGGAATTGTGCTTGTTGCAAAAAGTATATAATTTACTCATACAGCTGTCCGTCTACAATTCTTACGATACGCTTCGCGGACTGTGCCACTCCCAGATCATGTGTGATCATTACGATCGTGTTGCCCATGTCGTTTAATTCCCGGAACAGCTTCAGTACCTCCTTGCCGCTGGTCTGGTCCAAGGCGCCGGTAGGCTCATCCGCCAGCAGGATCGCCGGCACTGTATTCAACAGATTTTTTACCAAAGAAAAAAACAGGCAATGCCAAAGACCCTCTGTTCGAGGGTGCGGTCACGCTGTTGGCAAGACTGATTGCACCGGTCATGACAGATGCCGCCATTACCGATCTCTCCCTCATCGGCTCTATCCTGATCTTCTGCGTGGGTGTGAACCTCGTCTAGGATAAGAAATTCCGCGTGGCAAATATGCTTCCGGCGGTTGTTCTGCCAAATAGAACCACATTTAGCATATCAGCTTCATTTGCATATGTAAAACTGATTTGTGCTGGTGTCAATTCCGGTGGTATCAAATTTTCTTTGATTGCATCTGTATGTATTTTATAATTCAATTTTGATATTTCACTGTTTAGATTCCAATTTAATGAAAAGCGGCTATTTTCATCTGCTTTCAGCCTTTTATAATCCATGATTATATAAAGTTTAAATTCTGCTGAAATCCATGATGCAAATTCAAATGCAATATCTGAATGTGCATAAGTGCCACCATAACGTCCGGATTTACATACGATTCCTATTGCCCCAGTAGTCTCTATCCATTTTGTAGGTGACATTGTAAATGCATTAGATCCCGCCTGATTTCTAAAGGAGTCGAATTCGACCCCTTTAAAGTTATTATTATGTAATTTTTCCCATAAACCAAGAAACTCTATTGTGTCTTTGCTTCTCATCCAATTTTTAATTACATCCTTTGCTTCATCACTTTTATAGCGTGCAATATCCGTCAATGATATAAATTCATTTTGAAAATCCTATGTATATATTCCAATATCTATTCCATTCGCGTGAATTGTGTCTTTTACAATATTTTTCACTTTATTATCCTCCAGTTCAATTGTAACTATATGCTTTGTTTTCTTCTTCAATAGTCTCACACTCCTGTATTATTCATTTGTCAACTTTCCAGACTGCTCTGCAAGCTTTTTCTCTTCTCGCTTTACCCTGCGTTCCAGTTTCTTAATATCTTCCGATGCTGGTAAATCTTCCGGTTTAATTCCTCTTTGTCCAAGCATGTCCCTAACAGAAGTATTATTTTCCACATGTTCAACAGTGATTGCAGATTCTCCTTGCAGATCCTTTTCTTCAACATTATAATTTGTCATTTCAGTTGCAAGATTTTTTGCGGCAATGGTAAGTGTTGGCAGGAAATCCGCAAGTGGTCTTTTGTCCTGTACTCCCAAACGGTCTTTCATCTGTTTCGTGGTAAATCCACCAAATAAAGCCTGATCTCCTTTAGACCGAATCCGACCAAATCCAGCATCATCTACTCCACGCTCATATATATTTTGAGACAATCTTTTTTCCGATTCCCTTAATTTTCCTCTTGCCTCTGTTCTTTCGATATAAGAAATTCTTTCTTCAATCAATTCCTGTTTTCTAGTCTGAACCGCAAAATAGCTTTGTGCAAAAGCTATCTGCTCCTTTCGTGGATCTCCATTTTCAGCAATAAGATAACATGCATAACGGGTAAGCATATAATCCTCAACTTCTCTATTGGCTCCACTTCCCAATGTGACCATTTTGCTGACGCCAGCAAAATGGTCTTCCACACTAATTCCGTTATTTTTACAAGAAAGCATTCCCTTTTTTACAACATTTTCGAAATTTCTCCATTGAATATAGTCCAATAATGTCATTAATTCTCGTGCATACCAATACTCAATGCCATCCGCTTCATGTCGGATATCATCAAATTTTCTTCTGTACAATTCAATTATTCTCTTTTCCATTCAAATTTCCTCCTCTTATGAACATATTGCTGACGCCAGCAATATGTTTTTTACTATTAATTTCTTCAATTACTCTATCACATTCTCCTTTGTGTTCCTCATCTTGTCATAATACGCCTTATACCTGTATATCGTCCTCTCGCTGACATTATTTCGTTTTGCAATCTCTATCATAGCCATGCCGTTCTCATAGCAATCAACAAAATCATTGTAGATTGCCATCCATTTTGCATTGTGCTTCTGCCTTCCACTTAATTTACGATTTTTATAATATTCCAGTTCTTCGCGTAACTCGGCGTTTTCATTTTCTAATTCTTCAATTCTTTTTAATGCTTCCTCGAGTGTTATAACCTTCTCCACTTCATTGTTCCTCCGTTCATGTCATTTTCGTTTTGTCTATATTATATATTGCTAATTAGTATTAGTCAATTTGATTTTGTCATACAGGAAGACTTTTCATATTCATCATGCAAATAAAATACCGCTGATATCTTTTGCAAGCTATGTCTTTCCATAGACTCTCTGCCTGAATATTCCTAATCCACTCGTCTAGATTCCATTTTCGTTTTAAAGCCGGTCCATATTTTAGAATCAGGGATGTTATTACATCTGCACATCTCTCAAAAGCTGCATTCTCTTTTGCATCTTCATAATACTTCTTTCTCATTGCTGCTCCCTTTTCCGAATATAATTTGTTTTGGCAGCCAATTTGAATTATCTGCTTTGAGCAAATCATAAACATAAATCTTATTCGGTCTTCCCAAGCCCTGATGTCTTCGGTAAATCAAGCCATGCTCCTCCAGCTCCTTCACCATTTTGTTAACCTTCTTATTCCCCAGGTTCATCAGATTCATAATTTCTTCGATTGTGAAAATGATATAGGTAATTCCATATTCATCACGCCATGCGTCTCCATTGGAGTCTGACAAGCACTTGCGATCCAGCAGTATTCCATATAATACTTTTGCTGCATTTGTCATATCTCTGAACATGTCTTCCTTAAAAAATCTCTTAGGTATCCTGTAAAACTTATAATCAAAAGTTACATTTTCCATTGTCTTATCCTCTCTGTCATTCCTAATTTCGCTACTTGGCAAGCAGTGCCCCGGTATATACCCGGCGCATTTTTGCTTGTTGGGGAAAATGCCCCAATCCCCTCGAACTGCGGATAAACCGCAGAGCCACGCTAACGCTTTTTATCAATTCACTTTCTCTTCTTTGAATCTTCCTCATATAGATGAATAACTGCTTCAAGTGCCTTTTTTAGAAGCTCTGTTTGCTCATTATTCATCTTTTTTATTTCTGCAAGATCCTCTTCATACAGCTTCCCCGTTTCATTTGCTTTCTTAGCATACTGAACAACATTTCATCCTCCCGGAACTGACGGATATAAGGACGCTTCGGCTTGACCATAGCTGCGGCAGTGGGCGGTTTCGGGTCAAGCTCAAAGTCCGCAGCCAGTTTTTGCACTGCTTCATAACTGCTCAGATCGAACAGCCTTGCCACAAGGTCGATTACATCCCCCTTGGCTCCGCAGCCGAAGCAGAAAAAATAGTCCTCATTCAGCTTCAAGCTCGGAT